>Ga0210377_10001541_pt1 | contig 21055 bp, 20 predicted proteins | sample PLM4_65_b1redo_FD_155480 | JGI IMG/M metagenome (GOLD analysis project Ga0210377, IMG submission 155480) | Groundwater sediment microbial communities from an aquifer in East River, Colorado, USA - PLM4_65_b1 redo | ecosystem: Environmental > Terrestrial > Soil > Riparian zone | place: USA: East...
TCCCCATCACTCTGCCTCCCCTGCGGGATCGGAAGGAGGACATTCCCCTCCTCGTGAACCACTTCATCGAGAAGTTCAACCGGAACAACAAGAAGCAGATTCGTGGGGTGACCTCCCGCACCATGGGGGCTTTCCTTCGCCACGACTGGCCAGGGAACATCCGGGAACTGGAGAACTGCATCGAGCGGGCGGCCGTGATGGCCGACGGGGAGGTCCTAGACCCCTTTGACCTCACGCCCATCCTCCGATCCGCCGAGGGTAGCGGGCCCCAGGGCCCCAACGGGTCCTCCTTATCATCCCCCCGAAGCCTGAAAGAGGTCGAGCGAGACCTCATTCTGAAGACCCTTGAGAGCGTGAACGGGAACCGAACCCGGGCCGCCGAACTCCTCGGCATCAGCCTGCGCGGGCTGCACTACAGGCTAAAGAGCTTGAAACAGGACGGGACAGCAGCGGTCACGAAGAAGCAAAGTGCGGATCGTGAGGGCAATGGTCGCGCGAATGCGTGAGGTGACGCCATGACTTGGTGGAGAAGTGTCCTTCGGTTGGGATTGGTATCGGCGGTAGCTACTGGGCTGACCGTTACGAGCCTGGCCCAGGCCAAAGACTACATCATCGGTGCAGCAGATGTGATTGCCATCTCGGTCCTGGACAACCGTGACCTTGACACCGTGGTGAGCGTTAACCCCGACGGGAAGATCGTTGTCTCTCCGATCGGCGACATCCAGGCGGCCGGCCTGACGGTCCCGGAGCTCACCCGGAGCTCACCCAGCGTCTGACGGAGGAATTCGCCAAGAAGGTCATATCCCCCGCGGTCACTGTGACCCTTCGCGAGGTCAATAGCTACCGGATCTACTTCCTCGGACGGGTGGGCCGAACGGGCATTGTTGCGAGCAAGAGCATCATCACCCTGCTGCAAGGGCTTTCGCTGGCGGGCGGCATCCCGGACGGAACAGATCTGGCCCTGGCTTACCTGGTCCGAGGGAACGAGCGTGTCCCCGTGGACTTCACCAAGCTCCTGCGGAACGGGGACTTGTCCCAGAACATCACACTGGAGCCCGACGACACTGTTGTGGTCCCGGATAACCTACTGAACGTGATCTACATGGCCGGCGAAGTAAGATCACCCGGAATGTTACCGTACGTGAAGGAGCGACAGTGGACCGTCCTCAAGGCCGTCTTAGCGGGTGGAGGTTTCACGCAGTTTGCCGCAAAGGGGAAGGCATATATTATGCGCGAGGAGGGCGGCCGGCGCACCACCATCCCCATCGACTTCAATGACCTCATAAAGAACCGAGAGCCGGACAAAGACGTGCCCCTGCTCCCCGGGGATATTCTGGTAGTTCCGCAGAGTCTCTTTTAGTTTTCCATGGCATCGGCATCGGACTCTCGCCGCCGCTGCACGCTCGTTCTCCTGGCTTTGCTTTCCCTGTCCCCACTGTGTCTGGCTCACAGCCAGGAGGTTCCGCAACCCGCTCCCGGACAACCGGCGGCTCCGCCTGCCCCGCGACCACAAATCCAACAGCTTCCTTTCGCTGTTCCTTTTCCCGCACCAACCCCCAGCCCCGGGCCTGCGCAAGCACCACCTCCCTCGCCCGCGCCTCCTTCGGAAGCGCCGCCGGGACCCACCGGATTTCCGCCTCCTGCCGTCTTTGGTTTTCCTTCTCTCACCCTCCCGGGACTCCCTCCTGCCGCGTTTCCAGGCGGTGGGGCGTTCGGGCCGCCTTCCCTCGAGGCCCCCGCCCCCATTCGTTCCTTCCGTTTCGCGCCCATCCTGGGAAGAGAGGCCGGACCCCTGCAAGTCGCGGCAACCCTCACCATCGAAGAAGAGTTCAATGACAACGTCAATCAGACGCAAACCAATCGGCAGTCCCAGCTCAGCACCATCATCGCTCCGGGTATTGCAGCCCACATTGACCGATGGGGAACCACCCTCGATCTGGCGTTTGCGCTCAACTGCTCCATTCCCAATAACAACGCAGGTCCCGAGAACAACACAGGAAGCTGCAACCTGAATAACAATCTGTCGCTCAATGCAGGAAGGGACCTAACTCCACGGCTCCATCTCGGCATTTCCGAGAACTACACCAGATCCACCTGAATAACAATCTGTCGCTCAATGCAGGAAGGGACCTAACTCCACGGCTCCATCTCGGCATTTCCGAGAACTACACCAGATCCAACGACTTTCAAGACATAGGAAATATTACAGCGCCACGTACCGGGCAGAATGTTTTTTGGACTAATTCGGCGAGCGCAAACCTTTCATACTCCTTTTCCCCTTGGCAAGCCGGGCTGAGCTATACATACAATTACTCCCAGAATGATACGCTTGCGGACGACTCCAGCCAGTCCCAGGGCGTTTCGGCCACCCTCGGGTACAGTATTCCCGGCTATAACGTGACTGCGAATTACGGTGCGACGCGGGGTGATGGCGATATCAACACTTCTTATTGGTCACAGAGCGTTGGGGTTTCCGCCAGTCACCCCTTCACCCCCAATATCACTGGCACGATGTCTGGGTTTTTCAACTATCAAACCCCGGATGTGGGCCCAAGGATCGATCCGCTGTTGGAACGGGTGGGGCGCCAATTCGTAATTTACGGGGCGAACGCGGGTGTAAATATTACACTCAGCCCTGTCAGCTTCTTATCCGTGAGCCTTGGTGCGCAAGTCTTTGCCCCCCGCTTTGGCTCAAATAGCATCACCCCGAGCACCGCAATCACGTATACCAGGCAGTTTAGCTACTTTTCCTTCTCGGCCAACTACGTGAATGGCTTCCAGTCGAACTTTACAGCCATAGATAACACCGGCGTGTCGCAAACCCGCGCAGCCTCAGTGTCGTTGGCAACCTCAGTGTTGCGGAACCTCACGGCAGGCCTGACCGGAATCTATGCAGAAAACGAATTCAAACAAACCACCCTAGTCGGCGGGCGCGCAGGGCAAGTGGAACGAACGTGGGCTGCCAACGCGAACCTCAATTATGCCATCCTGCAGTGGCTGAGCCTGTACCTCGGTTACACATTTAACATCCGAACCTCCGATAGTCCGGGGGGAGAGTGGTACCAAAACACCGTGGTACCAAAACACCATCCGATTCGGCCTCACCGGCACTTTCCCCCTCCTTTAGCGCATCAGGGAACCCCTCGCTCGTTTCTCCAAAGGACACTGCTCCCTCTTGACCCACTTTCCTTCCATACGTTCTATTCCAAAAAATCTCACCGCCAAGACCGCAAAGTTCGCAAAGACTCGCCAACTCTCATCAAGCCAGGATGGCATCCGGACCAAAACCTTTCGGGTCGTTCCCCCGATCTCCTCCGCGCCAGCCCTTTGAATACAGAGGGTTCCTTTAACCTCCGGTCCACTACGGTGTGCAAATATTGCGTAGTCACACAGCCCTCGCGTAGTCCTTCGAATCTTCCCGGACCCGGGCGTAACGCCGTTGCTCAGGAACCGCTGTTCCTCGCCGTCGAGTGAAAAATTTGCACACATTCATTTGGTGCTTGGGGGAGGCGATCTCTCCTGCGCACGTGCTCTGTTTCCTGCAAGTCCTTCAACCTCTTGAGATTCCCGGATGTTTCTTCGAGCCCCCTATTGCCCACTGATAACCTCTCCGATGGCACATTCCTCGCAGACGTCAGGCCAGCTACCCAGTTATCGAAATGACCCTGGCCACTCAATTGGACGGACCTATGACAATATCATCTGATATCGAAACGACAATTGAGGCAGATCCCCTCTGCCAGCAGATCGTCTTTTTCTTGCTGAGGAACGAGGCTGCTATGGACACGTCCAAGGGGGTCGCTGCCTGGTGGGTTTACAGTGACGAAGTCGCGGTGCAGGCCGCTCTGGATTGCCTCACCGCGTGTCGTGTCGTCACAACGCACACCTTCACCTCGGGGACTCTCTACGGCCTCACGCGAAATTCAGAGATCCGTTCATTGCTCCGGACCATGTATGCTCTCGGCCCGGAGGGGAACACACAGTCGTCTGGGAACCTGGGAACGGCAGCGATTCATGACAATAAAGACGTTCGAACGTTCGACAGTACGAAGGTACGACAGCTCAGGAACCGCAAAGAGCGGTCGGCTGTTCGACGTTTCGGCAGAACTTGACACCTTCGAATATCGAATGCTGAACGATGAATGTCGAAGTCCGAACGGAATCCCCGCCATCCCGGTTCATCATTCCCCATTCGGGGTTCGAGATTCGATATTTCGGGAGCTGCCTGCTGCCAGCCGCCTCCTGATGTTTGCATTGAGGTAGTACGATGTGTGGGATCGTAGGTTACATCGGCACGCGCGACGCCACCCAGGTTCTCATCCCTGGCCTGAAGCGACTCGAATACCGGGGATACGATTCGGCGGGTCTTGCCGTCGTGAATGAGAATGGACTGGCGATCCGCAAGGCTCAGGGCAAGATTGCCAGGTTGGAGGATCATCTGGCTCAGACACCGATCATGGGAACATTGGGAATCGCCCACACGCGCTGGGCCACCCATGGCGTGCCTTCTGACCGGAACGCCCACCCTCACCCTGACTGCACGGGACGTTTGGCGGTCGTGCATAACGGGATCATCGAGAACCATCGCTCCTTGCGGACGCGCCTCGTCTCGGGCGGTCATCACCTGGCCTCGGACACCGACACCGAGGTGCTCGCACACCTGATCGAGCAGCGAGTCAACGGCAACCTGGAGCAGGCGGTGGCCGCAGCGCTGGCAGAAGTCCACGGGGCCTGTGCTATGGCCGTGGTAGATCGGGAGTTCCCGGATCGCCTGGTTGCCGCCCGGATGGGTGGATCACCGCTGATCATAGGCGTGGGTGACGGAGAGTACATTCTGGCATCGGACATCCCCGCCGTGCTTTCCATCACCCGCGACATCCTGGTCCTGGAGGACGGCGAGATCGCGATCCTGACCCGATCGGGCGTGGATATCCGACGCCTGACCGGCCAGACGATCCGGCGGGAACCGCACCCTATTCCCTGGACGGCCGAGGCTGCCGAAAAGGGGGGCTATCCCCACTTCATGCTCAAGGAGATCTTCGAGCAGCCAGATGCGGTCGCAGCCACGCTACGAGATCGCGTCAACCCCGAGACCGGGCAAGTGCACCTGGCAGAGCTGGCCCTCACGCTCGATGAGCTACGGCGCCTGCGGCGCATCGTGCTGGTCGCCTGCGGCACCTCGTGGCATGCGGCCCTGATCGGCAAGTACCTGTTGGAGGAGTGGACCGACCTTCCTTGCGAGGTGGACTTTGCGTCCGAGTTTCGCTACCGCCATCTTCTCGTAAACGACCGGACCCTGATCATCCCCATCTCCCAGTCCGGTGAAACGGCGGACACGCTGGCCGCCCTCCGCGAAACCCGCCGCAGGAAGGCCCGGGTCATATCCATCTGTAACGTAGTCGGCAGCTCCGTGGCCCGCGAGTCCGACGGTGTCCTCTACACGCGCGCGGGAATCGAGATCGGGGTGGCCTCAACCAAGGCCTTCACCGCCCAGCTCGCCGCCCTGTACCTTCTGGGGATCCACATGGGGGTAGCGCTGGAGCGGCTCTCCTCCACCCACGCCCGCGACCTGACGAGCCACCTGCTGGCGGTGCCCGAGACGCTCCGACACATCCTGGCCCGGTGCGAGGCCATGCCTGCCCTGGCGGAGCGATTCTGGCAGTGTAGGGATTTCCTCTACCTGGGACGCGGGATTCACTTTCCTGTCGCTTTGGAGGGCGCGCTCAAACTGAAGGAGATCTCCTATATCCATGCCGAGGGATATCCGGCGGGGGAGATGAAGCATGGCCCCATCGCGCTCATAGACGGCGCCATGCCTGTCGTGGTCCTGGCCCCGCTCGGTCGGACCTACGAGAAGGTCGTGAGCAACGTCGAAGAGGTCAAGGCGCGCCAGGGGATTGTCATTGCCGTGGCCTCCGACGGTGATCGGGAGCTGGAAGGGAAGGCGGACCATCTCATCCATCTGCCCTATTTGTCGGAGTACGTTGCCCCGATCCTGGAAACAATCCCCCTGCAACTCATCGCCTACCACATTGCCGTGCGGCGTGGGTGCGATGTGGATCAGCCTAGGAACCTGGCGAAGAGCGTAACTGTAGAATGAAGCTGGCAGCAGGCAGCGGGCAGCAGGCAGGCTGCAAAAGACCAAGAAGCATCGAACTAAAGAGCAGGACCTCGTAGCCCAGATAGCAGGATTCATGATTAGAAGCTTCAGAGAACTGTTGGTGTACCAGAAGGCCTTTGAACAGGCGATGAGGATCTTCGAGGTTACCAAGACCTTCCCAAAGGTCGAACAGTACTCCTTGACTGACCAGATTCGGCGTTCGTCGAGATCCGTCTGTACCAACATTGGAGAGGCCTGGCGCAAGCGCCGTTACCCGGCCCACTTCGTGAGCAAGCTGACCGATGCAGACGCAGAGGTCACCGAGACGATGATCTGGCTCGACTTCTCCTTGAGATGTGGCTATGTCGATGCCCGAGTGCATACCGAGTTCGCTGCCGAGTATGACCAGATCGGTAAGATGCTTGGCTCGATGATCTCGGCGCCAGGGAAGTTCTGCTATGACGGGAAGAAATCCCGATGATCTGGATCCCAGGTCGCAGACGGCAGTTTCCAGTTTGTTGCTCGCTGCCAGCTGCCAGCTGCCAGCTGCCAGCTAGTTGTAGAGGGGCTGCCTACTTTGTAGAGGGGCTGCCTACTAATTCAAAGATGACCCGCTCAATCCGCCTCTTCAGCCACTATGTCGCCGCTCAGAGCTTCGCCCTCTTTCTGGGCGATCTCGTGATCCTTACCACCAGCGTCTACTCTGGCGATTGGATCCGGGTGCTCGGCCTGCCCCCAGTGTGGCTGGGCGTTCCTCCTATCTTTCCCAAAGTTGCCACCTTTGTTCTTATCGGGATCTTGACATTCCACGTGGCAGGACTCTATAATTCGACCCCACACATGGGCCGGAAAGAGCTGGCGCTCTGGGCGATGGCCGCTGCTGTCGTGTGGGGCTTTCTCTTCGCTGCCCTCGCCTTTTCCGTCCCCAGCCTTCGATTGAGTCGTGCAGCCGCATCCTTGGGGATCGGAGTTGGGACACTGGGGGTGATTGGGCTTCGGTGGCTGTTCTCATTCCAGACCATGATCCCCCGGTTCCGCGAGCGCCTCCTCTTCCTGGGTGCAACACCGGCCGCCGATCGGCTGATCTCGGAGTTGGAGGCACACAACCCCGGCTACGAGATCCTTGGCTTCGTGGACGACCGTCCAGCCCGCGAGATCTCCCTGACCAACGGGTTCCGCGTCCTTGGAACGACGGAGCAACTTCATGAGATTGCTACCACTACCCAGGCGGGGACGATCGTCGTGGCCCTCACAGAACGGCGTGGGGCCTTTCCCATGCAGGAGATCCTCAACTGCAAGCTGCGGGGCGTCACGATCGAAGATTATCCAGCGTTCTACGAGAAGCTCACGGGAAAGATCTTCGTCCAGAACTTGCGGCCAAGCTGGCTGATCTTTTCGGAGGGGTTCACGCGTACGCGGCTCGTAAGCTTCTTGAAGCGCATGGTTGATCTCGCCCTCTCCAGCTTGTTCCTGGCTCTTGGCTGGCCGGTTTTCCTTGGCGTGGCCATCGCGATCAAGCTCGACTCTCGTGGGCCAGTCTTCTTCCGCCAGGAGCGAGTCGGCGACAGGGGACGAGTCTTTACCCTGCTCAAATTCCGGACCATGATTGATGGTGCAGAGGGCGTCACGGGCCCGACGTGGGCCACTGAGGAGGATCCCCGGAACACCCCGGTCGGGCGATGGCTTCGGAGGACCCGATTGGACGAGTTCCCGCAGATCCTCAACGTCCTCAAGGGAGAGATGAGCTTCATCGGACCGCGACCCGAGCGGCCCCACTTCGTGGCCCAGCTTCAGGAGAAGATCCCCTACTATGCCCAGCGCCACACCGTCAAGCCTGGCATCACGGGATGGGCGCAGGTCCGTTATCGCTACGGGGCAACAATCGAGGATGCAGAAGAGAAGCTCCAGTATGACCTGTACTACGTCAAGAATATGTCTCCATTCCTGGACATGCTCATTCTCCTCTCCAGCGTTCAGGTCGTGCTGTTCGGGAAGGGAGCGAGGTAGAAAAGAGCGTTCGACAGTTCGAATGTACGGCCTACACGAAGAACCCGGAATATCGAAGATCGAATCCTAAATTTCGAACGCTGAAGTGCATACCGTATCATCGTTCGTGATTCGACATTCATCATTCGATATTCGACCTTCGCTTTGAGGAACCGACTCAACACACTCGGTATCCGAAAGGAACAGAATGGAAACACCGAAATTCGTCAACCTGGATTACCTCGCGATCTTGCGAGGCATCGCGCGACGACACAAGCTCCTGATCGCAGGTGTCTTTCTGGGGCTTGCCATCCCACTCGTGGTGATGGTGTCCTTGAAGGGCCGGCCGGTTTTCGTGTCTACGGCCACTATTGCGTTCGAGGCCTCCCCACTCCAACAGTACATCAAGGACGTCCCTCGAGGGCAAAATCTCGGCGTGCAGATGGTCCTCTTGAGGAGCCGCTCGGTAGGGGAAACGGTGCTGGACGCCCTTCCAAAGGGAAGCTTTGATGAACTACTTACCGAATCGCAATACACCGACTACATGTTAGTCCTGAGCAACATGGTAAAACGCTGGCTGGACAAGCCCCCCACGGTCCTCAGTCCCAAGCAGCGGGCTCTCGCCGAGCTGCAACAGGCGCGGATATCCTTTGTCCATTCTAGTACATTTGGAGTTTTCAATGTCAATGCCGTCGCCTCCAATCCGCGCGTCGCTATGGATCTGGTCAACACCTATATCCAGGTCCTCCTCAGCAGGACCCGGAGCAGGAACCAGGAAGATGTTCGGACGGTGCGGGAATTCCTGGAACAGCAGACGCAACAGGCGAAGGAAAACTTGACCAAAACCCAGGACGAGTTGATGAAGTTCCAGCAACAGAAGGGCCGGTTCAGCCTGACCGGGCAGACGGAGCGGGACATGGCAAGCCTCTCTCCGACGGAAGACGCGCTTGCCGAGGCCCGGTCGAGCCGGGAGGTGTTGGCGGCCCAGATCGCGAACCTGCGCCAGGCCCTGGATCAGGTACAAGCCAAAGAGGTGAAAGCCGCCGCAGAGACCCAAGCCACCAAAGAGAAAGAGAAGGATGCTGGACCCCCTTCGCCGTCCCCCGAAACCCTGGCCAAGCTGAATGCGTTCAAAGCTGCGCAGGCCCGCTTGGCAAAACTGGAAGCAAAGCTTGCCGCCCTGCGAGAGCGATTCACCGACGCGCACCCCCTGGTTCGGGCAACGCAGGAAGCGGCGAACACCGAGCAGGCGCGCATCGCGCAGTTGGCTCGCGAACTGCCCCCCGCTCCCCCTCCTCCCAAGGAATCGCGTGGACCCAGGCCTATGCTGACGGGGCAGCCAGAGCGGGCTGAGTTGCAGCGCCAGCTCTCAGCCCTGGAGGCAGAGGATACAATTCTTCAGGGGTCGGTAGAACAATTGACGGCTCGGGCGAACAAGATCCGAACAAGTTTCCGGAGCCTCACCCGGGAGGAGGAGAACTACACGCAGTTGCGCCAGAATGTGGAGATCCAGCGCAACCTGTTGACGATCCTTTCAGATAAACTCATGAGCATTCAGATCGGCGAACAGGTAGAGCCTGGGGTCATCCGCATCATTGACCCTGCCTCCATGCCCTTCCAGCCGAGCCAATCCAAGAACCAGAAGCAAATCCTGATGATGCTGCTTCTAGCCGGCGGCATCGCCTTCGGGATAGCCGCTACCATCGAAATCTGGCGGCAGCCCGTCGAGACGGAATCGGATGTCCAGAAGGCGACAGGCTTGCCTGTCTTGGGATCCGTGGGCGTGATCGGAGGCCCGGCTGCCGGCAGGACGACAGGACGGAAGGGTAAGGCTTCCCACCTGCCTATCCATCTGCAGGCTTCAGCCGTTTCCGCACGCATCCACCTGCAACTGTATAGAGCAATTCGGGCGACTGTGGAAGCAGAGCGCTTGAAGAGCCCCTTCAAGTCCATCATGGTGACCAGTCCCGGGCCCAGCGAGGGCAAGTCCACCACGGTTCTCAATCTGGCCAATGTCTTCCAGGAGTTTGGCCGCCGCGTCCTGGTGGTGGAGGCGGACCTGCATCGACCGGCACTCCACCACACTCTCTCCATAACGAGCAAGCCAGGCCTCTTGGATTTCCTGAGCGGTCCAGCCACCTTCCAGGAGATCTGCCGCCCTTTGGCCTCGGGAGTCACGCTGATCCCCGGTCAGGTCAGCCGGGAAGACGCCGCATCCCTGCTTGCATCTGCACGCTTCAAGGAACTACTGAGCCTGGCTACCGCTCAGTTCGATCTGATCTTTGTTGACTCTCCCCCTCTCCTGGTGGTCCCGGACGATATCTTGCTAGCAGCCGCGCTGGACCGGGTCATCCTCGTCGCAAAAGCGACTGTGACGAGCAAGCGGGATCTCCGGAAGGCCCAGGAAATTTTGGGGCAATCGAATGCACAGATCCTTGGGGTGGTCCTGAACCAGGCGAAGCCACAGGACGTGCCCTACTACAAGCCCCGGTACCGTAAGTATTATCAATCCACCGAGACTGGAACTCCCTCGAAGGCATCGCGGAGATCCGGTTCGTCGTCGTGATGCGGAAGGGATAAGAGTTCGACAGTTCGGCGGTTCGACTGTTCGCCAGAAGCTGACAATTACGAATAACGAATGTCGAATGATGAATGTCGAAGGCTGAAGATTGTCGCTTCCGAAACTTCATCATTCGTAATTTCCGCCTTTGGCGGATTCGATATTCGACATTCCAGAAGCTACCGGCTGCTAGAGACCACTCAACAGACTAAGAGCTTATCCTTGAATAGTTTATTGCTTCTAAATCCCCCTTTGAAAAAGGGGGAAATAGGGGGATTTGCTTTGGGACGCCTTGGGAAAATCCCCCCTCACCCCCCTTTACAAAGGGGGGAATACTATTTACGGACCCCTCACCCCCCTTTACAAAGGGGGGAATACTATTTACGGATACGCTCTAAATAACTGGGTATTCACCATGGCCAACCATTCAAGGCTCCTGGAACAAAAAATCCTGAACCGCTCCGCCCGAATCGCAATCATCGGCCTGGGCTACGTCGGCTTGCCAGAGGCCGTCATGTTCGCCCAGGCCGGTTTTGAGGTAACCGGATTCGACCTGGATCCGTTGCGCGTGGACAAGGTGAATAAAGGCGAGTCCTACATCTCCGACGTTCCCTCGGAAATCCTCGCCTCCCTGGTGGCCACCGGCCGCCTTCGGGCAGCCCGTATGCCCACCGACTCAACAGACTCAACAACTCAACAACTCAACAACTCAATCGCTCCTTCCCAAGCCATCAGCCATCAGCCATCAGCGCTCAGTGCCCAAGCCGCAGAAGTCTCTGAGCTGCCCGCTGCCAGCCCTCCGCTTTCTCCTAGTCTCTCGGACTCTGCCGGCTGCCAGCCGCCACCTGCCTCAACAGACTCGACGGCTTCATCTCTCTCGTCGGACGATCGAATTGCCGAACGCTCTGTTCTTGAACAGCCGAACAGCCGAACCCTCGAACAGCCGAACGTTTCTTCGACGCGAGCGCTGCCCGCTGCCAGCTTTGCTTTACAGGATTGCCTGTGCATCTGCGTCCCCACCCCCCTTCGGAAAACGCGCGATCCCGATATCTCGTACATTGTGAGCGCTGTGCAGGGATTCCAGGCCCAACTGCGTCCTGGTCATCTCGTGATTCTGGAGAGCACCACCTATCCAGGGACCACGGAGGAAGTCGTCCAGACTATGCTGGAAGCCGGCGGGCTCAAGGCAGGGTCCGACTTCCACCTCGCCTTCTCTCCGGAGCGAGTCAACCCGGGGGACCCCCTGCATCCCCCCGCGAGCATTCCCAAGGTGGTTGGCGGCCTGACTCCCTCCTGCACCCGTCTGGCCAGACTCCTGTACGAACAGGTCATCAGCAAGGTCTTGCCCGTTTCGTCGCCTCGCGCCGCCGAGATGGTCAAGCTCCTGGAGAATACCTTCCGCAGCGTCAACATCGGGCTGGTGAACGAGCTGGCCTTGATGTGCGACCGGTTTAACCTCGACGTGTGGGAGATCATTGACGCGGCCGCGTCGAAGCCGTTCGGCTTCATGCCCTTCTATCCTGGTCCCGGCCTGGGCGGTCACTGCATTCCCGTCGACCCATTCTACCTCTCGTGGAAGGCGCGATCGAATGGCTTCGAGGCGCGGTTCATCGAGCTGGCCGGACAGGTCAACGGCTACATGCCCAAGCACGTTGTTTACAAAATCGTGGATGCTTTAAACGACCGGGAACTGAGTGTCAAGGGTTCTCGTATCCTCATCCTCGGCGTCGCCTACAAGCCCGACGTGAGCGACACCCGCGAATCCCCGGCGCTGGAGATCATCCGCCTGCTGCGGGACCGCGGCGCACACATCTATTACCACGACCCCCACGTCCCCGAGTTAACGGTGGACGGGGAGGCAATGCATTCCCTTCCGCTGATTTTTTCCTCGGTAGCCGAGCAGCCTCAGTCGAAGGTTCGGCATACCAAGCCAAGAGCCGGGAGTCGGCAGCGCTCAGTTCCCATCCCGACGTCAGTTTCCGGTTTCCGATCTTCCGACGTCGAATTCCCAGTCTCCCACTTCGATTGCGTGGTAATCGTCACGCACCACTCGGCGATAAACTACCGGTTCCTGGTCGAGAACACGGCGTTGATCGTGGATACCCGGAATGCCACGAAGGACATCCCTTTCGGAAGGGAGAAGATCATCAAGCTCTAGTCGAGTTATTGAGTCCATGGAGTTATTGAGTCTATTGAGTCATGGGTGCGGAGCAGAAGGCAGAGAGCAGTGCGTAGATTCGCAATGATCGAGTTATTGAGTTGCTGAGTTATTGAGTCTGATGAGTAGAGGAGCAGAAAGAAACCACGTACCGCGGACTCAATGGACTCAACAGACTTAACCGGCTCGATGGACTGCATCGGAGGAGTCGTGACGATAAAGCGGTTTGAGGATATTCGAGCCTGGCAGGAGGCCCGAGTGCTCACAAAGCAGATTTACGCTCTGTGCAAGCAATCGTTAGGACTTCGGGGTGACCGACGATTACGCGACCAGCTTCAGGCGGCCAGCGTCTCCGTCATGTCCAACATTGCCGAAGGCTTCTCCCGGAGAACCGACAAGGAGTTCACCCAGTTCCTCTTCGTGGCCAAGGGATCCACGGCAGAAGTACAGAGTCTCCTGTACGTGGCGCTCGATCAAGATTACCTAAGCGAACAGGATTTCGCCGGGCTTTACAGCAAAGCCGACGAGGTCGCAAGGATCCTTTCCGGCTTCATCACCTCGCTCTTGACCCGCTCTGCCCGCACTCGATCGAAGAATCATGCATAGGCGACTCGCGGTATTCGCACCCTTCGCCTTGTTTGCGTGATTAGCTCAATGGACTCAATGCCTTAATCAACTCAATCGACTCAAGAAACTCAACGGACTCAATAGACTCAGTAGGCGCCTTGCTTACTCACCCAGCAACACACGATGCCATAGGTAGTGCTGCAATTGCCTTAACCGTAGACCTCGAGGAACACTTTCAGGATGCTTCTTCTTGAGATTTTGGCCTCGCACAGTGCGTCAGCCACCTTTTTCGTTTTGGCCTGGAACGCGGAGCGGTATCCCGGTTTGGTGAGACGTATCCATGCCGCAGGGCACGAGATTGCCTGTCATAGCTATGCACATCACTTGGTGTATCGTCAGACCCCGGAGGAATTCCGACAGGACACACGACGGGCCAAGGGCATCCTTGAGGCCCTGATCGGACAGCCCGTCGTTGGCTATCGCGCCCCGAGCTTCTCCATCACCCGCAAGAGCCTCTGGGCCTTGAATATCCTGGCTGACGAATCCTGGCTGACGAGGGGTTCCAATACGACTCCAGCATCTTCCCGATTCTCCGCGACCGGTATGGCATTCCGGGAGCCCCACGCTTTCCCTACCGAATTCCTGTTGGCAACGGAAGTCCGGTTTTGAAGGACTCAAGAACTGATTCTCAAGCCATCAGCACTCAGCACTCAGCACTCAGTGCTCAAGGCCCAGAGGGCTCTGAGCTGCCCGCTGCCGGCTGCCCGCTGGACAGTCACTCAACAGACTCAACAACTCAACAACTCAACAACTCGATCTTGGAGATCCCCCCTTCCACAATCCGCTTCCTGGGGCTGACCTTGCCACTTGGCGGCGGAGGCTATCTGCGCCTATTTCCCGAGCCCCTTTTTCGGAACGCGCTTGAACGCATCCTGATAGCCCAGCGCCAGATGGCGGTGCTCTACGTCCATCCCTGGGAACTCGATCCGGAGCAGCCTCGAGTGTTACGCGGCTCCTGGCTCTCGACGTTTCGCCAATATGTGAACCTCCACAAGACCGAAGGCCGCCTGCGTCGCTTGCTGGCCACTTTTCCCTCGGTTTCCATCCGGACGGTTCTACCTAGATTGACTGCCGAGGCAGGAACCTGGGCGCCTGCGGCCCCCCGTGCGGCCGAACCACCAGCGGAACGGTATGACACGAGGCACGACCCCAGATGATCAGCAAGCAGCACCCAGCGGACGTTTCGCCTGGGGCCCCCGACCTGTGGGATAGAAACGCCGCGGAGAAAATCGTGAAGGTCCTTGTCAACTACGGGAGCAGTCAGCAATCAGCCGTCAGCCGTCAGCCCCAGAGCCAGCGAGGACGTCCGGATGGATATTGACGAACTCCGAGGGGAGGGGGAGTCCTTCGAGTGGGATGAATTCGTTCGCGCCTCGGCCGAAGGGACGCCGTTTCACCTGACGGCCTGGAAGCGGGTGGTGGAAGAGACCTTCGGCCACCGGCCGCACTACCTGATGGCGACGCGGGCAGGTGCCCCCGAAGGAGTCTTACCGCTTTTTGAGGTTCCGGGCCTGCTCGGGGGGCGCCGTCTCATCTCGGTGCCCTATGGTGTCTATGGGGGGATCTGCGCCGCTACCCAGGATGCGCGGCTGGCCCTGCTGGAGGCGGCTGGCACACTGGCCCGTAAGCGCCGCGTTGACTATCTGGAACTCCGAAACGACCACGACCAGGGGTTGCCGCTCCCCACAAGAGAGCTGTACGTCACGTTTTCGAGGGAGATGTTCCCCGAAGAAGAGAAGAACCTCGAGGCCATTCCCCGCAAGCAGCGGCGGATGGTTCGGCAGGGGTCAAAGCACGGCCTCAGCGCCGTGATCGGGCAGGACCACCTGGACGAGTGCTACGAGATTTATGCCCACAGCGTGCGCAACCTCGGTTCCCCCGTCTTTCCGCGGGCTCTTTTCCGCGCCATCGCCACGGCCTTCGACAAGGAGTGCCGGATCCTCAGCGTCCGGCATGAGGGGAAGATGGTGGCCGGCGTGCTCACCCTGTTCTACGGCGACAGGGTCCTACCATATTACGGTGGCGCTCTACGGGACGCCTTCAAGTATGCCGTCAACGACTTCATGTACTGGGAGCTGATGTGCTACGCCGCGAGGGAAGGCTATCGGGTCTTCGATTTCGGGCGCAGCCGGGCGGGGACCGGGTCCTATGATTTCAAGCGGCACTGGGGGTTCGAGCCGCGACCGCTCCCCTACCAGTACCTTCTGGTCAAGGCGCAGACCATGCCCAATCTGAATCCGTCCAACCCCCGCTTCCGCTGGGCCATCGAGGCGTGGAAACGGATGCCCCTCGGGCTGGCGAAGCTGATCGGCCCGCGGCTGACCCGCTATCTCCCATGAGCTGGGAACCAAAGCGTTCGGCAGTTCAACAAGAAAGAGCGTTCGGCGGTTCGAAAGTTCGAAGGTTCGAACGGTCCGTACCTGGACGTGGCATGATCTGATGACGATTGAACGATTCGAGGATTCGAACTTTCGAACGCTCTTGTTCTTTAGCGAACCTACGAACCCTCGAACTTTCGAACGTCTTTAGTTTTTCGAGAATTTTCGAACACTCGAACCTTCGAACGCTCTTGCTCTTTAGCAGCCTATGGGTCTCCAGATTCGCCGAATCGAGAGCACTGACGATTTCGCAGCCCTCGCCCCACTCTGGGCCGAGGTGGCCGCGGCGAGTGGGCAGTCCTCGCCATTTCTCAGCCACGACTGGTTCTCCTGTTGTTGGCACGCGATCGGGCCGCAGCGGCGGCCGGAGGTACTCCTGATTGACGATGCCGGCGGCCCGGTGGCGATCATACCCATGATGCACTGGCGGCAGCGCCTGCGTGGTCTGCCCATTCGATGCCTGGCTCTTCTCGAGTGCCCCGACACGCAACTGCTGGATCTGCTGGTGCTCGGCGACCCTGGCCGCGCGATCGAGGTATTTCTCGACCATCTGGCTACCCGGTCGGACTGGGATACGGTGCTACTCCAGAAGCTCCCGGCTACCTCGGCGACTGCGAAGACGCTGGAGGAAGTACTTCCGGGCCGTCTTTCTTGGCGGCGTAACGCTCCTCTCTTCTCCCCATACCTTGAGGTTGCGGGAACCTGGGAGACATTTTTCCGAAGTAAGACTCAACGCTTCCGGAAGACCTGTCGCAACATCGAGAATCGAATCCAGCGGGCTGGGGAAGTCACCGTCCAGGAGCACCGCGTGGTGGACCCGGATGGGCCGATCCTTGCCGAGGTCATGGAGGTTTCTCGCCAAAGCTGGAAGGCACCGAAGGGCGTGGCCATGGCGACAATGCAGGGCATGCCACGGTTCTTCCGCGATCTCACTCGGCAGGCCAGCGCCAACGGGTGGTCGGCAGGCCAGCGCCAACGGGTGGCTCCATCTGTGGATCCTTCGCCTCGACGGCCGGGCCGTGGCCACCGAGTACCAGATCGGCTCCGCCGGGCGCATCTACGCCATCCGGGCCGACTTCGATCCAGCCCTGACTGACCTGTCGCCCGGCGCCTACCTGAACGCGCGGATCATCCAATCGCTGTTCGAGCGGCCCGATGTCCACGAGTACGACATGGGACCGGGAACCAACGACTACAAAATGCGTTGGGCCAGCGGGATGCGGGAGTCACTGAACCTCGAGATCTACGCGCCCACGATCTACGGGCGAATGCTTCATGGTATCGAAACGCGTCTTGTCCCACTCGCACGACGATTGCGAGATCGGCTGGTTTCTAAGCAATCAGCACTCAGCACTCAGCCATCAGCAGTCAGTCATCAGCAGTCAGCCGTCAGCCGTCAGCGGTCAGTGAGAGCTGAATGCTGAGTGCTGCCCACTGCTTGCTGAATGCTAGGAGGCTAGAGATGAAAGACTTCCGAGAGCTGAAAGTGTGGGAGAAAAGTCATCGCTTGGCCTTGGCTGTGCATCGCTTGGCCTTGGCTGTGTATAAGGCGACTGCGCGATTTCCGAAGGATGAGTTGTACGGCCTGACAAGCCAGCTCCGAAGGTCCAGTGTCTCAGTCCCTGCCAACATTGCTGAAGGATGTGGCAGGGGCAGCAACTCGGAGCTTGGGCGGTTCTTACAGATTGCGATGGGCTCAGCAAGTGAACTGGAATATCTCTTCTTGCTCGCACATGACCTCGATTTCCTGAGCGCTCCACTGTACCAGAACCTCGCGAAGGAGGTTGTTGAGGTAAAGCGGATGCTCGCATCACTCATCCGCAAAGTCAAAGCCGAGTCCTGACGTCTGAACGCTGGTACCTTTGCCAAGCCGATGGCTGATTGCTGAATGCTGAGTGCCGAGTGCTGAATGCTTGCTGTCTTCGAAAACTGACTCCTTATTGCTGACTGCTGATTGCTGATTGGTAGTTGTCTTCGAACACTGACTACTGACTGCTGATTGCTGATTGCTTCACTATGGTTAAACTGATCGGCGGTCTCATCTTCTGGGATCCGGATCGGCCGGTGACGACCCCGGATCGGCCGGTGACGACCGCGCAGCTACATGCGATGGCGGACAGGGTGCCTGGCGCGACGGATGCGCGCACCATCATCCAGGGGTCTGTCGGCCTGTTTGCTGCGAGCGATTTCCAAGATGTGTGCGAGACGGAGCAGGTGATCGTCGCCGTCGATGCAGATCCCACCAATCTCCGGGAATTACAAGCCATCACCGGCAGGGATGGTGAGGGGGCCGATCTCTTCCGGGCGCTCTATGAGCTGGAGGGACCGGGTTTCCTTCGACGCGTGCGCGGCGCCTTCGTCGTGGCTATCTGGGACCGACGGCAGCGATCTCTTCTGCTGGCAGTGGATCGATTCGGAATCAAGCGCCTCCATTACGCGACGGACAGTCGAAGCACCGCCTTCGCCTCCCGTCCAAGCGCGTTGCTGGCTACACCTGGAGTCGAGGCCCGGGTGCACAGGTGTTCAATTACTTGAACTATGGCTTTGTTCCCGCACCGGGATCCATCTTTGCCGGCATCCGCCGCTTGCCGCCCGGCAACCTCCTTGTCCTTCGTGAAGGGCAAGGAACCCCTGATCCCTACTGGGACATGATCTATCAAGAGAGCCGCACCCGCGCCAGAGACGCCGCCTCCACGATGTACCGGCTTGCCCACGATGCTGTCGCGCAAACCATCGATGGAATCACATGGAAAGAAACCGGGGCATTCCTCAGCGGGGGCACGGACAGCAGCACCGTGGTTGGCCTCATGTCCCGGATCACGGGTGAGCGGGTGAACGCTTTCTCCATCGGCTTCCGGGAGGAACGCTACGACGAGTTGAACTACGCCAAGCTGGCGGCCCGCCATTTCGGCGCTGCCCACTATACGCAGATCGTGACCCCCGACGAGGCACTGGAGGCGCTCCCGAGATTGGTCGAAGGCTACGACGAGCCGTTCGGCAACAATTCGGCCATTGGAACCTTTTTCTGCGCCCGGCTCGCTCGGCAGTGCGGAGTCACTTGCCTTCTGACCGGTGATGGCGGCGATGAGATCTTCGGCGGCAATGAGCGCTATCGCACCAATGCCCTTCTCGCCCGCTACCACGTCATTCCCGCCGGACTGCGCCGGCACCTGCTGGAACCGATTCTTATGAGCCTCCCTCCCGACACGGTCCCGATGATCGGAAAGGTCCAGCGCTACATCCGGCGGGCGAACACGCCTAACCCTCGGCGGTTCTATTGGTCCGAATTCTTCGTTGCCCAGGAGGCGGATTCTTTGCTCCTTCCCGACTTCCGGACGGCCGTGGCGGCCGATGCTCCATATCGGGTAGCTCAGGAGCATTTCGACCGGGCCCAGGCGACGGCAGAACTGAACCGGCTCCTGTACCTTGACTTGAAACTCACCATCGGCGATAACGACTTGTTCAAAGTGACCCGGACGGCCGAGCTGGCCGGCGTCGGTGCCCGCTTTCCCCTGCTGGAGCCGCCGGTCGTGGAGTTCACGGGCACTCTCCGGGCCAGGTACAAGGTGCGTGGCCTGGAGAAGCGGTACCTGTTCAAGCGAGCCTTCCGGGGGCTGCTGCCCCGGGAGATCCTGGCCAAGCGCAAGCACGGCTTTGGGGTGCCAACGGCTGACTGGATCAAGACACATCACGGCTTCCAGACCTTGGTGCATGACACACTGCTGTCGTCGCGCGCCCGTCAAAGGGGATATTTCCGGCCGGGTGCCCTGGAGGAGCTCTTCCGTCGGCACAGTGCCGATGCGACACCCTATTATGGCGACATCCTCTGGACTGCCCTCATGCTGGAACTCTGGCATAGGCGGCACCTGGACGGAGGGAGCGCGTCATGAAGGCCGTCGGGGTCCATGCGGTCTTGCGATGGACCGCCGCGGGGCTGTACCACACGGGGTTGATCCGACCGCTCTCGATGGCTCTCGGCTACGCAGGGAGGACGCAGGCGTTTCAGGTCCTCACCTACCATCGTGTGAACGACGACCGGGACCCGTTTTTCCCCGCCGTTTCTACCGACGTCTTCGAACGGCGGCTGGCATACATTGCCCGAACCTATCGGGTGCTGACAGTTGAGGAATTGATCGAGCGTATGCAGCGGGGCGCCCTACCGCGAAACGCCCTGGCGATCACCTTCGACGACGGCTACCGGGATAACTTGACCTATGCCGCTCCGATCCTGGCACGGTACGGCCTGCCGGCCACGATCTTCCTGGCCACCGGCCTTATCGGTACCGCGGCGGCCCTGTGGTACGACCGGCTGGCTATGGCGTTCAAAGTGACAAAGGCCTCGTCCTTCGAGTCACCGTGGGGCGAGACCCTGAGCCTTACCAGTTCAGGCGACCGGGTCCGAGCACTCGCACGAACGTTGCTCTATCTCAAGCAAATGCCGGACGACAATCTGTGCCGGACGCTTGACCGGCTGCTCAAACTCTTTGGGGTCACGGATCATGAATACTTCAAGGACCTCATGCTCTCCTGGGAGGATGTCCACACGCTGACGAAGGTTGGGTTCTCCATCGGGGCGCATACGGTGAACCACCCGATTCTCTCTCGGATCAGCGCGCAGCGTGCCTGGAGGGAGATCCTGGATTCCCGGACAATGATCGAGGCCGCCGGCTTCCACCACCCCAGGGCATTCGCCTATCCCAACGGAATGCCTGGGGATTACACGGAGACGGTCAAGACCCTGGTGCGGGAGGCAGGATTTACCTGCGCCGTCACCACGCGCTTCGGTATCAACACGCGTGAGACAGACGTGTACGAGCTGCGGCGGGGCGGCCCCTGGGAGGAACATCTCCCGACCTACGCCCTGAAGCTCGCCTGGTATCGACAGGCGACGGTTTAAAACATATGAGAGCGTTCGAGCGTTCGAGGGTTCGAATGGACATTAAAGAGCGTTCGGCAGTTCAATTTGCGATGAGCTATCAGCATTCAGCACTCAGCAATCAGCCAAATGTCGACATTCGATATTGGAAATTCGAGATTCGACATTCACAATTAGACGTTCAGTAGCTCGGCTGTTCAAGAGCGTTCTTGGCGCCTTGGCGATAGCGAATTTCGTTCAGGGCAAGCAACACGAAATACGCTTCCTGGATTCGACGGATCCCTCAAGGCGGCCATGGGCGCCTTGCTTAGAGAAAAAGGACTGGCAGCTCGGCGAAGCTAGAACATTAGACCATGGTGGATCTCCGTTG
>Ga0210377_10001542_pt1 | contig 21052 bp, 19 predicted proteins | sample PLM4_65_b1redo_FD_155480 | JGI IMG/M metagenome (GOLD analysis project Ga0210377, IMG submission 155480) | Groundwater sediment microbial communities from an aquifer in East River, Colorado, USA - PLM4_65_b1 redo | ecosystem: Environmental > Terrestrial > Soil > Riparian zone | place: USA: East...
AGCGATTCATCTCGGCGAGGATCGTCCGCTGATCACCGCCGCGCGTCTCGTGCAGGAAGACATGCTGGTGCTGGAAAAAGGCGCCAGCGCTCACCTGCTCACCTTCGGCGTCCTGTGCTTTCCGGCGAGCTGGACGCTGGGCCAGAAGGTCGGGCGCGGCGTGCTGGGCATCCATGCGCCTGTCGAACGCTACGACGCCGGCATGGGCCAGCGCGTGGAGCGCGTGCTTGGCGCTCTGCAACCCAACAACGCCGTCTGGCGGGCCAACGTCCTCTGCTACAACGATCCGAACCTCTACCAGCCACGCCTCGAATCCGAGCGCCGCCCATTCGATCGCAACAAGCCGCTCTGGGTGCGCGTCGAGCGCCAGACGCTGATGCGGCTCGCGCCTTCCAGCGCCATCGTCTTTACCATCCACACCTGGCTCGTGCCGATGGATCGTCTTACGCCCGAACAGGCGGCAAGCCTTCCCGAAGCGGTGCGCAATGGCGGCAGCATGGGCGAGCCGCTCTCATGACCAATGTCGCCCTCCGCGCGAAGGCGCACATCCTGCCCGACCGCCTGGCGCCGGACCTGCGCGTCTGGTTCGTCGGCACCGCCGCCGGTCCCCGCTCAGCCGCTGTCGGCGCCTACTATGCTCATCCCGGCAACCGCTTCTGGCGCGCCTTGTACGAGGCCGGCATCACGCCGCGCCAGTTCGATCCGCACGACTATCCCAAACTGCTCGGCCTGGGGGTCGGCCTCACCGATTTCTGCAAGACCGGCTGGGGCATCGACAGCGCCATCGCCCGCGAACATTTCGATGTCGCCGGCTTCAGGCGGAAGGTCTCGCGGCTCAAACCGCAGGCCCTCGCCTTCACCAGCAAGACCGCCGCGAGCCTCTGGCTCTCCCGCCCCACCGGCCGCATCGAACCCGGCAGGCAGAAAGCGCAACCGCCGAATCAGCCCGCCGTCTTCGTACTCCCCTCTCCCTCCGGTCTTGCGACCTCCTACTGGTCGATCGAGCCGTGGCGCGAGGTCGGCGCCTGGTTGAAATTCGCCTAGTTTGCGGTCGCCCGGCCTGCCGTGGCGGCAACGCCAGGGCTGAGCAGGCCGTGTGGCCACATAAGTCTCCCTCTCCGCACGAGCGCTCTTGGCGGGCGACTTTTGTTGTGGCCAGAGTGGGCAGCTATCGATGATCGGGAGTCTGAAAATGAAGCGCTCTGGCGCCACAACAGGGGTTGGAGCGATGCGGGAAAAGGGCACGCTGGATCGCGCGACGATCGTTAAGACCGCGCTGCGCCTGCTCGACGAGGTCGGAATCGACGGACTGTCGACGCGGCGCATCGCCGCCGAGCTCGGCATCAAGAGCGCGTCGCTCTACTGGCACTTCAAGGACAAGAACGAGCTGCTCAACGAAATGTCGGGTGCGATGTTTCTGGAATGCCTGCCGGAGCCCAACATGGCCGGACCGAACTTCGACTGGGCCGACTGGCTCGCCGAAGGCGCCCGCCGCATCCGCCGTACTGCGCTTTCCCGCCGCGACGGCGCGCTGGTGATGGCCCGCCCGCGGCCAAGGCTTGTCGCCGGCCGGGCGCAGTTCGAAGAGTATGTGAAGAGCCTGATGCGGTCGGGCCTCGCCGACATGGAGGCGCGGCTCACCATGCAGACGATGCGCCGCTACGCCATCGGCGCCGCGCTGCAGGAGCAGTCCAACACGGGCGATGCGGCCGCGATCGGCATTGTCGGCACCGGTGAAGAAGGCTTCGAATTCGGCCTCCAGATCTACATCGACGGTCTCAAGGCGCGGCTGGCTGAGCGCGCCAGGATCGCCAGGTCGATGAAACGCGCGAAGGGGTAAGGAGCGGCGCCGAAGGCGCGATTTGGTCCAGTGGACCAAATCGCGCGACGAACGCCCGAGCGCAAGCGAGGGCCGGGGGGGCTTCGAGCACGATTTCCAAACAGCTCGGTAAACGTTGCTCTCCGGCCCATCGCTTACGCCACGGGCGTTCGTCGCTCGATTTGATCCCCCGGATCAAATCGTCCGCTTCGCGGATCGCTCCTCACCCACCGTTGAGCTTGCCGCCCTTGGCCGACATCATCATGTCGAGGATCTTCTGCGTGACCAGCGGCTCGAGCCCTTCGGTGTGGCCCTTGTTCATGCGGATCACGTCGGCAACGACCTTGCCGTCCTTGCAGCCCTCGAAGACATAAACCTGCGCCGTACCCGGCCGCGCCGTCGTACCCCAGGAAGGTCCGCGCGACTGGTCGCTTGCAGTGACATAGCCCGCCTTGGTGTCGACAACGTCCGGCTTGCGAACGCGCGGGCCGCATCCGTATTTCTCGGCCCATTCCGACTTGTCGGTCGCCGACGCGCTCGAGGCCTCGAGCTCGCCGATGTCGAAGATGAAGGAGAAGTCGCAGGTGAGCGGCGCCGGAGCAGCGGCGGGCGCCGCAGCAGCAGCCGGTGCAGCCGGTATAACCGGTACCGCCGCTGCACCAGGTGGAGGCGCGGCGCCAGCTGGGCGCGGGGTGGGCGGCGTGCCGACACGTCCGCCCGACAGCGAGACGAAGCCGTCGACCTTGTCCTTGAAATAATCGGAGCAAACGATCCGCCGCGAGGTAAGCCCGCCCTGGGAATGACCAACCAACCAGAACGTCTTGATGTTCTGCTTGCCAAACTGGTCGATCACCGTGTCGACGATGTTGTGAAGATATTCGTCATCCGCCTCGGCCGTCCACACGCGCGTGCCCGCGGCGCCGTTGGCGCCCGGCCGCACGCTAAGCGCTGTCGGCGTCGCCACCACCATGCGGTACTTCTTCGTGTAGTCCGCCGCCGGGAAGTAGCCGCGTTGCCAGCTGCCGATCGATCCGGCCCCGTGAAGGTTCAGGACGAACGCAACCTTCTCGCCGGGTTTCAGGTCACAGGGATAGTCGAGATAGAATGTGCGCTGCGACTTGAACTCCTGCGCCTCGCCCAGGAACGTGCGCGCATACGCCGGACAGTCCTTTGCTTCCGGGCACGCATAGCGCGGCTGTGCATTGCAAGGCGAATAGGCCAGTTCCTTGGCGCCCTGCGCCTCGGCCGCCAGGCCCGCAGACATCAGCGCGGCAGCCGCAACAACGCCGGATATCGCCCGGCCCGTATTGAACCTGATCATCTCTCCCTCCGAGTGTCGCCGCCATGTTTCGCGGGGGCGGTCGGTCCCGTTGCGTCAGACCTAACACCGCTAGTTTGCGCGCGCCAAGCCACAAACCGAAACGCTCCCCTCACCAACGCGTTAGGGTCACATGGCGGACTGGATTCATCCCAACTTGCATGTACGGCGGCTGATCGGCATGGGCGCCGTGACGTTTGGCCTGCTCTTGCTGGGCGGGATGGCGTTCTACTGGCTCGCTCCGCCGCAGGACAATCCATTCAAACCGGTCAGCCTTTCGGCCCGGCCCGGCCTCGCCACCGGCTTCAAGCTCGACCGTCTCTCGCAGAATCCCGCCGCCTGCTTCGCTGCGCTCGACAAGGTCGGCATCGCCTACACCCGCATCGAGCGCGAAGGGCCGCGGCCCGAATGCCATCTCGACAACGCCCTTACGCTCGACCAGTCGCTGACGCCCTATTCGACGACGCTGTCGATGACCTGCCCCCTAGCAGCGGCGCTCTATGTCTGGGAGCGCCATGTGGTGATTCCATCAGCCGAGCGGATTCTCGGCCAGAAAGTCATCCGCATCGAGACCTTCGGCTCATATTCGTGCCGGCGCAGGAATGGCGAGAAGACCGGACGGTGGAGCGAACACGCCAGTGGCGATGCGGTCGACATTTCCGGTTTCAAACTCGCGGACGGACGCACCATCCTGGTCAAGGATCACTTCCGCGAGAACACGCCCGAAGGCCGCTTCCTGAGGCAGGTCCGCGACCGCGCTTGCGATCTCTTCTCGGCGACGCTCAGCCCGGACTACAACGCCCTCCACGCCGACCATCTGCATCTCGACATGGGCCTCGACACGATCTGTTCGTGAGGGCCGCTCGCAGCGAAACGTGGCCGCACGTTGTGCAACCAGCGAAGACCGGTTGCTGGCGACCGTCCGGGTCACCAAATCACTGATAGACAACTGAACCGCGGTTCATGCGCCCGCGTATGACCTATGCTAGGATATGCTTCATGAGACACATCCGTTTCATCGCAATCAGCATGGCGATTGGCTGCGCCGCGCCCGCGTTCGCGCAAGAGACTGAAACATTGCCGCGTTTCGACGCGCTGGAACAGCAAACGCAGATGCTCGAACAGCGCCGTCTCGACAGTCTCGAAACCCAGCGCCAGCAGGAAGCGACCCGGCCGGTCACGCCAAATTCCCCCATCACCGGAGCGGACAAAGCGCTGCGCGTCATGGAGATCGAGCGCGAGATGGACCGCTTGCGCCTCCAGGGCGATCTCGACCGCGCACACGTGCAGCGCGAGAGCGATCTTGCCGGCGCCGCCCTGCCCAACCGCCGCATCGCCGCCTATTCCAGCCTCGTGATTCATGATCCCGAGCGCTACATCCTGCCGCCCGCGCCGAAGGGGCAGTACTACGCGCGGATCGAAGGTCGCTTCGTGCTGGTCGATGCGGCTTCGGAGTTGGTGGTGAAAGTGCTCGATCCTCTGCCCACCGATCCCACCGCCGACGTCCCCGCCGGTCCGCGGCCTCCGCTGCAGCCGCCGCTGCCAGCCACGCGCATCGGACCGGACTCGCCCTATGTGGTCCGCGAGCCGGCTGGGCTCTCCCTGCCCGCGGCCCCAAACGGCCAGTACTACGCGCTCGTCAACGGCCGCGTCGTGCTGGTCGACGCGAAGACCGAGCGCGCCGTCAAAGCGGTCCGTGACTAAGGGCGCGTCCAGCCTCCACGCCCGCCCGAAAGTCGGGCATTTCCCGCCGGAACAGATCTGATTCACAGTCAGGACTTGCGCGCCGGCGCAACCCACCCCACTCTCATCTTCATCGTCAACTTAGCGAAAGGAGGTGATCCAATGTCAGTCACTATGAGCCGGGGTTTTGCCCTGACGCGCGATCTGATGTTCGGAGCAACCTTCGTTCGCAGCATCGCCTGATCGGGCTCGGGATCGCCTCCATTTGATTTCGTCAAAGACAGCCGATCCCTCGAAGCCAGGGGCAACGCCCCGCTCAAAATGACGGGAAGGGCCGCCGGCGTGACGCCGCGCGGCCCTTCTTGTTTTCCGCGCGCATCCGACCTCTATTGTTCCCGCCGGGGAGGGACCGATGGCTCGCACCCAACTTTTCGCCAGCGTTCGCCGCGCGATCGTCCGCGCCCGCCGCGCCCTGCCCGATGCGCCGCCTCCCGGGCCCCGCGCGATCAGCCGCCGCGCCGCTCTGGCGCTGATCGTGGCAGCCGCCGCCTGCACTCCGAAGCCGCAATCCGGCGGCGGCGGGGCCACTGACCGCATCGCCATCGTCGGCGGAGGGACATCGGGCCTGGTCGTCGCCTGGCGCCTCGCCGGCGCCGGCATCGCCTCCGATATCTATGAATCGAGCGGCCGCACCGGCGGACGCATGTTCACCCTGCGCAACTTCACGCCCGAGGGTCAGTTCTGCGAACTCGGCGGCGAGCTGGTCGATTCCAACCATGCCGCCCTCATCGCCCTTTGCGGCGAACTCGGGATCGCCATCCAGCGCCTGCGGGCCGAGGGCGACGCCTCGAGCGATCTCTATGACATCGGCGGCAAGCAATACGTCGTCGGCGACCTGCTCGATCCGCAGAGCCAGACCGGCGCCTTCATTCCCGTCGCCGCGCGCATCGCCGCGGACCAGGCGGCGCTGCTCGATGCCGACGAGAACTGGACCGACCGCGCCCACAAACTCGATGCCATGCCGCTGTCGACATATCTCGAAAGCCTCGCCACCTCGACCGACCGCTGGGTGATCGATCTCCTCGCTCTCGCTTATCATGCCGAATACGGCATTCCGCTCGACCAGCAATCCTCGCTCAATCTCGTCGACTTCATCGGCACGGATGCAGCCGGAGAATTCGCCATGTTCGGCGACAGCGACGAGGCGCACCGCATCGCCGGCGGGTCGTCCACGCTTCCCGAGACCCTGACCGCGCGGCTCTCCACCGCCCCACTCGCCGGCCGCGCCGCGATCAACCTCCGTCACGAGCTCACCGAAATCGGCCGCGACGGCGACGGCTTCAGGCTGGCCTTCAAGACCGAAACCGGCGCCGCAGTGGAAAAGAGTTTTCCCCGCGTCGTGCTCGCCCTGCCGTTCACGAGGCTGCGCGAAGTGAAAGGCCTTGGCGGCCTCGGCCTCAGCGCCGAGAAGATGAGGGCGATCAACGAGCTCGGCTACGGCGTCAATGCGAAGCTGATGGTCGGAACCTCTTCGCGCCCGTGGCACGGCTCGCTCCTCGGCATCAACGCGCCGCTCTCCGGCACGATCTATTCTGATAAAGGCTTCCAGATCTTGTGGGACACCAGCGCCGGACAGGAAGGCGTCGGCGGCATCCTCACCAACTTCCTCACCGGCGCTTCCGCGAAGGGCGAGGAGTCCGCCGCGCTCGCGACGCTCGAGAAGGGCCTCAAGGACCTCTCGCCCGATCTCGCCAATGCGCTGACGCCGAATGTGCGCCAGAGCTTCTTCTGGCCCAGCCATCCGCATACCAAAGCGAGTTACGCGGGCGCACTGGTAGGCCAGTACACCAGCTTCTTCGAATATGCGGCGCGGACGGAACTCGGCGGCAAGCTGCTGTTCGCCGGCGAGCACACCAGCGCAGAATCGGTCGGTTTCATGAATGGCGCGGTCGACGCCGGCGAGCGCACCGCCAGGGAGCTGCTTGCCAAGAGTTAATTACCGGAACCGTCCACTCCCCGGAGGGTTAGCTCCATGCACATGGACGGAGTAACCCTATGAACGCGATACTGCTTGCAGGCGCCTGCCTTGGGGCACTGGCCGTCTTCCTCACCACCGACCCGCAGGACGTCGCCGCCGCCAAAGCCGAGATTCAGGTCGGCTCGATGACTCACGACGTGAGCACCGATCCGATCACCGGGGAAACGGAAGAGACCAATGTCATCGCCTTCCTCGATCCGTGAGGATCAGTCGGCGAACAGCTCTCGATCTACAAAGTGCAGATCGTTTGGATCGTAGAATTTCTCGACCCATTTGTCCGTCGTCCCGAGGAACCAGCCGGCCGAGGCCGCAACCTCCGCCTTGATGGCTGGTTTTTTCTTCTTGGCGGCCTTGGATTTCGGCCCCACGGCCGAACGATCGAGAAACTCGAAATGATCGACCAGCTCCAGCGCCTCGATCGCGAACGCGGTCGCGATTTCCTCGTCGTGGATTTCCAGCAGGTTGTCGCCGTTCACCTGCTCCCCGGCCAGCGCCAGATTTGACGAGCCGCAATAGACGACCGGATCTTTCCCGTTGAACCCGCAGACCACGAACTTGTGGTGCACCTGGTGGCCAAGTCCGATGCCGGGAACCTGGGAAAAGGGCGGCGGCAGCACGCTGCTCGCGGGCTTGCCTGTCACCAGCACGCCGGTCTTCTTGCCGACCTCGTGCAACGCGATGCCTTTGGGCGAATCCGAAATGCCGTAGCTGAAGATGTCTTCCTGTTCGTGCACCGAGTTGAGCGCGTCGTAGACCGGATTGTCCTCCCCGCCCTCCAGCCCCATCACGGCGAACAGAACGCTGCCCTTTACGTCCGTCTCGGCGCCCTCCTTGTCGATGCGATCGACGAGGCCGCCGAGGATGCTCCTCGCAACTGCCTCGTCGTGCGGGGAAAAGGTAATCCTCGTGTCCGGCACGCTGGCCGTGTTGAACTTGAACGTATCCGAAGCCAGCGCATTCGATTTGAAGGCGGCCGTCTTGACGTCGCCGTCCCAGACATCCTGAAACAGCTTCGCGTAAAGCTTGGCGACCTTGCGGTCGTCGAACACCAGCACATGGTTGGAGTTCACATAGAGCCCCGTCACCGAGAAGTTCGTCGAACCGGTAAGCACCTTCCTGGGTCCGTTTGCGTCGGAGACGACAAACACCTTGTCGTGGGCATAGCGTCCGAACTTGCCGCGCTTGATGGCGCCTTTTCCAGCTTTTGCCGCGAACAGCTTCTCGAACTCGTCTTCCGGTTTCGGCTTGGCCGCCGAGTGGTGCAGCGCGGCGTTGTCCAGGATGACCCGCGCGCGCTTGACCTTCCCGATCTCCAGCAGGCGCTCGACCACTCCCGGTTCGTTGAGATCGTACGCGAACACGTCGATGGTCAGTGACCCGTCATTGAAGACCTCGTCGAGCAGGTCGAAGATGATCTGCCGCGCGGTGAAGCCCAGCCACTTGTACTGGTCCTCGAACGTGAAGGTCTCGCCCTCGGCATTTTCACCGGACTTTTGCGAGGTGTCGAAAATCAGCCCGGCGCCATTCGGCTTGATCTTGGCGCTCCGGCCGAAATGGCGGACAAAGGCCTGGCTCTGGACGAAACCGCGCGTAAAGCCGACCGCGACCTTGCCCTCGGCGAAGCCGCCGACCTTGATCTTCACCGAAGCGCTCAGACTCGGATCGAGCGGCTTCAGCGACTCATCTCCGTCGAAATAGCGCGGCGTGACCGTGTAAGTGTAGAGGCCAAGCTTGGGCGTCAGTCCCTGGTGGACGAGACCGGGATGATGCACCCAGCGGAACTTGTGAAAGGGCGCGTTGATGCTCGAGTTGGCCGGCTCCGTCGCGACCTGCGCGTGGTCGGCCGGATTCTTGAACCTCAGATTGTTCTGCAGGTAGTAAGACTCAACGCCCGGCGGTTCGATCTCGATCGTGAACCCGGCCAGCCGCGTGCGCGACGCCTTCGTCGACAGGTTGAATGCCAGAAGCGTCTTTGCGTCACCGCGATACGCGGTCAGCGACAATGCACCCTTGCTGCTCTGAACCGGCGCCATCTATCCCCCCATCGATTTCCAAACCGGGAGGATTATCGCACGCCTGGGCGCGCGTTTCAAAGGACTCGGCGAGAAAAGTCAGATGGTACGGGCGGTCGGGGTCGAACCGACACTCCTTTAAGGGGAACCGGATTTTGAGTCCGGCGCGTCTGCCAATTCCGCCACGCCCGCGCACGACACTGAAGCCGCAGGCGGCGGTGTTAGCCCAACCGTCGATCAACGCAAAGAGGCGAGCTTCGGAGCCCGGCCCGGACTAGCCGATCATCAGCCCCGGCGAGACCAGCTGCAGGCTCAGATAGGCGCCGAGAATGACCGAAATCGCCATGGACGGCGCATGGCGCAGCGAAACGGCCTGGATACGGCCCTGGAACTGGCGAAGCGTGCGCATAGGACGACCCGAATACCAACTCGAATGCGCGACGGACTATCCGCCGCGTGGGGCCATCCTCGGCAAATATCGCAAACATCCGGTTCACGGATTGCAGAAATTTTGATCGAATTTCCGCTAACTCTGCCCCCACGCGGAGCGTGGGGGAAGTGGATCGACGCGAAGCGTCGAGACGTAGGGGGCAGGCTCCGGGGGGCTTCTATCAACGAGTCCCTTCGGAGCCGCCCCCATCCCCCCTTCGGGGTACTTCCCCCGCTTCGCAGGGGAAGAGTTAGTGAATCTGCGAGGCGACGATGAACCCGCCGACCAGCACCACCACGAACAGCAGCAGGAACAGGCCGACGCGCTTTTCAATGATGGGGGCAAGCTGGGGCCCGAAAGTCTTGAACAGGAACGCCACCAGGAAGAACCGCACCGCGCGCGTGACCAGGCAGGCCGCCAGGAAGATCGGTAAATTGAACTTCATGAAGCCGGAAACGATGGTCACCAACTTGAACGGGATGGGCGTCACACCCTTCAGGAAGATGATCCAGACGCCGTACTGGTCGTAGGACGCCCTCAGCTCGGCTTCCTTCCCGCCATAGCCGAAGAAGCCGATGATCGATTTCCCGACCGTGTCGAACAGCAGATAACCGATCGCATACCCCAGCATCGCGCCGAGGACCGAGGCGATGGTGCACACGATGGCGTAGCGCCAGGCCCGCTCCGGCCGCGCAAAGCACATCGGCGCAAGCATCACGTCCGGCGGGATCGGGAAGAACGAGCTTTCGGCGAACGACACCGCAAACAGGGCCGGCTCGGCCTGCTTGCTGCCGGCAAGGCCGATCACCCAGTTGTAGAGGCCTCCGAACGGACCCTTCGCCTTCGGCCTGGGCGCGGGGCCGGCGGCGACTGTTGAAGGCGATGCGTCCGTCATGCGTAAAAAGCTCTTTGCCGCGCTGCACAATGGCGTTGGGGGCCCGGCCCCGGCTCTAGCATGCACCGGGCCATATGGAAGCCGCGCACTGCGCCACGATACCAGCAGGTAGCTAAATCTCGCGTCAACGGCGACTGCCGTTTGGTCGCATTGCCGCCTTGCCGGGCCCAGATAACGTCAAGTCATGGAGAAGTTGCCGCTTGATCGGGCGAGATGGCCCTTCATCGCGCTACTGGCTTCGGCGGCCATGCTGGCCACGGCGCACGCCTTCGAGCGTTTCCTTTTTCTCGCCCCCTGCCCGCTCTGCTACACCCAGCGGCAGGTCTACTGGGTGGCAGGCGGCCTTGCGATCCTCACCATCATGCTGAACTGGCGCGGCGCTCCGCCCAAGCTCATGGCGGCGTTCTGCATGGCGCTCGGCCTCGTCTTCCTCGTCGGCGCCGGCTATGCGTCCTACCACTCGCTCGTCGAGTGGGGGATCCTGCCTGCGCCCGACACCTGCGCGGCCGCCGGCCGCGGCGCGGTCAGCCAAAATCTCTGGGACCAGCTCAACAAGCCGATCGCAGTGCCCTCGTGCGCGGATGCGAAATGGCGCATGATCGGCCTGTCGATGGCCGGATGGAACGCCATCGTCTCGGCGCTGCTGGCGGCCGCCAGCTTCCTTTCGGCAATGCGGCCTGAGCGCACCGACACCGCCAACGAGCCAGTGAAGCTGGAAGAAGAAGCGGCATGAGCATGCCCGACACCCGTCGCGCCGAGATGCTGCGTGTCGATCACGCCGGCGAATACGGCGCCGTCGCCATCTATCGCGGACAGCTTGCCGTGTTCGGCCGCCAGACCGGCCGCGAGCGGATCACCGGACAACTGAGCGAAATGGCGCACCAGGAACAGGCGCATCTCGACGCCTTCGACAAGCTTCTCGCCGCCGGACGCGTGCGGCCTACCGCCCTTTCTCCGATGTGGAACGCCGCCGGCTTCGCGCTCGGCGCCGCAACGGCGCTTCTGGGAGAAAAGGCGGCGCATGCCTGCACCGAGGCGGTCGAGACAGTGATCGAGGAGCACTATGGCGACCAGGTCGCCGAACTCGAAGCTGCGGGCGATGCCGAACTTGCCGCGAAGCTCGTCAAATTCCGCGACGAAGAGATCGCCCACAAAGACCTCGCCGCCGCCGAGGGCGCCAGCGAAGCGCCAGGCTATCATGTGCTTTCAGCCCTGATCCGAACCGGCTGCCGCCTCGCCATCCGCATCAGCGAGAAAGTGTGAATGCTCGCTGCGCCGACGGACGACTGCCTATTCCCCGGCGCGTAGCGCCGACTTCCCGAACCATCTGTCGAGAAAATCCAGCATCTCGTTCCAGTCGGTGACGCGCACGCCGTGCCCGCCCTGCCGAATGAAGAATTCGAGCTCGCCGCTCTCCTTGCTGTCCTTCATTCCCGTCTGCGTAAGGCCGTGCATGCCCATCAGCTTGTAGACCGGATCGGCGCCGATCGCGGCGCGGAAGGCGCCATTGGGATCCGACCACACATCCTTCCAGCCATTGCCCAGCATAACCGGGCGCGGCGCCACCAGCGCGATCAGCTGGTGCTGATCCACGGGGATATCCTTCTCGCGGTCCGAATAGGCGGCGTAAGCTGGCGCGAACCAGTGCGGATATTCCTTGGTGATCTGCTTCACGCTCTCTCCAGCATAGGACCGCGTCAGCGTCGTTCCGCCCTTGCCGGCCTGCAGCGGCATCACCGCCTCGATCCTGGTGTCGAACGCCGCCGCCAGCAGCGCCGCCTTGCCCTGGCGCGAATGGCCCCAGACCGCCGTGCGCTTGGCATCGATGCGCGGGTCGGCCTCGAGCACGTCGAGCGCCCAGCCGAACGCCGCCGCCCACACCGCGACAACGCCGGTCGGCTTGCGGCCCTCGGGCAGCATCCGGCCTAGCTTCTCCAGCTGCGCCGTAGCGATTTCCCGATCGTCGGCTGCGAACGGCCCGGCATAGAGCGTCGCATAGGCATAGCCGCGCTTGAGGATGTCTGCGTTCGGCCCGGTGATGATGTATTTGCCGAAGATCAGCCGGATCATCGCGGCCGACGTGCCCTTGTTCATGCAGCCGCCGTCTGACAGCGCGGTCGAATCCATCGTCCCGGCATTGCCGCAGAAATTCTGGTTGACGATCAGGGGCGCCTTGTTCGCGGGCGACGCCGCCTTCGGCAGGGCGAGGGCGATGCGGAATCCGACGGCGTCGGGCCCCTCGCCGACCCTTACATCGATCTCTTCAAGAATGCCTGCCCCACCGGCGAAGTTCTCGTCGACCACGCGCCGCCCGGCCTCGACTCCGTGCAGCTCTATCGGAACCGGCCCATAGACCTCGTGTTCGAAGGCCTGTTTCAGCAGCGGCGCACGCCGGCCCGTCCAGTCCTCGGCCGTCGCCACCGACGGATCGCCCTCGAACGCCCCTAGCACTTCAGGCGCTGCTGCGTCCTGCTTCTTGATGTTGGCGTTTGCCGTATTGAGCCCGAGCGGCGTGCATGCGGCCAGCGCAAGGCAAAACGCTGCAACAACGACGGCCACCGGCTTTAAAACCATCTGACCCTGCCGTCCTGCTATTCCGCTGCCTTGGCTGCCTTGGCGGACCGGAACGCGGCCGCCTGCGCTTCTACGCGCTCGACGATCTTCTCGATCATCTCGTCGTTGGAAACTTTGTGGTCGGGTCTGCCCGAGACATACATCATGCCGGCGTCCTTGCCGCCGCCGGTGAAACCGAGGTCGGTCATCGCCGCCTCGCCCGGACCATTCACCACGCATCCGATGATGGAAAGCGAGATCGGCTCGGAAATATGCGCCAGGCGCTGTTCCAGCTTCTCGACCGTCCGGATGACGTCGAACCCCTGCCGCGCACAGCTCGGACAGGAAATGATGTTCACCCCGCGCGTGCGGATGCCGAGCGATTTCAGAATGTCGAAGCCGACTTTGATCTCCTCGACCGGTTCGGCCGACAGCGAGACACGGATGGTATCGCCAATCCCAGCCCACAGCAGGCTGCCGATGCCGATGGCGGATTTCACCGTGCCGGTGCGCAGGCCGCCGGCCTCGGTGACGCCCAGGTGCAGCGGCGCGTCGGTTGCGTCGGCGAGCAGCTGATAGGCCGCGACGCTCAGGAACACGTCGGAGGCCTTCACCGAAATCTTGTATTCGTGGAAGTCGTTGTCATCGAGAATGCGCGCGTGGTCGAGCGCGCTCTCCACCATCGCCTCGGGGCACGGCTCGCCGTATTTCTCCAGCAGGTGCCGCTCCAGGCTGCCGCCGTTGACGCCGATACGCATCGAGCAGCCATGGTCCTTGGCCGCCTGGATCACTTCCTTCACCCGTGCAGGCGAGCCGATATTCCCGGGATTGATCCTGAGGCACGCAGCCCCCGCCTTCGCCGCCTCGATCCCGCGCTTGTAGTGGAAATGGATGTCCGCAACGATCGGGACTTTCGAGGCCCGGCAGATCTCCGGCATCGCCGCGGTGGAGTCCTCGTCCGGGCACGACACCCGCACAATGTCCGCTCCCGCCTCTTCCAGGCCCCGGATCTGTTCGATGGTCGCCTTTGCGTCCGATGTCGGCGTGTTGGTCATCGACTGGACGTGGATCGGCGCATCGCCCCCGACCTCGAGATTGCCGACGCGAATCTTGCGCGACTTGCGCCGCGCGATCGACCGCCAGGGCCGGAGGTGATTGATGTCGAGGGTCATCGTTAGATGCCGGGAATCACAGCGTTGAAGGCGCGGATCGCTTGAGAACATGTGGCCCGTTCGGGGCCCGCCGTAAAGCCTCCCGCGACACGGCACGATGACGCGCGGTCAGGAAAAAGCCGGCGAAAAAGCCCGGATTGCCGATGTGTCTATTGGCCCGGATAGGCCAGCAGGGCCGGATCCTGCGCCGGAGTGACCGGCGGAGCGGCAGGCTGGGTCGGCGCTGGTTTGGCGGCGGCAACAGACGGAGGCGGGGTCTCCGCTTGCGGCTTGGGCTGCGGCCTCGGCGCGCGCGGCTTCGGCGGCGTGGTGACAGGCGGGGCAGCCGAGGTCGAGGTCGTTGCAGGCGCCGGCGAAGCTGTGGCGGGCGAAGCGGCACCAGGCGCCGCTTCGGCGGCAATGGACGGATCCTCGATCACAGGCGGTGTCTCGACCGGCGGGCGTTTGGCGGCAATGTCGACGCTCTGCGAATAGACCGGGCCGCCTTCAGCTTGCAGCAGGCCGAGCGACTTGTCGCCGAGGCGCCATTCGAACGCCGAGCCATCCTCGCTCGAAACCGTCCAGCCATAGCCGACCCGAACCACCTTGCTTTCGCCTGGCTCGAAGATGCGGCGGACATACTTGTCGCCGGCAGCCGAGCGAATCTCGATCATGGCCCGCTTCACGGCGACGATGCTGAACTCCTGGGCAGCCGGAATTGCTTCGGCGGCAGGCATGGCCACGATCCCGGATTGCGGGTCGGTTGCCGAAGGCGCGACCGCGTTAGGCGCTGCCGCGGCCGTCACGGGACCAGTAGGCTTGTCGCTGCCGTTCATGAAGAAGAACGCGCCGGCGGCGCCGACCAGCGCCACGACCAGAAAGCCGAGCACCGGCACCGCGGCCGGCAGCTTGCGCCCGGTCACCGGCGGAGCGATCGACTGCTTTTCCGGATCCTTGAGGATGGCGCACTCGCGCAGATAGCGATCAAGCGTCGAAGTCTCGTCGAGGCCGAGATGGCGCGCATAGGTGCGGATATAGCCCTTGGCGTAGACCGGGGCGCCGAGAAGGTTCGGCGTCATGTCCTCGATCGCGCGGAGATGGCTGAGGTGGACGCGGGTTTCCTTCGAAACCTGCTCCAGAGAGAGACCGAGGTTCTCGCGGGTGGCGCGGAAGATAGCGCCGATGCGCTGGTGCGGATGCTCGATCGCTGCGGGCGAGAGCGCTGGGTCCGGCGCCGTGAATTCGGCGTCGCTATCGCTCACCACCCGCAGATGCGGCGCCGCGCGGCGCGCGCGCGTCTCGCTTTCGGCGACGGTTTCGGCGAGCGGGAATAGCGGGGGTAGCGGCGATTCAGCGTGCCCGGCTTCGGCCTTGCCAACGGCGGAGACCGTCTCGTCGGAACCTGCAGTGGGGTTGGTGTCGTCTTTAGCCACGCCGCTCATGTATGTGTCCGAAACGGAAAGGCCATGTCCTATGTGGACATACCCGTTCCGCCTTACGCCCGCCGCCCTAACAGATGATTACCCACATGTAGGCCGCGCCTCCGGGGGTCACAACCTAAATCTTCAGGCCGAAGTCATTGGCGATGCTTAACATTGCGTTACGTATCGACCCGTCTCCGCTGTCCAGGGCCTTCTGCACGCTCGGCGCCAGCTTCGAGGCGTCGACCGAACGCACCAGCAGTTTGATCGGCGCAATCCGCGCCGCCTGCATCGACAGCTTGCGATAACCCAGAGCAATCAGGGCCAGCGCCTCCAGCGGCCTGCCCGCCGCTTCCCCGCACACGGTTATCGGTAGTTCGGCCTCGTCGGCCCGCTGCCGCATGCGCTGGAGCAGCCGCATCGCGGGCCGGCTCAGAATGTCGTAGCGCCCGGTAAGACGGGCGTTGTCGCGGTCTGCGGCGAAGAAGAACTGCATCAGGTCGTTGGTGCCGACCGAGAGAAAATCAGCCTTGCCCTTCAGGCTGTCGATCGAGAAAGCCAGCGAAGGCGTCTCCACCATCGCGCCGACATAGAGCCGGTCCGGCAGGTCGCGGCCGAACTTGATCGCCCATTCCATTTCGGAATCGAGAAGTCTCCGCGCCGCCTCGAACTCCTCGACGGTCGCCACCATCGGGAACATCAGCCGCAGCTCCCGCCGCCGCGAGGCCCGGATCAGGGCGCGCAGCTGGCGCCGGAAGAAATACGGGTGGTCGAGGGCCATCCGCAGCGCGCGCCAGCCCATTGCCGGGTTCTCTTCGCGCTCCCGCCGGCCCATGAACGGAGCGATCTTGTCTCCGCCGAGGTCGATGGTGCGGAACACCACCGGCCGGTCGCCTGCCCGCTCGATGACCGACTTGTAGAAGGTCGCCTGCTCGTCGAGCCCTGGCATGGTTTCCGAGGCCATGAACTGGAATTCGGTCCGGAACAGGCCGACGCCCTTGGCGCCCACCTCGTCGAGATGGTCGAGGTCAAACGACAGCCCGGCATTGATGTAGAGGTCGATCTCCCGCCGGTCCTGGGTTATCGCCGGCTCGTCGCGCAGCAGCGAGAGTTCGGCCTGGCGCTGTTCGGACAGGGCGATGCGCGCCTGGAAATTGGTGATGATTTCGGGGCCGGGACGGATGTGGATCACCCCGGCATCGCCATCGACGATGATGGTGTCGCCGTCTTCCGCGCGAGTCACCAGGCCGGTAAGGCCGCCCACCGCTGGCACGCCGAGGGCCCGCGCGACGATCGCGGCGTGCGATCCGGCCCCGGCCTCCTCCAGGACAACCGCCGCGAGTTCACTGTCGCGGTACTCCAGCAGCTCGGCCGGGCCGATCCGGCTGGCGACCAGAACCGCGCCGGGAGGCGCCTCGCGCCCGCCGCCATCATTGCCGTTGAGCTGGCGCAGCAGGCGGTTCTCGAGATCCTCGAGATCGTGCAGCCGCTCCCTGAGCAGCGAGTCCCGTGCGCTTTCCAGCCTCGCCCGGTGCTCGCGCCTCACCCGGTCGACCGCCGCCTCGGCCGACAGGCCCGTCCGCACCGCCTCGACCAGCCGCGCCTCCCACGACGGGTCGTGAGCGAACAGCCGATAAGTCTCCAGCACGTCCCGGCTTTCGCCGAACAGCACCGGACCGGCCCGCGTCAGCATCGCATCGATCGAGGCGCGCAGCGCCTCCAGCGCATCGTTGAGCCGGCGCTCCTCCACCTCGGGATCGGCCGCGAACAGCCGCGCCGGCGGAACGACGGGATCGTAGAGAAAGACCTTCCCGGCCGCCAAACCCTCGTTCAGCGCCCGCCCGTGCAGCTCCACCGGCCTTGTCTGCTTGAGGCCCGCGCTCAGCGCATCCGCCGCCGCCGCAACCAGCTCGGCCAGCACCATCGCAATGGTCTGGAGGGCCTCGACCTCCTCGTCGTCATAGGCCCGCTCGGTCGAGTTCTGAACGACCAGCACGCCCAGCACCCTGCCCCCGCGCAGGATCGGTACGCCGAGGAAAGAGTGGAACGGATCCTCGCCCGTCTCCGGCCTGTACGAGAACCGCGGATGCGAGAACGCATCGGTCAGCCTCAGCGGCCGCGCCGTCGCCGAAACGAGGCCGACCAGGCCCTCATTCTCCTTCAGCCGCGTGCGTCCCACCGCTTCCGGCCGCAGGCCCTTGGTCGCCATCAGCAGGAGCGATTCGTCCTCGCTGCGCAGGTAGATCGAGCAGACGTCGGCCACCATGGTGTTGCCGATCAGCTCGACCACGCGATCCAGCCGCTTGGGGTCCTGCACCTGGTTCGCCATCAGCGCGCGCAGGCGGCTCAGCAGCAGCCGCGCTCCGCCTCCCGGCGGCGGACGGCCGGAAGGACCACCCTTGTCTGCAGGTCTGCCCCGCTCGCTCACGTTTGCTCCAGTTCGGGGCCGCTCAAGCGGCGGTCCCCAGGGCTATAGCCCTAATCTGCGTCGAGCCCGTAGGCGGTGTGCAGCGCACGAACCGCCAGCTCGGTATAGGATGCGTCGATCAGCACTGAAATCTTGATTTCAGACGTCGAGATGACCTGGATGTTGATGCCCTTGGACGACAACGCCTGGAACATCGTCTTGGCGACGCCGGCATGGCTGCGCATGCCTACGCCGATGACCGAGACCTTGGCCACGTCGCGCGCCACATTCAGGCTCTCGTAGCCGATCTCGCCTGCATGCTTCTCCACCACCTGCTTGGCGTGCGGAGCGTCGCGGTCCGGACAGGTGAACACGATGTTCTGGCGGCCCTCGGTCTTGGCCGAGGCCTGCACGATCATATCGACGTTGACGCCCGCATCGGCAAGCGCGCCGAAGATGGTTGCGGCGACGCCGGGATGGTCCTCGACGCCGATCAGGGTGAACTTGGCTTCGTCCCTCGAATAGGCGACGCCGCTGACGACCTGCTTTTCCACGATCTGTTCCTCATCGCACACAAGCGTTCCGGTGTTGGGTTTGGGCACGGCGCCCTCGAAGCTGGAGAGCACACGCACCGGCACGCGATGGTTCATCGCCAGCTCGACCGACCGCGTTTGCAGCACCTTCGCGCCGAGGGAAGCCAGCTCCAGCATTTCCTCGTAGGAGATCTTCTCCAGCCGCCGCGCCTTCGACGTGATGCGCGGGTCGGTGGTGTAGACGCCATCGACGTCCGTATAGATGTCGCAGAGCGAAGCTTTCAGCGCCGCCGCCACCGCCACCGCCGATGTGTCCGACCCGCCGCGCCCCAGCGTCGAAACCCGTCCGTGCGCATCGACGCCCTGGAAGCCGGCGACCACGGCGATCTCGCCGCGGTCGACCGACCTCATGAATTCCGGATTGTCGCAGCCCGATATGCGCGCCTTGCCGTGCGCTTCATCGGTCTTCAGCTGCAGCTGCCAGCCGAGCCAGGAGCGCGCCTTGAGGCCCTTCCTGCGCAGCGCCAGCGCCAGCAGTCCGGCCGTAACCTGCTCTCCCGACGCGACCACCACGTCGTACTCGTCATCGAACTCAGCGCCGTGCAGGTCCGGCCCCGCCGCGCCCTTGGCCCATTCGACCAGCTGGTTGGTCGTCCCCGACATGGCGGAGACCACCACGGCAAGGCCCTTCGCCTCGGTTTTCCGCGCGGCCACGATATCGGCCACGTGCGCGATGCGCTCGAGGTTGGCGACCGATGTTCCGCCGAATTTCAGCACCAGGCGTGTCATGAACTTGGGCCGCGCCCCCAAAAGAGCCAAAAGTAGAAACCATCCATCCGGCGGTCGGCCCTTACGACATCTCGCATTGACCTCCATTCCCCGCCGAACGACATCTTTAGGGCGGGGAAGGTGAAAGCGGAACCGCTTTTGCCCTTACCCGCCCAGGCTGTCATTCTCGCCGGGGTCCGGCCGGCTGACGCATTAAGCAAAGTTGTCCCATGGGCAAGACCCTTCTTCGCGACGAAACCATCCCAGAGGCCCCCAGCGTCGATCCCGCCGAGATCGAGAAGTTCCGGGCAATGGCCGCGGATTGGTGGTCTTCGACAGGCAAATTCGCCCCCCTGCACAAGTTCAATCCGGTACGCCTGACCTTCATCCGCGATACCGCGGTGTCTCACTTTGGCCTCGACCCGATAGCCAGAGAACCGCTGGAAGGCCTGCGTTTGCTGGACGCCGGGTGCGGCGGGGGCCTCGTCACCGAGCCGATGGCCAGGCTGGGCGCCCATGCGGTCGGGATCGACGCGGGCGATTCCAACATCAAGGCGGCGATGGTCCATGCCGACGCCCTCCATGTCGACGTCGACTATCGCATCGGCGCCGTGGAAGGGCTGATCGCCGCAGGTGAAAAATCGTTCGATATCGTGCTGGCGCTGGAAGTCGTCGAGCACGTCTCCGATCCTGCCCAATTCCTGGCCGACTGTGCAAAGCTGCTGGCGCCGGGCGGGCTGATGATCGTCGCTACCCTCAACCGCACCGCCAAGGCCTTCGCGCTCGCCATTGTCGGCGCCGAACATGTGCTGCGCTGGCTGCCGCGGGGCACGCACGACTGGTCGAAATTCGTGACTCCCGAAGAAGCGCGCCTGGCCCTCACCGGCGCCGGCCTCGAAGTCCGGGCGCCTGTTGGCGTCTCATTCTCGCCGCTGTCGGGACGATGGTCCCTGAGCGCGGATGCGGCGGTCAATTACATGCTCGTTGCAACGCGTGCGAAAGGCGGATGATGGCGGAAAGCGGCCGCATCCTGATCGACGATCTCGCGGGCGCCCCGGCCGCGCCCCAGGCCCCGGCAGCTGGGCCATCGATGCCCGCCATGCCGGTGACAGGCGAGCGCGAAGACTGGCTCAAGCGCTACAACGCGCCGCCGACGCCGGTCGAGTTTACCGATGAGGATCCCTACAGCCCCGCCTACACCCGCTTCGATGTCGACGAGACGCCGGGATCGATCCTGCACTACTGGTTCGGCTATTCCGCCGACCGCGCCTCGGTGCTCGCCGACCGCATGTCGCTCTGGTTTGGCGGCGGCTTCGAACTCGACCGCATCATCGCCCACCGTTTCTCCAGCGTGGTGGCGAAGCTCGCCTCGGGCGAGGCGCATCGCTGGGCGGCGCAAGGGCCGCGCGAACGGCTTGCCGCTGTACTCGCGCTCGACCAGTTCAGCCGCTCGATTTTCCGCAACACGCCCGCCGCGTTCGAGAACGATCCGCTGGCGCTGAGGCTCGCCAAGGAAGGCATCGCGGCCGGCGAGGATATGCAGCTGAAGCCGGCCGAGCGCTGGTTCCTCTACATGCCGCTTGAGCATTCGGAGTCTTCAACCGACCAGCGCCGCAGCCTCGACAAGTTCTCCGAACTGCTCAGCCAGTCGACGCCCGACCTGCACCCCCATCTCGCTTCGGCCTATGACTTCGCCAAGCGGCACGCCAAGGTGATCCAGCGCTTCGGCCGCTTCCCCCACCGCAACGCCATCCTCGGCCGCACCACAACGTCAGCCGAAAAAATCTTCCTCAAAAAGCCCGGCTCGCGGTTTTAACCAAGGCGCCGTAGGGCGCATTAGGCTGAAGGCCGTAAGGCGCCATCGCGCCACATGCGCCGTCCGGTGCATTTCGCTCCGCTCAATGCACCCTACGATCGCCCGATCAGCTGGGGTCGATCCCCCAACTCGTTCACTTATCCCGAGGATAAGTCGCGGTTCTTCGAGCCTGGGAATTCCAAAAACCACTGTCCCGCAACGCCAACCT
>Ga0210377_10001543_pt1 | contig 21047 bp, 14 predicted proteins | sample PLM4_65_b1redo_FD_155480 | JGI IMG/M metagenome (GOLD analysis project Ga0210377, IMG submission 155480) | Groundwater sediment microbial communities from an aquifer in East River, Colorado, USA - PLM4_65_b1 redo | ecosystem: Environmental > Terrestrial > Soil > Riparian zone | place: USA: East...
CGAGGAGCAGCCGCGGCGCGCCATCGAGGCGCTGAAGTCGGCGGTCTGGAAGAGCCGTCAGGACATCCTGCCCCGCTTCTTCCTCGGCAAGCTTTATTTGCGACTGGAGATGCTCGACGAGGCGCTCGCCGAGTTCATGCGCATGAAGAGCCGGGTGGCGCACTTCCCGGCGCTGCATTACAACCTCGCCCGGATCCACGAGCGCCACGGCAACTACCGCGAGGCGATCCGCGAGCTCGAGACGCTGCTGTCGCAGGCCGAGGCGCTGCGGGCCGAGTACGCCTGCGCCACCTGCGCGCGGCGCTACGCGGAATGGTCCGAGCACTGCGAGCGCTGCGGCGAGTGGAACACCATCGCCGTCGACTTCCGCGAGGAGCGCGGTGTCGAGGAGCTCGGTCTCAGCTCGGCGCCGGTGTACACCGTCGAAGGCCAGGAAGGCTAGGGAAAATGGCCGCCCTTCCGCGCCTGCCGATGGTCCTCGTCGTGCTCGACGGCTGGGGGCACAGCGACAGCCGCGACGGGAACGCCATCGCCGCCGCGGCACCGCAGTGCATGGAGCGGCTGGCGCGCGAATGGCCGTCGTCGCTGCTTCTGGCCTCGGGCGAGTCGGTCGGCCTGCCCCCCGGCTACATCGGCAATTCGGAGGTCGGGCATCTGTGCCTCGGCGCCGGGCGGGTCGTCCTGCAGGACTTCGCGCGCATCAACCGCGCGCTGGCGAACGGCGAGCTGGCGAGCAACCCGGCGCTGCGGGCGGCGATGGCGGCGGCCGCCCGGCCCGGCGCCGCGCTGCATCTGATGGGGCTGCTCAGCGACGGCGGCGTCCACAGCCACATCGACCACTGCGAGGCGCTCATCGACCTGGCGCGCTCGTCGGGCGTTGCGCGTCTCTATCTGCACGCCTTCCTCGACGGCCGCGACACGCCGCCGATGAGCGCGGTGTCGTATCTGGAGCGCGTCGAGGCGCGACTGGCGGCCCGCGGGTACTCCCCGGTTGCAACCATATCAGGCCGCTACTGGGCGATGGACCGCGACAACCGGTGGGATCGCGTCGAGAAGGCGTGGCGCGCCCTGGCGCTGCGCGAGGGGGAGCGCTTCCCCGCCGCCGTGGCGGCGGTCCGCGCCGCGCACGCGGCGGGCACCGGCGACGAGTTCGTCCCGCCGTCGGTGATCGACGGCGCGACCGGTCCGGCAGTGGCCGGCCCGGCGGCGGCCGGGCGCGACGCCGCCGTCCGCGACGGCGATGCGGTCATCTTCTTCAACTTCCGCGCCGACCGCGCGCGCGAGCTGACGCGCGCCTTCACCGAGCAGGGGTTCGACCGTTTCCGCCGATCCGCCCCGCCGGTCCTGTCCACCTACGTCTGCTTCACCACCTACGATCGCACCTGGTCGCTGCCGGTCGCCTTCCCGCCGCACCGGATCCAGTCGACTTTCGGCGAGCTGGTCAGCGCCCACGGCCTGCCGCAGCTGCGCATCGCCGAAACCGAGAAGTACGCCCACGTGACCTACTTCTTCAACGGCGGCGTCGAGCAGCCGTTCCCCGGCGAAGAACGCTGTCTCGTGCCGTCCTCGAAGGTGGCGACCTATGACCTGCAGCCGGAGATGAGCGCGCGCGAGGTGACCGGCGAGGTGCTGCGCCGTCTCGAGGCGAAGCCGCGCCAGGTCGTCGTGCTCAACTTCGCCAACGCCGACATGGTCGGCCACACGGGGAAGATGGAACCGACGGTCGAGGCCTGCCGCGTGATCGATCGCAGCGTCGAGACGGTGACCGCGGCGGTGCTCCGCAACGGCGGCGTCGCGGTCGTGACCGCCGACCACGGCAACGCCGAGCAGATGATCGACCCGCGCACCGGCGGGCCGGTGACCGCGCACACCATGAACGCCGTTCCGGTGCATGTCGTCGGCCGCGGCCTCGAGGGGCGGCGCCTGCGCGACGGCGGCCTGCTGGCCGACGTCGCCCCGACGATGCTCGAGATCATGGGGATCCCGATCCCCGCGGAAATGGAGGGCCGGTCCCTGCTCACGGGATAGGCCATTGATCGGAGTGCCGGCGGCGGCGCGCAGGGTCGCCGCGTTCGTCCTGGAGAGTCTTCTACCCGCCGATTGCCTGCTGTGCGCCGGCTGGCTGCCGTGGCGCCAGGAGGGCGGCGTCTGCCCCGGCTGCTGGGAGCGCCTCGACTGGTCGCCGGGTTCGAGACGCCCGCGGCGCGGCCCCCTCGCCGCCATCGCCTGGGCCGCCGACTACGGCGGCGACCTCCGTCATCTCGTCCACCTGCTCAAGTTCGAGCGCTTCGACCCGATTGGCATCCCCCTCGGCCGGGCCGCGGCCCGCCGCGTGCCTCGGCTTGTCGCCTGCCGCGGCGACGCGCAGTGCGGCGGCGCGGAGAATGCCGGCACCGGGGGCGGCCGGCTCCCGCCCATCGTCGTCCCCGTGCCGCTCCACTGGACGCGCCGCTGGCGCCGCGGCTACAACCCGGCCGCGCTTCTGGCCCGTGGCGTCGCGCGCGAGCTGGCCCTGCCGATCCTGCCGCGCGCGCTCGTCCGCCGGCGTCGCGGCCGCCACCAGGTCGGCCTCGGCCGCCGCGACCGTCTCGCCGCTCTCGCCGGTGTCTTCGCCGCCCGCCCATCCGCCGCCCGCCACCTGCGCGGCCGCTCGATCCTGCTGGTCGACGATGTCGTCACCACCGGCGCCACATTGGAAGCCTGCGCCGCCGCCCTCCGCGCCGCCGGCGCCTCCCCCATCACCGCCCTCGCCCTAACCCGCACCCCCAAACGAAAGTGACCACCTACGCAAGCGGCAGGCTCCTTCATGGAGGCGAAGGGAGTGCAGGGAATGAGGGAGGGATGAAGGGAGAGAGGCGTCGAGATCGGATCGAGGAGGACTCCGCCAGCGGCCCGGCGCCGGAGGCGCCATCGGCCCCCGCGGGGTCCTCCGAGACCGCGCGCCGGGGCCCCATCGCGCGCACTGTGCGCGATGGGCGGCGCGTCGGCGAGGCGGAGGGGAGGTTCGCGCGAGCGAACCGGACCCGTGCCCCGCGGGGGCCGATGGCGCCTCCGGCGCCTGCGCGGATGGAATGAGGGGGGGCTTTTAGATCCAGCTCTTGCGAAGGAACCGCTTGCGCTCGTGCTGCGCGATCCCTGCGAAGTATGGCCGCGCCGACTTGAGGTAGCGATCCCACGAGTCGACGAACACGACGAGCCGGTCGAGCCCGCCGCGCGGCACCCAGACACCGTGGTCGGAGATGCAGCGGTAGATCGCCACCCCTGAGCTGGCCGAATAGTTGACCGGGCGCATCACGGTCACGCAGTAGGGACACTTGACGATGCGGCGGGTCTCCGCCGTCGACAGACCGAAGGATGCGCGGGTGCTGGCGGTGAATTTGGTGATCTGGCGCGAGCGATCCGCCGGCAGCGAGCGCGGCCCGACCTCGAGAACCCACTTGAGGCGCCCCTCATCGAGCCAGGTGCCGCCGCAATCGCCGCAGATTTCAACCGGGATGGTGAAGTAATGCCCGGCGGTCAACACGGACCCGCAACCCGAACACCACATGACTGGCTGCCTCCCCGTCCCGATCCGCCGGAGCCGCCGGGCGAACTCCATATACGGTCAAAAGCCTTGTCCAGCAAGGCTTTTAGAGGACCGTGCCGGGTGACGGCCGACGGACGGCGGATGTCGGGAAACCGACGCCGGCGCGCCGCGGCGCCGCCCCTCCGGCCCGGTCCGGAGGGCGCGCGGCGTTTGACAGCCCCTGGACGCTCGGGTAGGATTACGGGTCGCGCGGCGTCATGCCGCGCGTTCCCTTTGTGGACCATACTTTTCGAGGTGTTGACGATGACCGCTTCATCGACAGTGCGACGCTCCGGCCTGCTCGTCGCCGCGGCCCTCCTCCTCATGTTCGCGCCGCCCCCGGCACGGGCGCAGGAGGGGTCGAAGGACGCCGGCGGTCTCTACGTCCACATCGAGACGCGGCAGCAGCTCACCTACGCCGGCGACCCCCACGAGGTCACCATCCTGTTCAAGAACAACGGGAAGTCGCCCTGGACGAACCCGGGCATGGAGATCGAGGCCGGGTTCCAGGTGTTCGACAGCGAGGGCCGCAAGCTCGACAAGGCGAAGACCACGCCCTCGCCGAAGGACGGGCAGCCGAGGCTCCTCGGGCCGAACGGCTATTTCGGCCAGATCGTCGACCTCAACACCCTGTTCCCGAAGATGACCGCGCTCGGCAGCTACAAGATCACATGGAGCGGCCCCGGCATCGCGGAGAAGACCATCATGTCGCGGGTCATCAAGAAATACGACGCCGCGAAGGACTATCAGGCCGTCATCGACACCGAGTTCGGCGACATCGTCCTCGATTTCTACAAGGACCTGGCGCCGATGCACGTGAAGAACTTCATCGACCTCGCCAACCAGGGTTTCTTCAACGGCAAGATATTCCACCGCACGATCAAGGGCGAGGCCGCGTTCGGCGGCTCGACCACCGGAGACGAGCGCGGCGGCCCCGGATACACCCTGTCGGCCGAGCCGAACGGCCTCAAGATCCTGGCCGGCTCGGTCGCGCAGGTGCGCAACTCCTACACCGGCGCGGAGGAATCGGGCAGCATCTTCATGATGGCGGTCGCCCCGCAGCCCGAGATGGACAGCCGCTACACCGTGTTCGCGCGCATCTCGCAAGGTCTCGAGACCGTCAAGGCGATCACCAACCTGCCCACCGCGGGCGGCGGTGGCTCCCGCGTCGCGGCACGCCCCATTCGCGACGTCGTCATGAAGAAGGTCGAGATCCGCGAGAAACCGTCAGCCAAGAAGCCCTCCTGACGGGGGGGCGCGGCGCCGGCGCGTCGGGGGCACCCACCCCGCGCCTTGGTGCTATGATTCGCCTCCTATGACGACCACCACAGCCGAGGTCCTCACCGCCGCGCCGACGGTGGACAGCGGCGAAGCCTTCCTCGCCTCGACGGTCGGCCGCAAGGTCGTCATGGCCGCCACCGGGGTGGTGCTGTTCGGCTTCGTTGTCGTGCACATGATCGGCAATCTGCAGATCTACCTCGGCCCCGAGTCCCTCGACGCCTATGGCCGCTTCCTGCGCGAGTTCCTCCATGGCGGAGGCATCTGGCTGGCGCGCGCCACGCTGCTCGTGGCGGTCGGGCTGCACATCTGGGCCGCCTGGTCGCTGACCCGCACCTCGTGGGCGGCGCGCCCGGTCGCCTACCGGCAGGTCCGCCGCCGCGAGTCGACCTACGCGTCGCGGACGATGCGCTGGAGCGGCCCGCTCCTCGCCCTCTTCGTGGTCTACCACCTGATGCATCTCACCGTCGGGTCGGCGCACCCCCACTTCGAGGAAGGCAGGGTCTACGCCAACGTCGTCGCCGGCTTCCAGGTGTGGCCGGTGTCGGCGTTCTACATCGTCGCGATGCTCGCCTTGGGCCTGCACATGTACCACGGCGTCTGGAGCATGACCCAGACATTCGGGCTCGCCCATCCGCGCTACGACGGTCTGCGGCGCGCGTGTGCGGCGGCCTTCACCGGCCTGGTGGTGGCGGGCAACATCTCGATTCCGCTCGCGGTCCTCGCCGGGATCGTGCGCTAGGAGTGCCGGGAGCACCCATGGAGCTGCACGCGGGAATCCCCTCCGGACCGATCGACGCCAAGTGGTCGCGGCACCGCTTCGAGATGAAGCTGGTCAACCCGGCCAACAAGCGGAAGTACTCGGTCATCATCGTCGGCACCGGTCTCGCGGGCGCGTCGGCCGCGGCCTCGATGGCCGAGCTGGGCTACAACGTCACCTCCTTCTGCTATCAGGACTCGCCGCGCCGGGCGCATTCGATCGCCGCCCAGGGCGGCATCAACGCGGCCAAGAACTACCAGAACGACGGCGACTCGGTGTGGCGGTTGTTCTACGACACCGTCAAGGGCGGCGATTTCCGCGCCCGCGAGGCCAATGTCCACCGCCTCGCCGAGCTGAGCGTGGCGATCATCGATCAGTGCGTCGCCCAGGGCGTGCCGTTCGCGCGCGAGTACGGCGGCGTCCTCGCCAACCGCTCGTTCGGCGGCGCGCTCGTGTCGCGCACCTTCTACGCCCGCGGGCAGACCGGCCAGCAGCTGCTGCTCGGCGCCTACCAGGCGCTGGCGCGGCAGATCGGCCTCGGCAAGGTGCGGATGTTCTCGCGCCACGAGATGCTCGAGGTCATCGTCATCGACGGCCGCGCCCGCGGCATCGTGGCGCGCGACATGGTGACCGGCGAGATCCAGGCGCATCTCGCCGACGCGGTCGTGCTGGCGACCGGCGGCTACGGCAACGTCTTCTACCTCGCGACCTACGCCAAGGGCTGCAACACCACCGCCATCTGGCGCGCCTACCGGAAGGGCGCCGCCTTCGGCAACCCCTGCTTCACGCAGATCCACCCGACCTGCATCCCGGTCACGGGCGAGCACCAGTCGAAGCTCACCCTGATGAGCGAGTCGCTCCGCAACGACGGCCGCATCTGGGTGCCGAAGAACAAGGGCGACCGCCGCGCGCCCGACCAGATCCCCGAGACCGAGCGCGACTACTACCTCGAGCGCATCTACCCGACCTACGGCAACCTGGCGCCGCGCGACATCGCCTCACGCGCCGCCAAGAAGGTCTGCGACGAGGGCCGCGGTGTCGGCGAGACCGGGCTCGGCGTCTACCTCGACTTCGCCGATGCCATCAAGCGGCTCGGCCGGCCGGCGGTCGCCGAGAAGTACGCCAACCTGTTCGAGATGTACGAGCGCATCACCGACGAGGACCCGTACAAGGTCCCGATGCGCATCTACCCGGCGAGCCACTACACCATGGGCGGCCTGTGGGTGGACTACAACTTGATGAGCACCCTGCCGGGCCTGCACGTCATCGGCGAGGCGAACTTCTCCGACCACGGCGCCAACCGGCTCGGCGCCAGCGCGCTGATGCAGGGCCTGGCCGACGGCTACTTCATCATCCCGTACACCATCGGCCACTACCTGGCGGCGAACCCGCTGCCGAAGGCGGACGCCGACCACCCCGAGGCGCGCCGGGCGGTCGACGAGGCCGGCCAGCGCCTCCGCCGCCTGCTGTCGGTCAAGGGGAAGCGCACCACGACCTCCTTCCACCGCGAGCTCGGGGCGATCATGTGGGAGGGGTGCGGCATGGGGCGCACCGACGCCAGCCTGAAGACGGCGCTCCGGAAGATCCCGGCCCTGCGCGACGAGTTCTGGAAGAACGTCACCGTGGCGGGCGAGGGAGGCGAGCTCAACCCGTCGCTCGAGCACGCCGGGCGGGTGGCCGACTTCATCGACCTGGCCGAGCTGATGTGTCTCGACGCCCTCGAGCGCCGCGAGTCGTGCGGCGGCCACTTCCGCGAGGAGTTCCAGACCCCCGACGGCGAGGCGCGGCGCGACGATGAGAATTTCTGCCACGTGGCGGCGTGGGAGCACCAGGGCGATGGCCGGCCGCCGAAACGCCACGTCGAGCCGCTCACCTTCGAGAACGTGCCGCTCGCCACCCGGAGCTACAAGTAGCCATGAACCTCATCCTGATCGTCTGGCGCCAGAGAAACTCGGCATCGTCTGGTGAGTTTGTGACGTACGACGCGAAGGACATCAGCCCCGACATGTCGTTCCTCGAGATGCTCGACGTGGTGAACGAGCGGCTGATCGCCGGCGGGGAGACGCCGATCGCCTTCGACCACGACTGCCGCGAGGGGATCTGCGGCACCTGCGGCATGGTGATCAACGGCGCCGCGCACGGTCCGCGCGAGCGCACGACCGCCTGCCAGCTGCACATGCGATCGTTCAAGGACGGCGACACGATCACCATCGAGCCGTGGCGCGCGACACCCTTCCCGGTCCTCAGGGATCTGGTCGTCGATCGGCGCGCCCTCGATCGCATCATCCAGGCCGGCGGGTTCATCTCGGTCAATACCGGCAGCGCCCCCGACGGCAACGCCATCCCGGTTCCCAAGGAGGACGCCGAGCGGTCGATGGACGCCGCCGCCTGCATCGGCTGCGGCGCCTGCGTCGCCGCCTGCCCGAACGCGTCGGCGATGCTGTTCACCGCCGCCAAGATCTCCCACCTCGGCCTGCTGCCCCAGGGCCAGGCCGAGCGCCGTGAGCGCGCCCTGCGGATGATCGCGACGATGGACGCCGAGGCATTCGGGGCCTGCACCAACCACGCGGAGTGCGAGGCCGCCTGCCCCAAGGGGATCACCATCGAGACGATCGCCCGCATGAACCGCGACTACATGCGCGCGGCGTGGCGCCGCCGGCCGCCCTCGGCCGCCGGCGGCGGCGCCGGTTAGCCGGGCGCCGGACAAAGAGCCGCCGGATCGGGGCGCTACCCGGCCAGCGCCTCGTGCACCTTCCCCACCATCTTCGCGCCGGGGTTGACGAGCGTCTTGTCGCCTTCGTCCTTCCACTTCGACGGGCAGGCCTCGTTGGCCTTCCTCGACATGTGGAGGTTCGCCTTGAACTTGCGCATCAGCTCGTCGATGTTCCGCCCGAGGTTGTAGAAGTTCACCTCGGTGTTGAGCAGCGTGCCCTCGGGGTTGATGAGAAAGGTGCCCCGCAGCGACAACCCGCTGTTCTCGTCGTGGACGCCGAACATCCGCGCCAGGCGTCCGGTGGGATCGGCCGCCATCGGGTAGCGCACCGCCGCCAGCTCCTTCTCGCTCTTGCGCCAGGCGAGATGGACGAACTTGGTGTCGGCGCTGATGGTGATGATGTCGCACCCCATCTTCACGAACCGCTCATGCTGCTCTGCCAGAGCAGCGAACTCGGTCGCTCAGACGAAGGTGAAGTCGGCGGGGTAGAAGAAGAGAGCCGTCCAGCGCTTCTGCGCGATCTGGTCCTGCAGGCGGAATTTCCCGAAATCATCCTTGACCGGGTCGTAGGTCTCGAGCTCGAAGTCGGGAACCCGGGTCCCGAGCTTCAGCCCTCCTGCCGCTTCGCTCATCGGTGGTCCCTCCATGGTCGGCCTGTTCACAACCGGCCCGATTCTACCCCCACCGCGGCGCCCGGGCGCCGCCGACGCGTCCTATGATAGGAAGACGACCGGCCGGGTGATCGCGCGGTGATCGAGACCGGTCGCGGAGGATGGATGTCGTGAGCCTGCTGTCGAGGATCCCCGCCCTGGTGGCATGCGCCGCCGGCGCCGTGCTGGCCGTCGCGACTGCGGCCGCGCCCGGCGCCGAGCCCGGATCCACGCCCGCCCCCGGCGCCCCCGCGGCCGCCGTCGAGGATCCCCGGCAGGTCCGCAAGGAGGGACGCGAGGCGCTCAAGACGGGTGACTTCGACACCCCGACGGTCGTGTGGCGCGAGGGGCCGGTGCGCTACATCCTCAGCGCCGACGAGGATCACGAGTACCGCCGCCTGACCACCAGGGAGGAGCGCGCCGCCTTCATCCGGCGTTTCTGGCAGAGCCGCGACCCCGACCCATCCACGCCTGAGAACGAGTACCGCACGCTGTTCGGCCGGCGGGTGGGGGCGGCCACGCGCCTGTTCACCTCCGAGTCGACCAAGCCCGGCTGGAAGACCGACCGCGGCAAGATCTTCATCCTACTCGGGCCGCCGGACGATCTCGACGAGGCGACCCTGCAGCAGCGCGATACGCCGGTGATCACCTGGACCTATCGCGACCCGCCGCCCGGCACCAGCGCCAGCCCGAATACACAGCTGCGTTTCGTGCGCGATGCCAGCGGCGAGTACCGACTGTCGAGCGGCCTCCGCCTGTTCGCCAGCGAATCGGCGATGTCGGCGGCCCTGGCGCTGCAGGCATTGCAGGTGGAAAGCCAGCCCGAGACCCGGCGCCTCCTCGACCAGATGACCGCCGGAGCGCCGGCCGGCGCCGCCGGAGCCACGGGTGGGGCGGCAGACTCCGCGGCGCTCGCGGCGCGCGCCGAGGTGTTCCGAGCCGGTCCAGGCCATGCGCTCGTCATCCTGACGCTGTGGGTTCCGGAGTCGCTGTTCCCGGCCGGCGCGGATGGGACGCCGCCCCAGGTCGAGGTTGCGGCGCGTATCGCCGGCATTGACGGCTCCCGACGCGTCTACGACCTCGCCGGCGGCCGGGCGCTGCACCCCGGCACGGGCGATCTCGGTGCGGCGCACGGCAGCCGCCGCATGTTCCAGGGAGGCGCGCTGGTCCGACCCGGCCGCTACGACGTCTATTACGTCCTCGTCCGCCACGGCAACCCCGACGTGCGCTCGTTTCGGGACGAGATCGTCGTGCCGGAGTCCGGCGGCGCCGGCCTGATCGTCGGCCCGGTCCGGCTGGCGGCGCGGCTTGAACATCTGCCCGAGCGCGCCGGGCCCGATTACGTGCCGCCGTTCGTCTTCGGGCGGCTGCGCATCGTCCCCCGGCTCGAGCCCGTGCTTGCGCCGGGTGAGGATCTCGCGTTCTACTACCAGATCCTCGGCGCGGCCCTCGACCCGATCGAGGGGCTCCCCGACATGGATGTCGAGTACCGCGTCTTCACCGACGCCGGCGCTGCCGACGGGCCCCAGCCGTTCGGACAGCCGATCCGGCTGACACGCGAACAGGGGTTCTTCCAGGGCTTCTCGCTGCCGATCACCGGCTGGCGGCCGGGAACGTACCGCGTGCGCGTGACGGTCACCGACAATCTCACCGGTCAGACCGCCTCCGGCGAGACCCCGTTCCGCCTCCGCTGAACCCCGCACCGGCGGTGGTCCTGGCGCGCTACGCTTGACCCGCCTCCCGCGCGACCTCTATATTCGGCTTCCGCCTGGATCGCGACCGGAGAGACGACGTGAGCCGCCCGCCGCAGACTCGCAAGGACTCATCCGCCCCGAGGGGGCGGGGCCGCCGTGCCCGCCGGGCCCGGCCGCTGCACGTCGTCGCCCTCGGCGGCGGCACCGGCCTGCCTGTCGTGCTGCGCGCCCTCAAGGACCCGATCGCCGCCACCGGCGGAACGCTGACCGGCGTCGTGACCGTGACCGACGACGGCGGCAGCAGCGGCCGCCTGCGCCGCGACTACAACGCCCTGCCGGTGGGCGACATCCGCAACTGCCTGGTCGCCCTGTCGGACAACGAGCCGCTGATGTCGCGCCTTTTCCAGTACCGCTACCGCGGCAGCAACGGTCTCGGCGGTCACTCGGTCGGCAACCTGATCCTGACGGCGCTCGCGGACTGCCAGCGCTCCTACCTGAAGGCGATCGAGACCTCGGGCGACGTCCTGGCGATCCGCGGCCGCATCCTGCCGTCGACGCTGGCCAACGTCGCGCTGCGGGCGCGGCTGCAGAGCGGCCGGGTGGTCAGCGGCGAGAGCCGGATCTCACGCTCGCGGGCGCCGATCGTCCAGGTCATGACCGACCCACCGCACCCCCGACCGGCGCCCGGCGTCCTGCGGGCGCTGCGCGAGGCCGATCTCATCGTCCTCGGCCCGGGGAGCCTGTTCACGAGCGTCGTCCCGAACCTGCTGGTGAGCGGCGTGGCGCGCGTCATCGCCCGCTCGCGCGCCCCCAAGGTGTTCGTTGGGAACCTCATGACCCAGCCGGGCGAGACCGACGGCTTCACCGCCGCCGATCATCTGGCCGCGCTGGCGCGCATCGCCGGGGCGGGGCTGGTCGACTACTACCTCGGCAACAGCCGCACGATCGCCCCGGCGCTCTGCCGCCGCTATGCCCGCGACGGCGCCATCCCCGTCGCCCCGTCCCCCGTCGCCCTGCGCTCCCTCGGCGCGCGCCCGGTCGATCGCGACCTGCTGCGCGAAGACCGGGCGGCCCGCAAGATCCGCCACCACGAGGGCAAGCTGGCCCGGGCGCTGCTCAGGATCGCCGCCGAGCACGCCGGCGCCGGGGCCCCCAGGCTGCGGCGCGGCGCCGACACGCGGCGGCCCCGCGCAACCGGCCGCTGACCTAGCGCCGCTCGGCGTTTTGTGGCATAGCTTTGCGGGTGAAGCGCCCGCGCCAGGTCGATGGACCGCTGCGAGTAGCCTTCCGGGGCACCGTGCTCGATGCGCGGCAGCTCACCCGGATTCAAGGGCTCGTCGACCGTGGCCGAGGCCGGACCCGGCAGGACCTCGCGCGCGAGATCTGTCGCGTGTTTCGGTGGCGTCGTCCGAATGGAGCGTGGGCGATCCGTGGCGCCCGGCAGCTGCTGATCCGGCTCGACAAGGCGGGTGTCATCCGCCTGCCTGCGCCCCGACGAGCGCAGGGCCGGCCCCGCCGTGAGGCGGTCGAAAGGGCCGCGGCCCTTCTGAGCCCCACGGGCGCCCCGACAAGAGCGGAACCGTCCGCGCCGCGAGGCTCGGGCTCGACGCTGCTGGTGCGGCCCATCCGTGCCGGCGAGCTGCTCGGCTGGCGTGCGCACATGGAACGATTCCATTATCTGGGCGATGCCGCGCTGGTAGGCGAGTCGCTCCGCTACCTGGCCCAGCTCGACGGCGAGCTGGTCGGCTTGCTGAGTTGGGGAGCCGCGTCGCTGCGCAACGGGCCGCGCGATGGCTACGTGGGCTGGGACGAAGCGACCAGAAAGGCGAATCTCGATCGGGTCGTCAACAACGCGCGCTTCCTCATCCTGCCGCGGGGCCGGCGGCCGCACCTGGCGTCGCGAGTGCTGGCGGCCAATCTGCGACGCCTCAGCCGGGACTGGCAGGAGGCTTACGGCCATCGTGTCGTGCTGGCGGAGACCTTCGTCGACACGTCGCGCTTTCGCGGCACCTGCTATCGCGCCAGCAACTGGATCCGGGTGGGCGAGACGAAGGGGTGGTCCAAGAGCGGCGGCACGTATCGCTTCAACGGCCAGCCGAAGTCGGTGTGGCTCTATCCGCTGGCGCGCGACTTCAAGGCGCAACTCTGCATGGCCGCGGGCCCATGCACACAGAAGGAGGGCTTGATGATCGTCCATGTGGAGAGGCTTCCCCTGCACGGGCAAGGCGGGCTGTTCGAGATCCTCTGTGGAATCCCGACCCGCGCAAACGCCGCGGCGTCCGCCACACGGTCCAGAGCATCCTGGCCACAGCCATCTGCGCGGTGCTGGCCGGTGCGCGCAGCTTCACGGCCATGGGGGAATGGGCGGCCGAGCAGTCCAAGGAAACGCTCCAGCGGCTGGGCTCGAAGCGCGGCAAGTCCCCGAGCGAGCGGACCTATCGGCGCATCTTCGACAGCCTCGACGTGGAGGAGCTCGACCGCCGCACGGGGAGCTGGGTCGCCGAGCAGCAGCGGCTTCAGGCCGGAGCGGGCCTGGCACTGGACGGCAAGACGGTGCGTGGCAGCGGCGACGGTGACAAGGGCGCGCTCCATCTGCTGAGCGCCATCGTACACGGGAGCGGTGCGGTGGTGGCGCAGCTCGCCGTTGAGTCGAAGACGAACGAGATCACCCAGGTTGAGCCGCTCCTGGACGGCCTGGACATTCAGGGTGCCGTGGTCACGGCGGACGCGCTCCTCACGCAGAAGAAGATCGCCCGCTACCTGGTCAAGAAGAAGGAAGCGGACTACGTCCTCACCGCCAAGGACAACCAGCCGACGCTGCGGCAGGACATCGCGACCCTCGGTCTCGATGCTCTCCCCCCCTCAGCACACGACCCTCGATAAGGGCCATGGGCGCCTGGAAAAGCGGGAGATCTGGACCAGCATCGAGCTGAACGACTACCTCGGCTTCCCTGACGTCGGACAAGTCTTCTGCATTCGGCGCACGACCACCGACCTGGACGGCAACGTGGTGAACGGCCGCAAATCCGTCGAGGAAATGGTCTACGGCCTGACGAGCCTGTCGCCACAGCGGGCGTCGCCGGCGCAGGTGCTCGCCTACAACCGCGGTCACTGGCAGATCGAGAATCGCCTGCACCACGTGCGCGACATGACCTATGACGAAGATCGTTCCCAGGTGCGCAGGGCACGCCGTCCTCACGTGATGGCGACGTTGCGCAACGTGGCGATCAGCCTGCTGCGCTTGGCGGGAGCCGAAAACATCGCCGCCGCGACCCGACACCTCGGCCGCCACGACGAGCGCCCGCTGCGGCTGCTGGGCCTGGCCTAGTCGCGGGACCCGCTGGCCGCACGGAAGCCGCCCTTCCCCGGGCTGCACGGACTCGTATGCCCGCAAGTGCCCCATCGACTCGGTCACGCCGCTCTCCGCACGGCCTGCTGGATCTCGCCGGGGTCCCTCGCACCGGCGAGGCGCCAGTTCCCCCGCGCTACCCGGCGGACTTTGTCCGTCGCCCTGTCGGAGTAGCCGTCGCCGTTGACGTCCCCGGCCGTGGCAACGGACCAGCCCAAGGAGGCATTGGGCTGGTCGCTCGCGGTAGTCCAGGCGGGAGTGGCCAGGAGACCCAAGGCCGAGCCGGGATAGATGTAGGCACGCCCTTGGTCGGGCTGTCCGTTGTCGTAGTACGGGGCCCCGAAGATGACGTCCGCATAGCCGTCGCCGTTGACGTCCCCCGCGGTCGCAAGGGACCAGCCGAATTGGGCGCTCACCTGGTCGCTCTCGACCGTCCTGGCGGCGGTGCCCGCGAGGCCCGAGGCCGAGCCGAGATAGACGAAGGCACGCCCTTCGTCGGTCTGGCCGTTGTCGTAGTGCGGGGCCCCGACAACGACATCCGCGTACCCGTCTCCGTTGACATCCCCCGCCGTCGCAACGGCACAGCCGAAACTGGCACTCGCCTGGTCGCTCTCGGCCGTCCAGGCGGGGCCGGCCGCGAGACCGGAAGCCGAGCCGAGAAGGACATCGGCCCGCCCCTCGAACGCCTGGACGTTGGTGTACTGGATAGCCCCGATGATGACGTCGGAGAAACCGTCGCCATTGACGTCCCCGGCCGTCGAGACGGACCAGCCGAAGAAAGCCCCTGACTGGTCGCCCTCGGCCGTCCAGGCGGCGGAGCCCGCGAGACCGGAACCGGAGCCGAGATACACATACGCTCGCCCCTCGAACAACTGGTCGTTGGCGTAGTAGGGATCCCCCACGATGACATCCGAATACCCATCGCTGTTGACATCCCCCGCCGTCGCGACGGACCAGCCGAAGTTGGCGTAGGCCTGGTCGCTCTCGGCCGTCCAGGCGACGGACGGTGCGAGACCCGAGGCGGAGCCGAGATGGACGAAGGCGCGGCCCTCATCGATCTGCCCGTTGTCGTCGCCGTATGCCCCGATGATGACGTCCGAGTAGCCGTCGCCGTTGACGTCCCCCGCCGTCGAAACCGAATAGCCGAACAGTGGGCCGTACCCGGTGCCGGACTGGTCGCCCTCGGCGGTCCATGCCGGGCTCGCCGCCAGCCCCGAGGCGGAGCCCATGAAGACGAAGGCTCTTCCTCTATCCGCCAGCCCGCTGTCATAGTGGGGCGCGCCGGCGATGACGTCCGAGTGCCCGTCGCCGTTGACGTCACCGGCCGTGCCGACTGAGAAACCGAACCCCGCTCCCACCTGATCGCCCTCCGCCATCCACGCCGGGCTCGTCGCGAGTGGATCCACCGTGATCGGGTAGACCGCATCGACATCCTCGATCACGATCCGGACCCCGCGCGCGGTCGATCCTACGAACCCCTCCATCCACGCAGGGAGCTTCGTGCCCCGCGCGTCGGTCACCCTCAGACCCGCGTAGTGGACGACCCGAGCGCCGCCCGGTGCTTCGAAGTCGATCGCGAGGCCGTCCTCCGCGATCACCGGACACAGCGTCCCGCTCAGAGCCAGATCGACGTGAATGAGCCTCTCCGCAGGCACCCCTCGGCCCCGGCCGGGCGCGACCGTGCCCAGCGTCTCGGGTTCCTCCCCAGCCCTTTCCCCTATTTCATCCGGCGGCGCCGTCAGCACGAACCACTGCTTCAGCCCGCGCGGGGTGTTCTCGTACCACTCCTGCGTCCCGCCCCGGTGGTAATCGACCCGGGCCCCCTTCGCCTCGAGCGTCGCCGGTTCGACGCTCCACGACCGTCCTCCCCTGCCGTAGCCCACCCACTCCAGGCTCCACGCCCACGACGGCGTCTCCTCAGTCCGCGGCACCACCTGGATGCCGGAGGCGGTGAAGTAGGTGCGCAGGTTGTGCGCCCGGTTGGGCGCCTGCCACGCGGCATCAAGCCCCTCCACCCGGGTCGAGGTCTGCCAGGTGACTTCGTACTCCTGCTCGGCGACCTGCCGCTGCACCGAAGACTGCCAGTCAGTCCGGGCGGCGGTTGGGGACCCCGCAGGCGCGCCGGTCGCGGGCTCGGCGGGTGCCCCGGCCGGCGGCCCTCCCGTCTCCGCCGCCGGGCTGGCGACCCGGGAGAGGGTGATGAACACGAACAGGACGCTGACCACGACGATCGCGAGCCGGCCGGGCTTCATGGCAGACCTCCGGACCTGGTGTGCAAACCCACAGGGAGGGATAGACGCCGGGCGGACCGGTTTGACTCAGGGGAAGACGCGGGGACGGCGCGTCCGGAAGTGCGCAGGGCTGTCTGTGGCAGCGGCGCACTGCGGCGTCGCTGCGCTCGGGTCGATGGGCCGGGTGTTCAGGTCACCGCGAGTGTTTGATGATTCGCGCTCGTGCGGGCGGCAGGGCGTCGAGTGTCCCGGCCGATCCGTTTGACACCCCCCATGGTGACGCGAGCACCGCCGCGCACGACTGCTGTCCCCGCTACGCTCAGGGTCCGCACGCCCCGGTGCCGTTGCAGACGCCGCAGACGGGGCATTCATTGTCGGGATCCCGACCCGCCGGAACGGGCACACACGTCCCGACGGTGCCCGCCATATCGCAGGCTTCGCACGCTCCATCGCAGGCCCGGTCGCAGCACACGCCATCGACGCAGAACCCCGTTGGACACTGCGCCGGGCTCGTGCAGGGCTGGCCGCCGATCGCCGGCGTGCAGCCTCCGGAACCGCTGCAGCCCATCGTGCCGGGGCACTCGCCCTCGGGATCCTGGAACACGGGATAGGGCTGACAGGTTCCCACCGAGCCGGCCAGATTGCAGCTTTCGCAGGTTTCGCAGCAGGCGCGGTTGCAGCACACGCCGTCGACGCAGAATCCTGTGGCGCATTGGCTGTTCAGCGTGCAATGGAAGCACGCTGACGCGGCCGCGCAGTCGGTGTCGGCGCAGTCGACGAGCAGGTCACCATCGTTGTCGAGGTTGTCGGCACAGGCCGTTTCCGTCAGACACCCCCCCGATCGTTCGACCCCGGCCCAGTTCTTTCCCCAGCTGCCCACGAATGGCCCCAGCGGCCGCACGAGGTAGAAGAAGGTCCCCGCCGGTGGCGGAGTCACCGGATCGGTGATGCAGGTCGGGCTTGTGACGACCCAGCGACTGCAGCCAGCCGGGAATACCGGGGTGCTGGAACGCACCACCTCGTAACTCGTCGCTCCGGATTGCGGTGCCCAACAGAACGTGTCGGGATCGCCTGCGCTCTGCTGCCACGCGTTGTCCGGCATTTCGTCCACCAGGCCATAGCCCGAATCAGCCGGACACTGGTTGTCCAGTCCGTCGTTGATCTCCGCCGCCCCGGGGTGGGTCGACGCGACGGTGTCGTCACAGTCGCCGGCGCAGGTGCGCCAGCCGTCGCCATCCACGTCGGCTTCATTGCCCGGCACCGCCGGCCAGCCGGGCGCGCTGCAGTCGTTGTTGAGCGCGTCGCACAACTGCGGCGCGCCGGGATAGACAACAGCGCGGGCGTCGTCGCAGTCGGTCGCACCCCCGGGACGGCACCAGGTCTCCCCGGGCAGTGGGTAGCCGTCGCCGTCGGCGTCGTGGCACGTGCGGTTGCGCAGATCCCCCTCCTGCCAACCGTTCCAAGGGATGGTGAACCACCGGCTGTGCGACGCCAGCGGACTCGTGGCAGGGTCATAGAGGAGCCGGGCCCGCCAGTGGTAGACCGTGGAGAGGCCGAGGCTTGTCACGACCTCACTGAGGGCCGCTCCCGAAGTACCGGAATCGCTCCACGCCGGGCCACGCTGGGTCGCGCTGCCATCGAAGAGGCTTCCCAGGGGTTTCACCTCCCACTCCAGCCGGACGCGGGCTCGTCCGAACGGGGTGCGTCCCAGGGCGGCCAGCCGGAAGCTGTTGAGGCTGTGAATCTCTCCGAGGTGTTCAATGGGGGCCGAGTCATCGGCGCGGCGCTGCTGCGGCCGCAGGCTGAGTCCCGTCCCCGCCTCGCCGTTGCCGTAGTAGAGGGAGGTCTTCCCCACCCAGCTTCCGGACCCGTCCTCGTGGCTGGGGGCGCCGATGATGACGTCGGCATACCCGTCCCCGTTGACATCCCCCGCCGTGGCGACCGAGGATCCGAACTGGGCAGGCACAGGGCTCTCCTGTATCCAGGCTACAAACGGCGACAGCCCCGTGGCCGATCCCTGGTAGACGGACGCCCGGCCCTGGTACTGGTGAATGTCGCCAAAGGTCGGGGCGCCCACGACCACGTCGGCATACCCGTCCCCGTTGACATCCCCCGCCGTGGCGACCGACCCGCCAAGCTGGGCGAGAGTCCAATCACCGTCGGCCGTCCAGGCCGGTGACGACGAAAGTCCGGAGGCGGAGCCCACGTAGACGAAGGCCCGGCCCTCTTGCGCATAGAGGTCGCCGAAATTCACCGCGCCGACGACCACATCGCTGTACCCGTCCCCGTTCACGTCCCCCGACGTTGAGACCGAGTAGCCGAAAAGGGCGTTCAACTGATCGCTCTCCGCCGTCCAGGCCGGCGCTGGCGAAAGACCCGAGACCGATCCCAGGTAGACGAAAGCCCGACCCTCGTCCGTCTCGCCGTTGTCGAATCTGTGGCACCCCACGATGATGTCGGAGTACCCATCCCCATTCACATCCCCTGCCGCGGAGACCGAGAAGCCGAACCGGGAGGACGCCTGATGGCTTTCCGCCATCCAGGCCGGGGTTCCGGACAGGCCCGAGGCCGAGCCGAGGTACACGAGAATCCGCCCTTCGTCCACCTGGTCGTTGTCGAAAAGATAGGCCCCGACGATCACGTCGCTGTACCCGTCCCCGTTCACATCCCCTGCCGTGGAGACCGAGTAGCCGAAGCGGGCGCCCGCCTGATTGCTCTCCGCCGCCCATGCCGGTGTCGGCGAAAGACCGGCCGCCGACCCCAGATACAGGAAGGCCTTCCCTTCGTGCGTTTCACCGTTGTCGTAAAGGGGATCCCCGACGACAACGTCTCCGTAGCCATCCCCGTTCACGTCTCCTGCCGCCGCAACGGAGTAGCCATAGTTGGTCACCGCCTGGTCGCTCCCTGCAGACCAGGCAGGCGCCGTCGAAAGACCCGAGGCCGAGCCCGGATAGACGAACGCCCGCCCATCACCGTTGTTGTAGTACGGCGCACCCACGATGACGTCGCCGTAGCCATCCCCGTTGACGTCCCCCGCCGCGGAGACGGAGTAACCGAGGCTGGCATCCGGATCGCCTTCCATTGTCCAGCCCGCTGTCGCCCTGAGTGCCGAGGCGGAGCCAAGGAACACGAATCCACCGAACAGGCTGTTTGGGGCTCCGACGATGACATCGGCGTAGCCGTCCCCATTCACATCCCCCGCTGCGGAAACCGAGAATCCAAAATAGCCTCCTCGGCTGTCAGTCCACGCGGCTGTAGGAGAGAGCCCGGATGTCGAGCCGAGATAGACGAGGGCGCGCCCCACGTTGTAATTCCCGCCAACCGCATCATAGAACGGCTCCCCGACGATGACGTCGGCATAGCCGTCGCCGTTCACGTCCCCCGCCGTCGACACGGACCATCCGAGTTCGGATTCGACCTGGTCGCTCTCGACGCTGTTCCACGCGGCGGTCGTCGAGAGCCCCCCGGCCGAGCCGAGGTAAAGGAATGCGCGCCCCTCGCGCCATTGCCCGTTGCTGTAGTAGGGGGCCCCGACGATGACATCCGAGTAGCCGTCGCCGTTGACATCTCCCGCCGTCGACACGGAGTTGCCGAAGCGCGATTCGGTACGGTCGCTTTCGAGGGTCGAGCCAGGCGCAGAGCCGAGGCCGGAGGGGGAACCGAGATAGACGAAGGCGCCCCCCTCGTAATTCTCCCCGTTCGTGAAGTAGATGGCCCCGACGATGACATCGGAATAACCATCTCCGTTCACGTCCCCCGCCGTGGACACCGAATAGCCGAAACCGGGGATAACGGTCCCTCCCGAGCCTGAGCTGGTCCATGCGGCGCTCGGCGAGAGCCCGGAAGCGGAGCCGAGATAAACGTAGGCGCGCCCGCTGTCGGGGTCTCCCACTATCACGTCGGAATAGCCATCGCCGTTCACGTCCCCCGCCGTGGACACGGAATAGCCGAAAGAGGTGCCGGCCTGGTCGCCCTGGGCGATCCAGGCGGGCGACGAACTCAGGCCGGATGCGGAGCCCAGATAGACGTACGCCCGCCCCAGCGGGACCCCGCCATCCATGGACGCCCCGACGATGACATCGGCATAACCATCTCCGTTCACGTCCCCCGCCGTGGAGACTGAGTTCCCGAAGTAGGCATAGACCTGATCCCCCTCGGCAGACCAGGATGGGTAATAGGCCGGACCGGCGGCACCGCCGAGAAACAGGTACGCGCGACCTTGTTCGTAGTAGTGCGGGGCTCCGAGAATGACGTCGGCGTAACCGTCACCGTTCACGTCCCCCGCCGTCGACACGGACGTGCCCAAGGAGTACTCTGGGCTGTATTCGGCGCTCCACACCGGGTTGGTCGCCAGCGGATCAACCTCGACCGGCCACGCCGCCCCGCGCGCGTCGATGACCAGACGCACACCCCGGCGGCCGCCCGCATTCCACCCCTCCATCCACGCTGGAAGTGGCTGACCCGTTGCGTCCGTAACCTTCAGTTCGGCGTACCGCACCGCCCGAGCCCCCTCCGGCGTCACGAATTCGACCGCCGCCCCACCCTCCGGCACACGTGCCGAAAGATTGCCTTCGAGTGCGAGATCCAGGTGCACCAGGTCCTCTGGCCGCACATCGCGCCCACGTCCCGGGATTGCCACGTCCACGGTTGGCTCATCCATTACACGGAGGCCCTTCATCCCCTCAGGCGGCGCCGGAAGCCTGAAGCCCTGCTCCAGGCCGCGTTCGTCATTCACGTACCACTCCGTCAGATCCCCATGCGCATACTCCACCCGGTTGTCGCTCGGCATGGGAGCCGCCGGCTGCAC
>Ga0210377_10001544_pt1 | contig 21031 bp, 15 predicted proteins | sample PLM4_65_b1redo_FD_155480 | JGI IMG/M metagenome (GOLD analysis project Ga0210377, IMG submission 155480) | Groundwater sediment microbial communities from an aquifer in East River, Colorado, USA - PLM4_65_b1 redo | ecosystem: Environmental > Terrestrial > Soil > Riparian zone | place: USA: East...
GACACGTTGTCGTGTCACGCGCGCGCTCGACCTGCGTCTTCCCGGCTGATTTCCAGCTCGTCGCCGCCGCAAACCCCTGCCCCTGCGGCTGGCTGCGCAGCGGCCAGCGCGATTGCCGCTGCGACGACGGCGCGCTCGCGCGCTACCGCGCGCGCCTCTCGGGCCCCCTGCTCGACCGCATCGATCTCCACGTAGCGGTGCCCGCCGTGCCCTGGAGCGAGCTCGACTCGCCGAGCCCGGGGCCACGTAGCGTAGAGGTCCGCGAGCGCGTGGAGGCCGCCCGCCGGCGCCAGCTCGCGCGCGGGAGCAAAGCCGGTTTCCGGTTGAACGCCGACATCCCGGACGGCTGCCTCGACGAGATCGTCGCGGCGACGCCCGACGCGCGCCGGCTGCTCGGCCGCGCCGTCGGAGCCCTCGCGCTCTCGGCGCGCGCCGCGCGCCGCGTGCTCAAGGTCGCGCGCACGCTCGCGGACCTCGTGGGCGAGTCGAAGGTCGGCCCGCGGGCGGTGGCCGAGGCGCTCGAGTTCCGGGGGGATCCGGAGGACCGGAGCGCACGGATCTAGCAGCGCGCCAAACGCTGTTCCGTGTCACTGGCGGTCTCACAATCCCCTCGAGCAAGCACCGCCGTTGACCGTGCAGCGGGGCCGGGTGGTGCGCAACCTTGGGCGGCTCGAAGAAGAGGATCGCGCAGCGCTACGCATGGTGCTCGTCGAGATCTTCGTGCGATAGCGCGCGCAGGATCAGGAGGGCGTCACCGGAATCGACGGAGCCATTCGAGGTGCCGTTGAGCGGTGCGACGTCTGCTCGCTCGATCTCGCCGGCCGAGAGTGTGATCTGCCCGGCGACGGCTCGCAGCGCCCTGAGCGCGTCGCCCGCCGTCAGCGCTCCGTCGTCGTCGAGGTCGCCGTCCGGGATCTCCCCGATCGCCAGGCCGGTAGTGACGACGAAGAAGACGATCGCCGTGCTCCCGGCGAGCGCCGGCCGCAGCACCCGGAGCCCATTGCGGCGGCGTCCCAAGAGCTGGAGAAGGGTAAGCGCTCAGCGAACTCCGTCACGCACTGGGCTGGTTCTGGCGTAGGTCGTGCAGGGGATCGCGATCGAGGTGGCGCGGGAGCAGGGCCTCGAAGTCGGCGAGCGTGGTGGCGCGCGGGAGCTCGGTGAAGGCGAGGCGGAGGTAGGCGTAGGGCTCGAGGCCGTGGGCCTTGGCAGTCTCGATCACGCTGTAGAGGTTGGCGCTGGAGTTGGCGCCGCGGACGGTGTCGGCGAAGAGCCAGTTCTTGCGTCCGACGACGAAGGGCCGGTTCGCGTTCTCGACGAGGTTGGTGTCGAGCGGGATGCGGCCGTCGTCGAAGACGCGGACGAGCTTCGGCCACTGGTGATCGAGGTAGCCGAGCGCCTTGCCCGTGAGCGTCTGCGGTGCGACGCGCGGCAAGGCGTCGTCGAGCCAGCGGCGCAGCGCCTCCACCACCGGGCGCGAGCGCTCGTCGCGCAGACGGGTGCGCTCCTCAGGCGTCGCGTCCTTCGCGGCGCGCTCGATCGCGTAGAGCTTCTGGAGGAAGCCGAGTCCCTGGAGCGCCACGCTCTCCTTGCGCGACGTCGCCTTGCGCTCGGCACCGCGCATGCCCTTGAGCGCCTCGTCGAACTTGCGCCGCGCATGGGCAAAGCAGCCGACGTGCGTGATCCCGGGCCGCTGGCCCACGGCCGTGTAGCCCTCGTAGCCATCGGTCTGCAGCACGCCCGCATAGCCCTCGAAGAGCCGCTCGGGCACGCGCCCGCTGCGCGAGGGGTCGTAGTCGTAGAGCACCACCGGGGCATCGCGGGCGAGGCTGCGCTGCACCCAGAGGTAGGAGAGGCTCGTCGCCGCCTTGCCGGGCTCCTTCAGCACCTGGAAGGGCGTCTCGTCGCACTGCACGAGGCCGCCGGCGAGGAGATCGTCGCGCAAGAGATTCACGAGCGGCTGCACCAGCTCGCCGGCCCGCACCATCCAGTGGGCGAGCGTCGCGCGCGGCAGCTCGATGCCGATGCGCCCGAGGATCGCCTCCTGGCGATAAAGCGGCAGCGCATTGACGTACTTCGACACGGCGACGTGCGCCAAGAGCGCCGGCGAGGCCAGGCTCTTCGGGATCGGCTGTGGCGGCAGAGGCGCGACGTGGATGCCCGCGTGGCAGTCCGGGCACGCGTACTTCGGGCGCACGTGGCGGAGCACCCGGATGCTGGCCGGGATGATCTCGAGCTGCTCGCACACGTCCTCGCCGATGCGCACGAGCGCCGTGCCATCGGCCGCGCACACCTTCTCGGCCTGGGGGAGATCGTGGACGATCTCGACGCGCGGGAGGAAGCTCGGCAGCGGCCTTCGCCCGTGCGGGCGGCGCGTATGGGCCGCGATCTCGATACCGGGGGCCGCGTCTTCCTTCTCCGCGGCATCGGCGGCGACCTCGGCCTCGTTGAACAGGCCGAGCTGCGCGAGCGCAGCGGCCTTCTCGCTCGTTCTCCCGAAGCGCTGGTGCTTGAGCAGCCGCACGTACTCGGTGAGCTGGAGGATCTCCTGGTCGCGCTGTGCGATCGCGCGCTCTTTCTCGCCGATCACCTCGTGCTGGCGCCGCGCGAGCGCGCGCAGGGATTCGACATCCTCGGGCAGGCGGAGCGATGCGCTCGACACAACGGGATGTTAGAAAGATCGGCGAGAACTACAAGACCGATTCGTAGAAAAGCTCCGCGTGCGGGCGCAATGCGAACACGTCGAGGCCATCGAGCACGGCGTTGAGCTCGCGCCCGCTGAGCACCACGCCCGGCTCCGCCCCCGCCCGCGGCCAGGGGAAGCGCGCCTTTTCGAGCCGCTTGTACCAGAGCACGAACCCGCAGCGCTCCCAGTAAAGAATCTTCACCTTGTCGCGCCGGCGGTTCGAGAACACGAACAGCTGCTTCGCAAACGGATCGTGCCCGAGCGTCTGCACGACCAGCGCCGAGAGCCCATCGATCGACTTGCGAAAGTCCACCGGCTCGCGGCACACAAACACCGCCACCGTGTCGGCCGGACGCATCATCGCGGCGGCGCGATCCGCGCGACGAGACCCGCGAGCAGCTCCACGGGCGGCGGCGCGCTCCACTCGACGACGACCCCGCTCGCGAGCCGCAGCCGACACGCCACCGCCGCCGTCAGCGCCGGCGCGGGTAGCGCGAGCCGCGTGAAACGCGGCGCGCTCGGTGCCTTGGTACGCAACCGCCTGCGCGTCGTCGCCGCCGGCCAAGCCCCGAGCGCCACCAGCCGCTTGCGGGCCTGATAGAGCGCGTGGATCGAGAGCTTCTCGCGCGCTGCGTACGCCTTCGACGTCTCCTCGCCCGCGGCCTGCCGCTCGAGGTGCCGCAGCCAGAAGCGATCCCGCTCCGTTCGCTCGTCGCGCCCCGTTCCTCGCTCCATCATCGCCTCCTCCTCGTGGCTGCGAGCGAGGCTCACCGAGAAAGCGGGGCAAAAACAGACGGGATCATTGAGCGCTTACAGTCCTTCGACTTCCTGCGGCACTTCTGTGACGAAGCGATCCAGAATGCCACGCGCGCAAGCCGCAGGGGGATGGTTGACCGCGACGTCCCGGAGAGCTGAGCGCGCGGCCAGATCACCCGCCCGCGTGAGGCGACTGGAGCAACGAATTAGCGTTCGAGCACGAAAATCTTCACCGGGGCGTCAGACTTCTTGTCCTTCTGGGTGATCCTCTCTCCGTCCCAGTACCAAGCAAATCTTCCGATTCCAAATGCGGCGTCCACGGATCGCATCTCCAGCGGCTGGATCCTGCCGTCCGGCATTACCGTATAGGGGTAGGTTCTGTCCATGTAAGAATCAGGACCCATGTCATGGATCTTCACATGAAACCGCATCTCGGATTCAAAGACCGAGATCGTCTCGTCGCCGGATGCCGACATATAGGTTCCGCCGGTGATAGGGTGATAGCGCCCAACGCAGCCGACGGTTCCAACCAACAGAATGATGAAACCGATCGCTGATGTGACTAGTCGCTGATGGCTCGGAATCACGGGTACTGGCCCCAAGCATCGGCGGGGTCACCCTGATAGACTCCCGCGCCCCCGAATTGCGGGTCTGGTTCACCGGGACCCGGGATGTAGTTTCCCCATACCACGGCGTGACCAACCGCATCATCGGTGAAGTCGAGATACCCGACACCCATTCCGAACAGATTGGCTGAAATGTCCGTGAGCGAATCGAGAAGGTGATTCACGGATCCTTGCGATTCTTGCTCCCCCATGAACGAGCGCCAGTCCAATGGAGTCTCGTGGTAAATGCCTCCGGCGAACATGGCGAGGGCACCAATCAGACCGAGTCGCTGCGCGAGGAACGCATTCGAACCGGAGTGCCACGAGTGCATTCCGTTCGCGACGCTGGAGTCGGGCAAGGTCGCCAGGACATCGTCGATTCCGGCTGCGAGGCTTTCTGGCATGAGGCCACCTGTGGGTCCTTCTATCCAGTTTTCCGTGAACGCAGCGCGCCACGCCGCGCCACCCCCTTCACCAATCAACCAGTCGATGACGGGGTGTTGCCCTTGGGACCAGTCGAGTGTGTTCGCGAAGCCATTGACGTCGCCAAACGGCCGCCCCCCAGCCCCGAAGCCTGCAAACGCCGAGAAGCCAACGCCCGTCTCGCCTCTCAGACTTCCAGTCGAAAATCCGAATCCGAAGCTCGAGCCAGAAGTGAAGCTGAAGGACCCGAAGGAACTCATGGTCGTGTCGGTCGAGTCATAGCCAACTGTCCCGAATCCGATTCCGAGATCGATCGCGAAGTTCCCGCTCGGGTCGCTGAGGGTGACCGGGTTGTTGTTCACGTAGGAGTAGCGGTTGAGAACCTGCGGCGTTCCGGGGTCCGGGACGATCGAGTCGGCCTGCAGGAACCGGCCGAGCGCCGGGTCGTACCAGCGGGCGCCGTAGTCGTAGATCCCGGCCGAGCGCTCGAAGCGCTGCCCGGTGAAGCCGAACTCCGGGGTGGTCGCCGGGCTCCCCACGATCTTCGGAACGGTGCCTCCGAACGGGCGGTAGACGGCCTGGTGGATCACGGCGCCGGCCGCATCGCGAACGCTGGCCGTGCTTCCCAGGTGATCCCCAAAGCGGAAGACGACTCCCTCGGCCGGATTCGCATCGGCGGCGTCCGGTGTGCCATCCCCATCGGTGTCGACCGTCAGCGGGTCGCTGACGCCCGCCACCTCGACCCCGTCGGAGAGACCGTCGTCGTCGCTGTCGGCGTCCGCCGGATCGGTTCCCAGCTCGACTTCCGTGCCGTCGTCGAGGCCGTCTCCGTCGGTGTCGGCGCGGAAGGGGCTGGCCCCCGCTTCGAGCTCGTCGGCGTTCACGAGCGTATCGCCGTCGAGATCCTCGTTCGAGAGCGCGCGCAGGATCAGGAGGGCGTCACCGGAATCGACGGAGCCATTCGAGGTGCCGTTGAGCGGTGCGACGTCTGCTCGCTCAGCCTCGCCGGCCGACAGCGCGACCTGCCCCGCGACGGCTCGCAGCGCTCTGAGCGCGTCGCCCGCCGTCAGCGCTCCGTCGTCGTCGAGGTCGCCGTCCGGAATCTCCCCGATCGCCAGGCCGGTGGTGACGACGAAGAAGACGATCGCCGTGCTCCCGGCGAGCGCCGGCCGCAGCACCCGGAGCCCATTGCGGCGGCGTCCCAAGAGCTGGAGAAGGAGCAGCAGGGCCGCGAGCCCCGTACAAGACGCGAGGGCTTTCGCGATCCAATCGGGCTCGGACGGCGCCCCGGGAAGCATCGCCGACCCGCTCGGGGGCACATACGGCTCGATCTGCGTGGCAACCCGCTGGCCCAACACGTAGACGTGGGTGCGCGCGAGGCCCCGCGCTTCGTCCCACTCGAAGTCGTCGCTCACGTCGTAGCGGATCTCGGCTCGCCGCCCCGTGCGGTCGGTCGTCTTGACGCGGTCGCCTCCGGCGTCGTAGACGAACTCCGAGAGCAGCGTTCCCGACCCGCGTACCGCCACCAGGCGCTCGAAGGCGTCGTACTCGTAGGATCGCGTCGCGAGCGACGTCAGGCTGCCCCGCGGCGAGTAGAGCGCTGCGGCGCCGTTTACCTGGGTGGGCGCGTGCGGGCGCGGCGCTCCCGTCGTCGAGGGATAGACGAGCTGGGCGCCGTTGCTGCTCGTGTCGCAGGTCGGCAGCGGAGCCACCGAGGCGCGACAGGTGAGATTGCCGATGACGTCGTAGCCGTAGTAGAGGGTCTGCGAAGCCCATCCCGGCGCGTACGGACCGGTCGCCTGCGTCAGGCGATTGAGAGCGTCGTGCTGGAACGAGAAGCTCCCGAAGCTGTTGGAAGCGATCGTCTGCAGGCGATCTCCGGGGTCGAATCCAAGATCGAGATCTTCGACCAGCGCGTTGCTCGGGTTTCGCAGCTCGATTCGGTCGAGGCGGCCCGTCGTGCCGTCGTAGACGTAGCTCGACCGGTTTCCATTGGCCGCCAGATGCTGGCGCGGCCGGCCGTCGGCCTCCCACTGCACGAGGGTCGCGTACGCCGAGCCCGATGCGTTGCGCACGCCGGTGAGATAGCCCCGGCTGTCGTAGTCCCTCTGGAGCACCCGGCCGGTCGGGTAGGTCCGCGTCTGGATCTGACCCAGCGGATCGAAGCTCGTCAGGAACTCGAAGGAGCGGCCGTCGAGCAGGCGCTCCTCGCGCTTCACCCGGCCGAGGTGGTCGTACTCGTGGAGGCGCAGCGTCCCCGACGGGTCGACACGGCTCCCGAGCATGCCGACGCCGAGCGTCGCCGTGTCGTAGTTCCAGGTGGCGCTGCTCGTGCCCGCCGACCGCGTCTTGATGCGGTCGAGCGGGTCGTAGGTGAAGGCCGTGATCACGCCGCCGCTCGATTGCTGCTTCAGGTTCCCGTTCGCGTCGTAAAGATCGAACGTCGCGAGCCCGGCATCTGGATCGTTGATCGACGTGCGACGGCCGAGGTCGTCGTAGAAGATCGTCGTGAGATTGCTCCGGCGATCGACGACGGTGGCGAGCTCTCCGGTCAGCTTGTAGCCATAGACGGTCTTGTCCGTGGCCGATCCGCCGGGCTCGATCACCTCGACCATCTGTCCGAAGGCGTTCGACTTCGAGACGGTCGCGTTCAGGTTCGGATCGGTCGTGGTGAGCGTTCCCTGGAAGCGGGCCATCGCCGTGACGCGCGCGCCCTGACGGGTCACGCTGATGACGCGATCGAGCGGGTCGTAGGCGAAGGTCGCTTCGCGCGCGGGCTGGCCCTCGAAGATCGTCTCGCCCTCGCGCAACAGCCGTCCGGCGGCGTCGTAGGTGTGGGTCTGCACCGTCGTCTGCCCGTTCGCGCCGTTGGCCCGCACCTGGATCGCGCGCCCCAGGCCATCGAAGGACGTCACCGACACCCTGTGCGTGACGGACGGCGAGACCCGAGCCCGCACCTCGCGGGTGACCGTCTCTGGGAACACCAGGTCGTTGTACGTGGTGCGGGTTTCCTGGAGGTCGTTCGCGGCGCGGTCGAGCGTGGCGCGACCGAAGACGTCGTAGCAGCGGAGCGCCGCGGTGTTCGCGGTGTCGTTGGGCTGTTGCAGCGTGTGCACGAGCCCCGCGCCGGCCGGCTGCTGGACGCTGCAAGAGGCGGTCGGCTGATAGCCGTATACGGTCTGGTGCCCGAGGCCGTTGCTGCGCGTCCGCACGTATGTCTGGAAGGTCGTGTCGTACGTGAGCGTCGTGGTGCCCTGCGCGGGCGAGACCTCGCCCGCGTTCGCGCGCGGGTTCGTCGTCGTCAGCAGATTCCCGTACCCGTCGTACGAGAACGTCGTCGTCGGACCGCTTCCTCCGGTCGCGGGCAGATGGTCGAGCCGTCGCGTGACGAGACCGCTGGTCGGCGGTGCGGTGCCCGATAGATCATAGTCGTAGAAGAACGTGCTCCGGCGCAGGAGCTGGCCCGCGCCCGGGACCGCCCCCGCGCGCTGCTCGCGCCGGGAGACCCTGTCGATGATGTACGCCGAGGTGTTCGGCGCTGCGTGCGTGAAGCTCGTGTGACGCACGAGCGCCGGGAGCAGCGGCTGGCCGGAGGCGTTCACCTCGCCCCAGAGGATCTCCGCCGTCTGGTTCCCGTACGTGATTGGTGCGGTCCCGTCCGCGTCGCCGTCGTAACGGTTCGTAATCCTCGTGTGCCGGGAGGTCGCGCTGCTGCCATCGTGCTCGTAAGTGTCGGCATGCTCAGGGAGGGCCACGAACGGGGCGACGGGAGTCGTCCGATAAGTGAACGCCGAGCGCTGCCAGAGCTGCCCCGTCCCCGAGTAGATCTCGCGGGACTCCGGACGTCCCCTGCGAGCCTCGTCCTGATGGAAGCGCATCACGGTGAGCCGGCCGTCGGCCACGCGGGTTTCCCTCGTCTCCGCGAAGCCGAGCGTCTCCTCGAGCACCGGGTCGTATGCGCCGCCCTCGTAGCTGAAGGTCTTGCGGTCGACGTTGCCGTTGCCGTCATCGACCTCGATTGCGGTGACGACCTGAAGCACCGACGGGAGGTCGGGAACGCCATCGATTCCGTTGTTGTCGTAGGCCGTCGAGGGCCCGTAGGTGATCCGGGTGGCGCCGCCCTGCGGGTTCGCGACGGCGACGAGGAGATCCGGCGTCCTTCCCTGGTTCAGGCGGACATCGATCGAGCTGCCCTCCATCGACCGGATCAGATCGACGAGGCCGTCGCCATTCATGTCGGCGAAGCGCACGCCGAGATCCTGGCCGTCCGAGTTGACGAAGTGCAGACCGCTCGGGATCTGCCACGGATGGTTCGAGGCGAGTTCCACCCAGGGGCCGTTTGGGTTCGCGGTTCCGAGCCAGACCTTCTTGGTGCTCTGAGTCGCGCGCACCAGGTCGACGCGGCCGTCGCCGTTGATGTCGACGAAGCGATAGCCCTCGTCGCGCGAGATCTGGCCCGCGTCGTTGCGGTCGAGGTAGACGCCTGTCGGGAGCACCCAGGCGGCGTCGGGCGTCGGGTTCAGGAAGGAGCCGCGGCTGAGATGGGTGGCACGCGGGTCGAAGTTGGGGCTCGAGTTGTCGAGCGCGGTGACGTGATCCGCGAGCCCGTCGGCGTTCACGTCGACGTAGCGCTTTCCGAGCCGGCCGTACTCGGTCTGGAACAGCGTCAGCTGGCCACTGAAGAAACCGCCGCCCCAGGCGACACCGGAGATGTCCAGTCGGAGGGTCGCCTCTTCGACCGACTCGCCTTCGAACGCCGGCAGCCCGGAGCGAAAGTCGTAGGGAGCGAAGCCGTCGGCGTCGCTGAGGTGGGCGTGGAAGAGATCGCCGAAATCGTAGCTGAGGACCTGTCCAGTGCTGGGATTGACCCAGTACTCGATGCCGCGTGTGATGAGATCCGGACGCCCATCGCCGTTCAGATCCGCGATCTCGGTCCTGCCGCCGACCTTGTGGGCCAGCTGCGTGCTCTCGTTCGTCTTGTCCACGTGATCGCCGTGGCTGTAGACGAGAGCGGGATAGTCCGAGTTGAGCAGGTCGCCGACGTACGAGCTTCCGCCCTCGGGGCGATGCTTGAAGCCGACGAGCTGCCAGCCCGTGGGCGTTCGGACGTGGTACTCGTACGTCACGAACTCGTGCGCCACCTCGGCGGTCGCACTGACCCGCTGCCCTCGGACGAGGCGCAGCAGATCGGATCTTCCATCGCCATTGAAGTCGAGCAGGGCCAAACCGTCCGACTCGACCTGATCGGTTCCCGGTGTTCGGTTGCGCACGAAGTTGAGTTGGACCGGAGCTGTCCCGACGGTCTCGACCGCCGACAGAGGAAGCCGGTGGCTGGAGGTCTGGGGATCGTCTCGCGGCGGCTCCGTCGGCGGCACGGTGTTCACGAAGCCCCAGCGGCCGTTCATGTACGCGCCGCTCGTCGAGTCGTTCGAGGTCGCGTCGTTGATGCGGACCTCGCGCAACGCGTCCACGAAGCCGTCGCCGTTCAGGTCGGCGAGCCGCGTGCCGTTGTCCTTGCGATCCGAGAGGACGAACCAGACGTTGTTCGGGAGCACCCAGTAGGACGCATTGCGCGCGGGGTCGGAGACCGGGAGATCGGGGTCCGTCGTGCCCCAGCCGGCCCTGGAGGTCGCCGGAACCCCGGTGTCGTTGAACTGGTACGAGAAGCCGTGGGTGAGCGGAGGCGTCCGCGCCGCCGGGTTCGCGAGCTCACCGTCCGTGCCGAACTGGCTCACCGAGCCGAGCATCGAGATACCGCTGTCGGGGCTCACCACGTACGCGAGCTCGTAGCGGCGGATCAGCGCGCCACCGGCCTTGACGTTGATCGCCTTGAGGCGCCGGGTCTGCCGCCGCGCCAAGCCTTCGTTGTAGGCGAGCGTGTGGTCCGGGCGGCTTTCCGTCTCGAAGGAGACCACGCGATCGATGGTCGGCTGGGGCGCCGGGGATCCGTTCAGGCTCACGAAACTTCCACCGACGCGCCGGAGCGTGTAGCGGATCTCGGTGAGGTGGGGATTCCCGCTGTCGATCGTGTCGTCGTACGAATAGAGGATGACGTTCCCGTTTGGGTCCTCCTCCTCGGAGAGCAGCCACGCGACCGTCAACCCCGTCGGTCCTCCTTCCAGGCTGCTCGCGACCCGGGCGCTCGCGGTGACGCCGAAGCGTTTCACGTGACCGCCCTTCGTACGCACCTCCCATGTGTCGCCGACGCGGTCGATGCGAAGGAACGATTCCTGCCTCGTGTGGTAGCGCCCGGGAACCACGAGGTCTTCGACGAGTTCCCCGCCGCCGAAGAGAAAAGTATCGGTCGCATCGTCGAAGCCGGGAACCCCGCCCACGAGCCGAGGTGTTCCGTCCTTGAGCGAGCGGTGGATCACGCCCGGCGAGAGCGACCAGCCCCGGCCGACCCATGTCGAGGCTCGGCTCGAGCTCGAGTAGGAGAGCGCCACGCGCGGCGTCAGCCCCCCCGCACCCGGCGCAACGGCGATCGGAAGCGAGAAGTTCGCGGTGCCAGAGAACGGATCGGCGCCGGCGGCCGAATCCGCCGCCGAAGTCTGCTCGGGCCGCCCCGAGCCGCCCCGATCCCCGATGTTCGTCGAGCCGTCTGTCACGGCGGCGGCGGGGGCCGGGGAGAGCATCTGGACAGCGAGGAGCAGGGCGGTGAGGCGCGTTCCGAAGTGGCGTCGGTCACTCATCGACGCTGACCTCGCGCGCCGTGGGGCGCCGCGGGATCGCACGCTCCGTGAAGCCCTGATACCAGGCCGACACGACACACGGGCGCGTCTGATCGGAGCGCTCGCGCATCGACAGCGACCAGGCGAGGGATGGAAGACCTCTATCGCCGACGCGAATGATGTCGAGAATCGTGAAGCGGACGCGCGCAACGCTGCGCGCCTGGTCGATGTCGCGACACAGAAGGGACTCGACCTTTTGCGGCCACGCGCGTAGGGGTTCGGCCTCTCGCTTCGGAAGCGCGTCCTCGTTCGCGACGAAGCTGAGCTCTCCCCAGCGATTGATGCGGGTGCGAACCGAGACCGAGCCGTGGGGCAGGACCTGTGGGCTGCCGAGCACCGCGGGATCGAAGCCGAGATCGAGCCGGAACGGCTGCGCGCGAGCCGGCCCCTCGAGGCCGATGGTGAAGATGAGGACACGCTCGTCGGCGGGGGCGATGGCCCCTGGAGAGCCGGCGATGAAGCCGCCCTCCGGCGACGCCCGCGTCACGGGAATCTCGGCGAAGTCCCCGCTGTCCTCGATCTCCTGCTTTGCCCAGGAGTCCGACTGCGCAAAGAAGAAAGCGACTGCTGCCCATAGAGCGATGCGCTTCACCGTGGCTCCTCCTCTCTTCGGCTGCTGCGGTCAGTTCGGCTCCAGCCCTGGGCGGATCACGACGCCTCGGCGTCGAGCACGAACACGCTGAAGAGATCGGAGCTGTCGGTATCGCCCGTGCGGCGGTCGATCAGCATCACGCCGTTCTTGTCGGTGACGTAGAGCTTGCGGATCTGGAAGCTGTTGGGGCCGAGGTGCGTGCAGACCACCCCGCCCTGGTACCGGTCGAAGGCGATGTCGAGAAAAGGACCCTGACCGGCATTGTCGGGCGAAGCGCCGTAGGGGTCGGTGACGGCCTTCAGGTAGAAGCCCTGGGGATCGACCAGCACGACCTTCACCGTGCGAAGGAAATCTGGATAGTCTGGCGGGCCGCCGGGACCCAGGACCACGGTCGCGTTGACGGCCTCGCTGTTGGAGTAGGCGTTCGGCGGCTTGAGACAGACGGGATACTGGATCTCGACCTCGAGGGCGCCGATCTCCCAGGCGTCGAGGAATCCGTCCGGCACGGGCGGAGTGCCTCCTGATTGCGGGTTGCGGCGCACTGCGCGCAGGCGCAGGAGCGAGCGGGTCTCGAACGTCCGCTCGAGCGGTGTGTAGCCCGGCACGGGCGGCCGCCAGGGCGAGCCGGCGCCGCTCACGATGCGAAAGGTTCCGTGAGACAGGTAGGCGCCGTCGTAGGTGACCATGACGGTGGCCGCATCCGTGGGCTGGAGCCCGCTCGTCGGCAGGTCGAAGACCACCATCGTCGCCCACTCGCCGACCAAAGTCTTCGACCGCGCGCTCGAGCGCGCGAGCGAGAACGGGAAGACGGCCCGCACGGTGGCTGCGACCGGAGCGCTGGCGCCGTCGTTCACCACGACCTGGACCCGGTCGGGCTCGATGTCGTAGTGCTCCGAGAGGTCGTTCCAGGTGAAGTAGTTCGCATCGACCAGGATGGCGGCGGTGCTGCCCAGGCGTCCCTCCCCGGGGAAGATCGCAACCTCGACGCCGACTCCGTTGGGCCCAGGCTGGCAGGCGAAAGCTCCCGCGAGCAGCACCGCGAGGCTCACGAAGGTCGATCTCGGTGTCATGTGCAGCATACACCCCTCGCCCCGCTCGATCCCCGGATCGAGTCGGTCTGTCGCGGTAGTTGGGCCTCCGAGTCGATCGCGCTGCGGTGCGCGCATCAAGTCGATGTTACGCACCGAAGTGAGCGAGGCGCAAGCACGAAATGGCTGGAGTTTCAACGCAGGCTTCCGTGTAGTGCACAGTCTGGTGGAGCGGCTGCTCGACGGAGAGCAGGCGCGAGAGGGAGTCGTAGGCACTTCCCGAGCGAGGCCGCCGCGATCGCCGGGACGCCCCTCACGCGCACGCTCAGCTACGACCTCCGACTACAACCGCTTCGGCGACCGAAGCAACCTCGCTCTCACGCAGGGCGCCGAAGCTCTCACGCACACCTGGGGCTTCGACGCGCGGGGCCGCCTCGAAGCGGCGAGTCTGCCCGGGAGCGCCCCGCTCTTCTTCACGCCCTTCGAGGACGACACGCTCGAGACGATCGAGTACGCGAGCGGCGCCGCCAGCGATTTCGCGTACTACCCGCAGGGCCCCGTCGAGTCGATCACGCTGCGGGCCGAGGGCACCACGCAGCAGAACCGGCTCGCCTACGGCGTGAACGCCGTGCACAGCCTCACGGCGCTCAGCGAGCAGCACGCGAGCGCGGACCCGGTCCAGGCCTACGGCTTCGGCTACGACGAGGCCAACCGGCTCACCGCGGCGAACTACCCCGCGGCCTATGGGTTCACCGGCAACGACGCCTTCGACTACGACCTGGCCGGCAACCGCGAGGACCCCGACACGGCGAGCCTCTACGACTACGACGCGGGCAACCGCATCACCGCGAGCCCCGGGATCGGGGGCTACACGCACGACGCCGACGGCAACCTGACGGCCAGGACGGCGGAGAGCTTCGGCTACGACTTCGCGAATCGCCTCAAGAGCTTCACGAATACCCTCCTCAGCGCGGGCTACGCCTACGACCCGTTCGGGCGCCGGATCAAGAAGAGCGTGAACGGCGTCACGACCTGGTACCTGTGGGACGGCGATCAGCTGTTGGCCGAGTACGACGGCGCAGGCGCCCGAACCACCCGCTACGCCTACGCGGGAGGCTTCGCGCCGGTGCAGGTCGCGTACCCGGACGGCCCGGGCAGCGAGGCGGTCTACGACGTGCACAGCGATCATCTCGACACGCCGCGGCTGCTGACCGACGCCGCGAGCACCGTGGTCTGGCGCGAGGCGCACGAGGCGTTCGGGAAGGCCTACCCGGACGACGACCCCGACGGCGATCTCACCGAGATCCGCTTCAACGTCCGCTTCCCGGGGCAGTACTTCGATGAGGAGAGCGGGCTGCACTACAACCGCTTCCGCACGTACGACCCGGTGACTGGCAGGTACCTCGAGGCGGATCCGATCGTCACGGCTCCGAGCGGCAACGTGTTTCTCTATGCGCTCGCGAATCCCCTAAGGTGGATCGATGCACTCGGACTGAGTGCATGCGATGCCTTCGTTAATGGCCTCGTAGCACAGTAGCTTGCGTCAGGTTCCACGCGGGATTTCGGGCGCGAGATGTGGAATCGCAAATTCGAGAGCCTCGAGGATATCTCGGGATTCAAGCCCGAATTGACCGAGAAACAGGGAGGAGAAGTCGCAAGACACGTTCGTGGTCACATCGGGCCTTGCTCGCGTTTCCACGTGCAGTTGGAACGGCAATTTCGTTGGCGCAAGAAGCAAGCGACTTGAGTCAGATTGTCGCCGCCCGAATCAAGGGAGACTCCGATCGGGTCGATCAGAGTAGAACAGAGCTCCGCGACAACACGGCTGGAGTCGAGGCAGCAAATGCGATCGCAGAAGCCGCCAGTCGGCGAGAGGAACGCGAACGACTCGCGAATGAAGAGGGGGTGTGCCCAATGCTGAGTGATATTGCGTCGGATCTAGCCGGTACATTGCGCTCAATCTTGTGTGAGTAGTCGACTTGCGGATGTAAACGATTTGGCGACGACCGGCCGTAAGGGGGGAAAGTGCGGATCTCGAAAACGAAGTTCGCGATGGGCGTCGGGCTGTTCATCGTTGCGGCGCTAGCGCTGGTACGGTCGATCGTGGTCTATCTAGATGATGGGTATAAGCGGCGCGAGAGGTTCACGTTCAGTTCGCCGGACAATTCATATGCAGTTTCGATTGAGAGCCGGGCTGCATTTCCAGCGCTGGAGATATTCGACCCTTCGACAATCGTCTTTGTGCGGCTAGTTCGAACTACCGACGGATCGATCATTGATGAGAGGATCGTTGAATTGACCGAAGATAGCGATCTGAGAAAGCCGAACATCGATTGGGGAGATTCGCGGCGAATTGTGATTAGCGAACTAGACAGTGAGAAGCGAGGAAACGTCGAACTGCAAGTACCAATCAACTGATTTTGGGGCGCGAGGTAAGTCCAAACCGACGATGCGGCGCCGTGAGGAAGTCTGGATCTGCCAAGTTGGCGTGAACCCGCGACCGGATAACTCCTCGGTGATGCCCAAGAAGCTTACGTAAACGTCATTGCGATCGCTGAGTCGCAGGAAGCCTTCCGCGAGAAGGCAACTTTGGCGCTGGATGGTCTCGAGTTCGGCATTGTCGAACCCCGCGCTGGGCGTCTCGGGCCCCCTCTATACGGCCGACCCCACGACGGGCTACGACGCGCTCGACCGCCTGCACGAGCTCGCCATCCACTACGTGCCAGGCGGCGACGTGACGCTCACGTCCGGCTACAACCGTAATCGACATCGGGTGGGCCGTGCCGAGTCGTCTTCTTCGCAGAGATCCGCGAGAAATTGGAGCGACCATCGGCCGATTCGAACCCTTCGTACGTGATTCCGACCTCGGGTCCAGCGTCCTACCCTGCATTCGCCGACGCAGGGCCTGAGCCCTGGGGGGGCCTCGCTCGGGAAGTGCAGGTCGCCTCGAGACCGCCCCAGGGCTCGTAGTCGCAGGCGAGCGCGTGGCACGTCAGGGCTGCGGACCCCTGCGCTAGCAGGCTGCCCCTGTTCGGAATCCGTCACCTCGGGTCCGAATCTTGTCACCCGCCGGGCTCCTCGGCTTCTTCACGGAAACGCAACGAATTATACAAGTAGCTGATCTAAAAGGAGTTCACGTCTTCCGTCGGATACCCGAAGCGGTGGCACGCTTCATGCTTTCCTGCTGCTGCGAGGGGGGAGAAACTCATGGGTACCGCTGTCATCAGCCCGCAATCGGTCACGCCGCTCGAGCCGCATCCCTGCACGCTGCTCGAGCTGGTTCAGGTCCTCAGCGACATCACGGACGATGAGCACGAGGTCGTCGCCACCGTCATCCACATGCTGTGCTCCGGCAGCGTGCGCCTCGTCGGCAACTTCCGGGGCGCCAGCTTCAAAGACATGCTCTGACCCCGCCGGCCTCCCCGCGCCGCTCGCGCTTGCGTGCGCCCGCAGCGGCGGCGATGGTCACGCGTCGGGGGGATCTCATGCCGGACCAGGAGGCGTTCGCCTTCGAGGCGGCGCCGCGCGAGGCGAAGCCTCGCGCGCGCAAGCCGCGAGCTGCCGCGAAATCGAAGACCGCAGCCGCGAAGGCGCCGCGCGAGCCGAAGGCCGCAGCCGCGCCCGAGCCGCGCGCGCGCCCGACCGCCGCCGATCTCGCGAAGGGCCAGCGCGACATCTCCGTCTCCGAATTTTTCGCCAAGAACCGCCACCTGCTCGGGTTCGACAATCCCTCGAAGGCTCTGCTCACGACGGTGAAGGAGGGCGTCGACAACGCGCTCGATGCCTGCGAAGAGGCGGGCATCCTGCCCGATGTCCGCGTCGAGATCCGCGAGATCTCCGAGACACGCTACGGCGTCGCGATCGAGGACAACGGGCCGGGCATCGTAAGGGCGCAGATCCCCAAAATATTCGGCAGCCTGCTCTATGGCTCGAAGTTCCACCGCCTGCGCCAGAGCCGCGGCCAGCAGGGCATTGGCATCAGCGCTGCTGGCATGTACGGCCTGCTGACCACGGGCAAACCCATTTCGATCAAGACGCGCACGGACCCCAGGAAGCCCGCCCATCACCTCGAGCTCGTGATCGACACCAAGCGCAACGAGCCGCGCATCAAGCTCGACGAGACCTGCGCGTGGGACAAGCCGCGCGGCACGCGCGTCGAGATCGAGCTCGAGGCGGCCTATCGCGGCGGGCAGCACTCCGTCGACGCCTACATCCGCCAGATCTCGCTCGCGAACCCGCACGCGCAGATCACCTACGTGCCGCCAAAAGCCGAGGAGCACGGCGCCGAGCACGTTTTCGCGCGCGTCACCGACGAAGTGCCGCCCGAGACCCGGGAAATCAAGCCGCACCCCTATGGCATCGAGCTCGGCGTCCTGATGCAGATGTTCCGCGACACCAAAGCGCGAAACGTGTCGTCGTGTCTGCAAGGCGACTTCAGCCGGATCTCGTCGCGCACCGCCGGCGAGATCTGCAAGCGCGCGAAAGTGGCCCCGACGCGCCGGCCGAGCGAGGTCACGCGCGAGGAGGCCGAGAAGCTCCACCAGGCGATCCTGGCGACCAAGATCATGGCCCCGCCGCTCGACTGCATCGCGCCGATCGGGGGCGAGCTGATCGAGCGGGCGCTGCGCGCCGAGGTGAAGGCCGATTTCTATGCGTCGATCTCGCGCCGCGCGAGCGTCTATCGCGGCAATCCGTTCCTGATCGAAGTCGGGATCGCCTACGGCGGCAGCCTGCCCGCCGAAGAGCCCGTCACCGTCTACCGCTTCGCGAACCGGGTTCCGCTCCAGTACCAGCAGGGCGCGTGCGCGATCACGAAGGCCGTCGCCTCGACGGACTGGAAGGCCTACGAGCTCCAGCATCCGAAGGGCGCCGTGCCCGTCGGGCCGATGCTCATCATGGTGCACATGGCGAGCGTGTGGGTGCCCTTCACGTCGGAGAGCAAGGAGGCCATCGCGCACTACCCGGAGATCATTCGCGAGATGCGGCTCGGGATCCAGGAGTGCGGCCGGCAGATGGCGATCTTCATCCGCCGGCGCAAGCGCGAGGCCGAAGAGGCCAAGAAGCGCGCCTTCATCGAGAAGTACATCCCGCAGGTGGCCATCGGATTGCAGCAGATCCTCGGCCTCGCGGACCGGGACCGCGACGTGATCGTCTCGAACCTGACGCTCGTCCTCGAGCGCAGCCGGAGCAACTGAGCATGGCCGCACGCAAGACCGCCGCGAAGAAGCCGAAGGGCGCGAAGAAGAAGTCGGTCGACCTCACCGACTTGAAGGCGCGCAACGCGCAGATGGACGCGCTCACGCTCGAGATGATCCGCGAGGCAGCCAAGCGCGTGCACGGCGACATCCTGAAGCATGCGAAGCCGGATCTGACGTTCCCGGTGCGCTCGCTGAAGAATGTCTCCTACTCGGACAAACAGGGCTTCTTCGAGATCGGCAAGCAGAAAAAAGTCCGCACGCTCACCGTGAACACCGTGAAGAGCTTCGCGCAGACCTTGCGCATGATGTCGCTCTCGAAGGAGCTGGTGGAGAACAACGACTTCGCCACGAAGCGAGACGCGTACTACCAGAGCAAGAACTGGGACGAGGCCCGTTTCGACGAGCAGACCGAGTCCGACACCGTGATGGACGACATCGAGGCGCTCTTCTCCGTGCGCAACCTCTCGCGCGAGCAACTGCGCTTCGTGCCCGACGAGCACGGCGGCGCCGTCGCCGGGCGGCTCATCGTGCTCGATCCCGATCGCGACACCGGCGAGGTCGAGCGCATCGATTGCACCCGCTTCGGCTCGGGCGCCTACTCGATCCCGTCGACGGTCGAGCAGCTCTCCTTCGAGACCGACGCGAAGTTCATTCTGGCGATCGAGACCGGCGGCGTGTTCCAGCGCCTGCAGAGCCACAAGTACTGGCAGACGGCGGACTGTATCCTCGTCTCGATGGCAGGCGTCCCCACACGCTCGACGCGGCGCTTCATCCGCAAGCTCTCCGATGACTGCAAGCTGCCCGTATATGCCTTCGTCGACTGCGATCCCTACGGCATCTCGAACATCTATCGCACGCTGAAGGTGGGCTCGGGCAACGCCGCGCACCTCTCGCAGTTCTTCTGCGTGCCGCAGGCGCGCTACCTGGGCGTCACGCCGCAGGACATCGTCGACTACCGCCTGCCGACGCACCCGCTCGCCGACGTCGACGTGAAGCGCGCGAAGGACGCCCTCAAGAACGATCCCTTCTTCAAGGCGCACAAGCCCTGGCAGAAGGCGATCGAGCAGCTGCTGAAGATGGGAGTGCGCGCCGAGCAGCAGGCGCTCGCGAAGTGGGGACTCAACTACGTGATCGACGAGTACCTGCCCCGCAAGCTCGAGCAACGCGCCCAGTTCCTGCCGTGAGTGCGCCCGCGGCCAGCGGCGCCGCGGTGTTATCCTGCCCGCGACCGCGACGAACGCGAGGCGGGAGCTCGAGATGAAGGGGATCGTGCTGGCGGGCGGCTCGGGCACCCGCCTCTACCCGATCACGCAGGGGGTGAGCAAGCAGCTGCTCCCGGTGTACGACAAGCCGATGGTCTACTACCCGCTGTCGACGCTGCTGCTCGCGGGCATCCGCGACGTGCTGCTGATTTCGACGCCCGAGGACGTGCACGCCTACGAGCGGCTGCTCGGCGACGGCAGCCGGTTCGGCCTCACGCTGCGCTACGCGGTGCAGCCGCGGCCCGAGGGCCTCGCCCAGGCCTTCCTGATCGGGCGCGACTTCGTCGGCAAGGACGCCGTCGCGCTCGCGCTCGGCGACAACGTCTTCTACGGACACGGGCTCCCGGAGCTGCTCGAGCGCGCGTCGCGGCGCCCGCGCGGCGCGACCGTCTTCGCCTACTGGGTGCGCGATCCGGAGCGCTACGGCGTCGTCGAGTTCGCGAAGGATGGCAGCGCGCTCGGCATCCAGGAGAAGCCCGCCGTCCCGCGCTCGAACTGGGCCGTCACCGGCATCTACTTCTACGACAACCGCGTACTCGAGATCGCCTCGGGGCTCAAGCCCTCGCCGCGCGGCGAGCTCGAGATCACCGACGTCAACCTCGACTACCTGCGCAAGGGCGAGCTGCACGTCGAGCTGCTCGGTCGCGGTACGGCGTGGCTCGACACCGGTACGCATGCATCGCTGCTCCAGGCGTCGAACTTCGTGGAGACGATCCAGGAGAGGCAGGGGCTCAAGATCGCCTGCCTGGAGGAGATCGCGTACAAGAGGGGCTACATCACGCACGCGGCGCTGGTCGCGCTCGGCAAGGCGATGGGGAAGTCGAGCTACGGGGAGTATCTGCTGCGCATCGCCGACGAGGGTCGCTAGCCGGTGCGCTTCCTCACGACGCCGATTCCCGGCGTGATCCGCGCGCTGCCGGATGTTCACCGCGACGCGCGCGGCTTCTTCCTCGAGACCTACCACGCGCCGCGCTACCGCGAGGGAGGCATCCGCGAGGCGTTCGTGCAGGACAATCACTCGCGTTCGACGCGCGACACGCTGCGCGGCCTGCACATCCAGTTGCCGAACGCGCAGGGCAAGCTCGTGCGCGTGATCGAGGGCGAGATCTGGGATGTCGCGGTCGATGCGCGCCGGGGCTCGCCGGCCTACGGCAAGCACTTCGCGTCGCGGCTCACGGCGGAGGGCTTCGAGCAGCTCTACGTACCGCCGGGGCTCGCGCACGGCTTCCTGGTGCTGAGCGAGATGGCGCAGGTCGAGTACAAGTGCACGCAGCTCTACGACCCGCAGGCGGAGCTCTCGATCGCGTGGAACGACCCCGACCTCGCGATTCCGTGGCCCACGCAGAGCCCCCTGCTCTCCGAGCGGGATCGCCGCGCGCCGCGGCTGCGCGACGTGCAAGAGCGCCTGATCGATTACTCGGGGTGAGGCCGCGCGGCGGCCTGCCTCGCCGCGCGTCAGAAATCCTCTTCGGCCGAGTAATCGTCGCCCTCTTCCTTGCTCTTTGGCCGGATCTGGAGCCGGAAGGGCGAGCCGCAGAAGTTGCAGAAGATCTCGTCGCCCCGTTTCTCGTCACCGCTGAGAGGCAGGTCGGCACTACAGACGGGGCAGCTCAGGTCGGGGATCGCCATGCTTCGGAGATCGGAGCGGGGGCCTGCGGCCTTGAGGCATCCCGCTGATTGACACCCGAGGCGGGCTCGTTCTAGCTTGGTCCGACCAATTCCACGCGCCCAGCGAGGACCCCCCCATGGCCCA
>Ga0210377_10001545_pt1 | contig 21022 bp, 20 predicted proteins | sample PLM4_65_b1redo_FD_155480 | JGI IMG/M metagenome (GOLD analysis project Ga0210377, IMG submission 155480) | Groundwater sediment microbial communities from an aquifer in East River, Colorado, USA - PLM4_65_b1 redo | ecosystem: Environmental > Terrestrial > Soil > Riparian zone | place: USA: East...
AACCTATAGTGACCAAGTACGTCCTGGCCGCGTTCTTCCTCCTCGTCATGCCGACGCCCGTACTGGCGGAAGATCTGACCTTTCAGGTGCAACCGCAGCATGAAATCGTCGGAGCCTGGTCGGACTCCGCGAAGATGACTGGGTCATTCATCCCAATGGAGACGATAGCCTTCTATTTCGACTCGGAGAAGGCGATGCTTACGATTCATCGCGACGGCCGCGTGGAGTGGACTGGCGATCAGTCCGGCGCCGTACGGGCCTTCTGGCGACTCGTGGAGGAGATTGGCGGGCGGGAGTTCTTCCAGTGTAGGTCGGCTACTGGCCCTGCGCCGAACGCGATCGCGACGCCATGAGGACGCTCCTGCTCTCAGTGGCCCTTGTATTCCTGGCTACTATCCCACTTACATTTGCCGCGAGCAGGGTCCCGGAGGACGCTGGCTAATACTATGGCGCTCGACGAGAACGCGAGGGCGAGGAACGTCGTAGGGTCGGTACAGGAGTACCTCGACGACGCGCTCGCCGACGTCCTCACGAGCTCGGAGGCGCTCAACAGCTCGCAGCCCGTGATAGACTACGGCGGGGGGATACCGTTCAAGGATGACGGCCTCGGGCAGTGGATACAGGTTCGGATGATCGCCCCGGTCCGCCCCGAGGCCCTCAGCGGCCCCCGTGCCCCCCGGGGGAAGCTAGGGCAGGAGGTACGGTGGCTCCTCAACGTCAACTGCTTCGTCCGCCCCACCCTCCTCTCGCCGTTCTCGAACCTCGGTATATGGGGGGTCCGGGACCTCACGCTCGGTCCGCTAATGCCCGGTACGCGGATCGTCGTAAAGGACTATACTGGGGACCTGGGGACGATAGGCTACCTGGTCGTAGAGTCGATCATGGAGGACAGGGCGGTGCAGGACCCGCTGAGGACGGAGCTGCTCCAGCACAACCTGGTCTTGCTCCTTCGGTGGACCGAGACCTGGGCGGCGTAAGATTGACCCCGAACATCAGCACGAAGGAGGTCTAGCGTTATGAGCCAGTTTCAGAGCTACTACATCAAGGTGGGGCGGCTCCGCCTCTACTCGGGGAACACGCCCCCGTACTGGTTCGAGGTCCCGTTCCGGGGCGCCGTCACCGGCCCCGTGGACCGCGCCCGCGCCGGTGAGACGCTCGTCCTGAACCGGGGCCGGTTCGACGCCGACTCCCACTACGTCTCCCCGCCGGACGATCCGCTCCTGAACCCCCTGCCCTTCTCCTGCAACTTCAGGCTCGCGAACACCGAGCCGAACTACTCGAAGATCCTCACGCTGATCCGACCCCCCGGCGGGGCGACGACGAAGAACATCGGCGGGAGGGCGTGGACGAGCACGAAGTCGACGACGCAGATCCGGAACGCGGACCCGCTCGGGCAGGTCCTGGCGACGACGCCGCCCTTCTCGGACTCGGAGAAGCACTGCGTCAACGTCGAGGTGCTCTGGACGGACCCGCAGCTCTTGCAGGACCGCGGGTTCCAGTGGGGGGAGGTCTACTTCCCACCCGACCGGCAGGTCACGGAGGGCGTGGACGTCGTGACCGTCGACCTCTCCGGTGAGATCTACGGCGCGATCACGCCGATCACGGCCTTCACGGCTGGCACGGAGTCCTAGAGGAGGACTGGCAGGGAGAGCGGGGTCGTCCGGGCCCCGCCCTCCGTAACCACTAGCCGACCCCGAGAGGGGGTCCAGGAGATTGACCATGGCATTCAAAGAAGTCAACATCGAGGATCTCGGCGAGGAGAGGGAGGCGTTCACCGCATGGGGCTGGGTGACGCTCAAGGTGCAGCGGGGGGACGACATCATCGGGGTGAAGGTCAAGATCACCTCCGTGCCGCAGGAGACGATCGACGACCTCCGGAAGCGCATGCCGAAGCCGCCGGGCCGCACCGTCATGCTCGACCCGTCGATGCCCGAGGCGCAGGCCCTGGGGGTGACGACCCGGCAGAAGGCGATCATCCCGGACTACAACGACCAGGTCTACCTCGACGCGACGGAGGCGTACAACCTCACCTTCCGGCGCGAGGTCGTCGGGCGCGGGGTGGCGAGCAAGCTCAAGCTCAAGGACGGGACGCCCGCGACGACACCGGAGCAGCTCTACAGGGCGCTCGAGGAGAACGGCGTCTCGGGGATTCACTTCGCGGAGATCGCGCAGCAGATCCTCAACCTCACGCAGTGGACGGACGACGAGCGCGTAAATTTTTTGAAGCCCGCCTCGGGGCAGACAGCCCAGAAATAACGAACACCGTCACCGAGCGGTACTTCTTTCTGGATATGTGCATAGCGTGGGGCATCCCGCCCTCGGTGATGGAGCGGCTCGAGGACCGGGCGGAGATCTGGGCGCACTGGAAGTACCGGAACATCCGGGAGTCGCAGCTTCGGGCGCGGGCGGATATGGAGGCGAAGGCCGCGAGGGGAGGACGCTGATGCGAGACGTCGGGGGGTCCGTCCCTAGGGGTCGGGGGGAGAAGTCGACCCACATGCCCTGTGTGGACGTGTGGCGGGGGGATTCCTAGGCCGTGCCGAGTACCCCCGGCGAGGCCCGCGCCCTCCTCGAGCTCGACGTCGAGATGTTCAACGCCTCCATGAAGGAGTACGTCGAGACGTTCCGGAAGAACGCGGAGTTCGAGGTCCAGAACCTCGCGCTCGAGCTCCTCGGGAAGATCGAGCGGCGGACGCCTACGGTGACGCACCGGCTCCAGAACTCCTTCCACGTCATCATGCCAGGGGAGACCGACTCCTATCAGTTCGAGGACGCGGAGGGGCACTCATTCGACGGGGTACTCCACGACCACCCGCATGCGGAGCTCAGCGACGAGGTCATCGAGGCCGTCGTCGGGTCGAGCGGAACGGCGGTGCCCTACAACATCATCATCGAGGCGGGGCACTCGGCGAAGGCGCCGCACGGGATGATGGCGATCTCCTTCGCCGAGATGGCCGGGCGGCTCGAGGCGGCGATCGCGAAGGAAATGGGGAAGGGCTTCTAGCGTGGACCTCACCGGCTACCTCAGGCTCGTAGATGTCAACTTTATGGCCCAGCTTAATAAGGCGAAGGCTGCCACTGCGGATTTCGGGAATCAAGTAAAGCAGTCCGCAGCACACATAGCAACTGGGTTTGCTGGCGGGTCCGATAAGGTAGCAGATGCGACATCGAAGCTCATGCAGTTTCGGAATACACTCGCCGGGGCGAGCGTCGCCGTCGGGATACTCGCGACGGGCTTTACGGCGCTAGGCATAGCGATGGTAAAGTCATTCGCGGATCAGGAGCAGGCGTTCTCGGGGATTCTCAAGACGGTAGAGGCGACGGACGAGCAGTTCGAGCAGCTCCGGGATAATCTCACTACATTGAGCAATAGGATACCGGTGAAGTTCGAGGACCTCGCGAAGATCGGGGAGCTCGCGGGGCAGCTCGGGGTGCAGGGCGTCTCTAATCTCACGAAGTTCATCGAGACCATCGCCAGGGTCACCGAATCGACGAATCTCTCGACGGAGGCGGCGGCGATAGGATTCGCGCGGATCGCGTCGATCATGCAAGAGCCGATCGCGAACGTCGACAGGATGGCGGCGGTCGTCGTTCATCTCGGGAATAAGTTCGAGGCGACAGAGTCGGAGATCGTCAACTTCGCGACGCGGATCGCCGCGACCGGGAAGATCGCCGGGATGACGACCGGCGAGGTCTTCGCGCTCGCTACGGCGTTTACATCCGTCGGAGTACAGGCGGAGGCGGGCGGGACGGCGATCAATAAGATGATCACGGAGATGGCCACTGCAGTCTCGACGAATTCGGATAAGCTCCTGGTCTTCGCGAAGCTCGCCGAGGAGACGCCGGGGGGGTTCCAGAAGCTTTTCAGGACGGAACCGGCAGAGGCGTTCAAGAAGGTCCTCGAGGGACTCGGACGGGAAGGCGAAGGCGCGTTCGGGATGCTCGAGGCCATAACTGGATTGGAGGCCCGCTTCGTCCGGGCGATGCTCTCGGAGGCTCAGGCGGGGGGGATGCTGAGCCGGGCACTCGTCCTTCAGAATCAAGCCTGGAAGGATAACCTCGCGCATATCATAGAGTCGGAGAAGAAGTTCGGGACTCTCACGGCGCACTTTCGGATACTTCAGAATAACATCGAGAACTTCGCCGCCTCGCTCGGGGCGACGCTCGCCCCCGCCCTTCGGCTCTTCAGTCAGATCGGGACGGCGATAGTTCAGGGGTTTCAAGGTCTCCCGGAATTAGTGAAGACCTTTATAGCTCTCACGATAGCAGCGGTGGCCCTCACGCTCGCCTTCACGGCGCTCCTCACGACGATAGCATTCATCGCGATCGCCATCAAGGCCATCGGGATTTCACTTACAGTACTCGCGATAGGGTTTGGGGTCACGACCGGGGCTCTCGTAATTCTCGGCGGCGCGGTTCTGTTAGCGGTGAAGTATTTCGGCCTCTTCTCAGAGACGTCGAATCAGCTCGAAGAGAGGCTCCGGGGGCAGAAGGGTGCGATCGCGGAGAATGCGTCGAGCTGGAAGGGCTGGTGGCAGGCGTTCAAGGATACGATGAACGGGGCAGGGGTGGCAATGAGCAAGCTCTACGATGCAATTACGATATTTTTCCCCGACGTCCTCCTCGGGATGCTCTCCTGGGCCGAGGAGTTCGTCCCTGGATGGGATAAGATCTGGAAAGCTCTAAAGACGGTCGTTAGCTTTGAACTCGATCTCATCAAGACGAAGTTCGAATTCTTGTGGCAGGCTCTCCTCAGCACCCCCGGCCTCGGACAGTTCATCGCCATGATCCAGCTATTTCACAGTCTCGGGGCGGCGAACCGCGTCGAGACGGAGAAGACCGCCTCGGCGACGAAGGACTGGATCGCTGCCATGGAAGTGGCAAATGCGGAGTTCCCGAAGCAGAGGGCGCAGCTCGGGAGCAGCGTCCTGAGCATGGAGGAGTACGAGAGAGCTATCCGGAAGATCGAGCTGGCGATGCAGCGTCAGTCGGATGCGGTGAAGATAAACGCGACAGTCCTCAAGGTCCAGCGTGAGACTGAAAAAGAAATTCTAAAGACCGAGGAGATAGTCTTTAGGGAGCGAGAGCGGGCGGCGAGTGACGAACTCGACGAGAAGCTGAAGACGATCGGCGCGACCCGCTCGGGATTGGAGCAGGAGCTCGGTCTGACGCGGGACGGGACGAAGGCGCTCTCTGAGAAGATCGCCCTCATGAGTCGCGGTGCCGGGAAGCTCAGGGAGGATGGACAGAAGGAACTCGTCCAAAATCAGCAGCTCTTCAAGGATCGGTCGAAGAAGATCGACGAGATCACGAAGAAGATTGAGGACGCTAATACAGATAGGATCTTAGCGGAGCAGGGCTATAGTTTCGAGGTAACGAAGATCTGGAGAGATCGAGAAGAATTGAAGCTAAAAGATCTCTTCGCGAGTGCTAAAGTTAACGAAGAGAATGATAGGCTGGCGATTGAATCGGCACGGATGTTGTTCGACGTTAAAGAAGATCAGAGTGATCGCCTAAAAGAACTCTACGAATCGGATACCGAGACCTTCATACGTGAAACAAAGAAGAAGGGGAATTATGCAGCGGCACAACTCGAAGAATCACTCAAGGCAGTTGGAACTAGCGAAGAAGAAATACTGAGGAGAGTTTCAAAAGAACTCAGTTTGATAGATGTAAAAATTCTCGAATTCCTACGCAAGGGACTTCGTGAATCGCGAGCTGAAGTTAGTGGACTCCGAGAAGCGATGGGGCTTGAGCAATGGACTCTTGACTATCAGAAGCTGACGCTCGCGCAGGCAAAGTTTTCTACATCCTACAAGGACCTCCTGCCGTGGCAGCGGGACTACATAGACATCCTCGCGGAGTCGCGGGCGGAGCAGGAGAAGAACAAGCTCCTCACGGAGCAGCAGACGGTCGCGAATAACGCCCTCATGGTCGGGCTCGGTCGGCTCGTCGGGGTGGAGGACGCGCGCTACGCGCAGGACATCAAGCGGAGGGAGGCGCGGCTCAAGTCGGTCCTCGACACGCTCACGACGGAGAACGACGCGGCGCAGCAGTCGGCGATTCTCACGTCGCAGATCCAGCAGCAGGCGATCATCAGGGCCTCGAAGACGTGGGAGGGATTCGGCGACGCCGCGGCAGGGGCCTTCGCCTTCGCCGGGGCGAAGGCGCGGGAGTACGTCGCGTCGCAGGACACGGTATGGCAGGGCTTCGCGAAGATGCTCGTGACGACCTTCGACGGCATCCAGCGGACGCTCTCCGACGTCTTCTTCGACTACTTCACGACGGGGACGTTCGACCTCCAGAAGGCGTGGACGAGCATGCTCAACTCGATGCTCCGGGCGCTCTCGGACTTCCTGGCGCAGCAGGCGGTCAAGACGTTCCTCTCCTTCCTCTTCGGGGCGCCGGAGGGGAGCACGGGCCTCGCGGCGATGGCGGGGACCGGTGGGGCAAGCCTCGTAGGCGGGGCGGGGTCCTCCGGGCTCCTCGGGGGAGTCCTCGGCTCGGTGGGGAAGGCGCTCGGGCTCGTCGCCCCGACGCCAGCACCCACTACGGCATCGGGATCTTCCGGTAGTAGTGGAGGTGGTATTTCTCTTGGCGGTCCGTCCGGGAACTTCCTAAGTTATCTCAGTCAGCCCTCGACGCCCACCTTCTCGATGGACTTGACGCCCTCCATCGACTGGGGGTCCCTAGGAGATTTCGGGCTCTCAGAGATCGCAGCCACAGACTGGGGAGGTGGGTGGGCCTCTGGTGGCCGCATCCCAGGCTCCGGACGCGGGGATATCGTACCCGCGATGCTCGAGCCCGGCGAGTTCGTCGTCCGCCGCTCGGTCGCCGAGGCGATGGGACCAACCCTCGACGCCCTGAACGCCTTCGGCAGGCCGACGGCATCGGGCGGGCGGCTCCTCATGGCGACCGGAGGGCAGGTGGACCTGACGGGGCTCGCCGGGACCTCAATCGAGGACCTCCGGGGGCTCGGGGCGCTCCAGTCCATAGGGTTCCTCCTCCAGCAGCAGATCGCGATTCAGCAGGAGGTCGCCGAGAACACCGGGGCGACGGCGGGCGCGCTCGGGGCGGCGGTCGCCCCCGAGATGACGGCAGGGTTCACGTCGATCACGGGGAGCGGCGGGGCGGCGCGCCCGGTGACGGTCGGCGGCGCGGGGCAGGACGGCGGCGGGATAGGCGCGAGCGAGATCCTCGGCATGCTCGGCGGCGGGGTCGGCCTCGCCCGGTCCGGGTCGAACCTCTTCGCGGGCCTGACGGGGACGACCGGGATGGGGGGCGTCAACGCCCTCCTCTCGGCCCTCACGGGCGGGATCGGGCTCGCCTCCGGCCTCTCGAGCGGGAACGTCCTCCAGGCCACGGGCGGGGGCCTCTCGCTCCTGAGCGCCGCGGCGCGGTTCTCGAGCGTCCAGTCCCTCCTCAACGAGACGTTCGGCTCCTCCCTGATCGGCTCCGGCTCGACGGCGCTCGGGGCGGGCGGCCTGACGAGCTCGGCCCTCGGGATCGCCGGTGGGGGCCTCGGGCTCTACGCGAGCATCTCGAGCATCATAGAGAACGGGGTCTCGACGGGGAACGTCGCAGGCGCTCTCCTGAACGCCTATCAGATCTACTCGGCGGCGGCCCCGATCGTCTCGGCGCTGACCGGGACGGCGCTCCCGACGTTCACGTCCCTCGTGGGAACCGCCTTGACTTCCTCGGGGATAGCCTTTTCGTCGAGTGCCGCCCTTGGAGCAGGCGTCACGGCGACCGGCGGCGCCGTCGGGGTCGGGACGGCCGCCGGGACGATGGGGGCGGGCCTGACGGCGGGGATAATGATGGCCCCACTCGCAGTCGGTATGATTATCAACTCGATACTGGATATGCAGGATGCGGTGCAGGTGCAGAGGCAGATCTCGCAGGCGCAGCAGGACCTCCGGACGGTCATCCCGCAGATCATCGAGCAGATCCCAGCGGTCGCGGACTCGTCGTGGGCGATCATCAACGACCCGGCGTCGACGCCGCAGCAGGTCCGGGCGGCGTATGACAGATCGCACGAAGCCTTCGACCTCTACCGGACCTACTGGAACTACTTCGCCACCGGGTCCGGGGCGTGGGGGAACGTCGAGGTCCCGCAGCTCCTCGAGATCCAGAAGCAGCTCCAGCCATACTCGGCGAAGCTCCAGGGGGGGATGCTTCGTGCGGCCGACCGGCTCGCCTCGACACCATTCGCGGTCTCGGCGAGCGACCCGTTCCTCAATCCCGTGCCTCTGGCAGCGAACCTCTTCGGAGTTCCGGTCCTCAGCGCGGGGGCGGGAGATATAAACATGCAGACGACCCGCCCCGAGGACTACGGGGTGACGGGTTCCCCGTGGGGCCCGGTTCCGAAGGACATCTACGAGCAGATCCTCGCGAACGTCAAGCCGGGGCAGCTCGAGCAGAGCCTCGCGGCCCTCGCGAACCTCTACGGGAGCGGGGTGCCGGACATGTATAAGACGCTCGGGTTCGGAACCGTCGGGACCGCGCTGGACCTCCCGAAGCTCCCGCTCGACGCCCTGAACTTCCTAATAAGCTCTCCGAGGTACACGGCGCAGGAGCGCCTCTGGATGGATACGGCTCACATAGACCCCAGTCCAGGGGGAATGGCAAGCGGGGGCTGGGTCACAGGAGGCATCCCGGGCCTTGACTCCGTCCCGATCCTCGCGATGCCCGGCGAGCCTATCATTCCGGCGGGACCGGCGAAGCGGTACGCCCCGCTCATCAACAAGATGATCGGCGGCGAGGACCTCTCGTCGATCGGGCCGCAGACGGTCCACTACAACGTCTCGATTACCGTCAACGGGCACGACGGCGACCCGCAGGAGCTGGCGCGGGTCCTCGCCCCGAGGCTCCGCGACGAGCTGAAGCGGATCGACCCGCGGTACAGTAGGGCGGGGAGCAAGAGTCAGGTATGAGCGAGATCAAGTCCGGGAAGGCGAGCTTCATGGCGGAGAACATGATCGTCGACAGCGCGACGGGCATCCTCGCCGTGAGCCAGGCGGCCGGGGCGCTCTCGAGGCCGCAGAAGGAGGGGCTCGGCTCGGCCGCCGCGGTCCTGAACGGCGTCTACACCGGGAGCGAGAACCTCGACTACTACGTCGAGATCGAGACGACGGGGGAGATCGGGACCGCGACGTTCAAGTGGTCGGACGACGGCGGGGTGACCTTCGACGCGACCGGGGTCCCGACGTCGACGAGCTTCGTCAACCTCAACAACGGGGTTCAGATCAAGTGGACGCAGGGCGCCGGGAACGACGTCGAGAACGCCGACAACTGGCGGTTCAAGGGCTACCTCCCGTACCACCGGAACAAGGTCCTCGACCGGGAGCGGGACACGGAGTACCGGACGGCGGAGTGGGGGCTGACGGGCCAGGCCCTGACGTTCGACCTCGGGGCGGCGAAGGCGCCGACGGCGCTCGTTATCCTCGACCACAACCTCACGGCGCAGTCGTCGGTGATCCTCCAGGGATCGTCGGCGAGCGACTTTAGCTCTCTAGTCAGCAGCTACGTCGTCCCGTACCAGGCGAGCAGGATCATGTACTTCCTCGGCCCCCCGATCCAGCCTGCCTGGTACTGGCGCGTACAGTTCAGCGATCCGGGGAACACGGATGAGCACATCCGGATGTCGGAGGTCTTCCTCGGCACCTACACGCGGCTCTCCCGCTCGTTCGAGCTAGGGGACATCAGGGGGCGGCAGCGGGTGGGGCAGCGGGACCGCCTCCTCAGCGGGAAGTTCTACGGGGCGATGAACGCGGTCCTCCAGACGTTCGACCTCTCATGGGTCCGCCTCAATCAGACGGACCGAGATCAGCTCGTCGCAGTCTTCGACGCGCTCAACGACCTCGCGAATCGCCGGGCGCTCCCGGTCTTCTTCGCCCCGATGGACACGGACCTCTCGCAGATCCACCTCTGCGAGTGGTCCGATCAGGGCATCGTCGGGAACTCCGAGACCGACGCGCCGGAGCGGTACAGCGTCCCGGTCAGGCTCATCGAGCAGCCCCGGACGCTCGATAGCGGCATCTTAACCACGGGGCTCTGAGGCGCCATGGAACCCCGGAGCAGGTTCTTCCACGACAAGCAGCTTCAGAACCGGAACGTCATTCCGCAGGTCGTGCTCAGGACCGGCTACGGCGACCGCGTCTGGGGGTTCATTGACCCGGCCGTCAACGACCCGATCGGGACGGTGCTCAACTCGAGCGACGTCTTCTTCCTGCAGGATCAGCTCTCGGCGGAGCCGGTCCTGGAGCGGGCGCCGCGACTCGTCTCGCTCTCCCCGCTGACGGAGTCGAATCAGCCCCTCGACCAGGACATCCTCGGGTCGTGGGGGCAGGGGCAGCGCTCGGTCCTGCAGTTCGAGGCGCACAACGACGACGGGGCGATGACCCGCATGGTCGGTGAGGAGTACATCCTGAACAAGGACGTCTACCTCTTCGTCGGCTTCCCGGGACTGCCATGGGACTACAGCCAGCAGCGGTACAAGGGCACGATCAACAGGATCACGCTCACGAAGAACAAGGTGCGGATCGAGGCGGAGACGCTTTGTTAGTTATATGGAACCCGCTGGCCGGACTCGACACCGGCTCCCGTGGCCTTTGGGTCTCGATCGAAGGAGGCGTTCCGGGTTTTGCCGGCGCCATTCCAGACGATCTACGTGTCCTTCCACGCCGCAGCGAGTTCTCGAAGGAGAGTATAGCCTAAAATGACCCAGATAATTTTTCTTTCTCGCGAGGAGCGGGAGCGGTTCGCCGCGTGGTGCGAGCAGGACGCGGCCGGCACGCTCGGGATCGTCGAGCAGATGGCGAAGCTGCCGGGCGGGCCTGCTATGGAGGGCCTCATGAAAAAGAGGAAGACAGAGGCGATGGCGCAGCAGATCGTAGCGAAGATACTCCACTCCATCGAGGATGGATAATGGCTCAGGACCTCCTAGACCGATTTACGCCGCTCCACAATCAGCCGGTCGATCACTCCAACGTCGCGACGCTCGTCCTCCGGTTCGGGCACCGGCAGGTAAAGTTCCCGGAGAGCAAGTCGCGCGCCGCGTACTTCGCGAGCGTCATGTCGTCCCTCTTCAACGCGTCCGGGCTCCTCGTCACGCTCGTCTGGTCGATGCCGACCGCCGCCGCAGGGGTCAAGTGGGAGATCGTCTTCGAGCGGCACGACGGCGGCGTCTTCAACTTCGCGTCGAGCGGGTTCGGGACGATCGTCACCGCGACGGCACCCGCCCCGGCGGGCGCGAACCTCCCGCTCTATACGCAGATCGCGTGCGCGAACGGCCCGCAGACGGACGGCATCCTCGGCCTCGAGAGCTACCGCCTCAGCGTCCGGCGGCGGGGGGATCAGGACGGAGTGGGGCAGGCCGCGTACCTCCACAGCGTCATCGTGCAGAACCTCACCTGATGGCCATCTACTTCCCCGGCCGCGTCGGGATGAAGTACGTCGCCCTCACGCCGCAGTTCCGGTACGACTACGGCCTCGCCGGGGGGCAGGTCGGGGCGGCGATCTGGATCAACCCGGACGACGTCTCATTCAACCAGGAGATCCTAGCGGCGAGCAACTACAACCCGAACTACCTGAACAGCTCCGTCGTCCAGTTCGTCGTCCGGCTCGAGGCCGGGGGAGTCCTCATCGTCATCCATGCCATGAACGTCTTCGGCTTCTGCACCGTTCGGCGCTCGCTCCCCGGCGCGGTCGTCGCGGGGCAGTGGCAGCAGATCACCGTCGTCTGCCTCGCGAGCAACGACATGCGCGTCTTCATCGACGGCGTCGAGATGTCGTACGCCTTCTCCCGGTCCGAGGTCGGCCTCCCGCTCTCGGGCGGCGGGGACGTGCTCTTCGGGACGTACTACCGCGACTCCGGCTGGCCCCGCGGTCCAGACCCCGCGCCGCACACCATGTACTCGGCGTACATCAGGACCATCACAGGAGACCAGACGAACGCGGACCTCGCGAAGCGGTTCACGACGGAGGTGGGGACGTGGTTTCAGGGCGGGCTCGCGTGCGGCGGGTTCTGGCACGCCGGGCTCGTCCAGGCGGACGCCGACGAGCTGGCGGAGAGCCTCGCGGGGGGGACGTCGCCGCTCTTCTACCCGCACTTCTTCAGGAACTCGACGTTTAGCCACGGGCTACTCATGGCCCCGCCGCTCGTCGGGGAAGACGCGATGATGGACTACGACCCGATCGCGCCCGAGTCGCCGGAGTCTCCCGGAGACAGCCCAGCGTTCGACATCATCAGTCCATTCGCGCAGAAGACGGTCCCCGTCGTCGGGGACCCGGGCGTCCTCTCGTGGATGGAGGGGCCCGGGATCATCGAGCCCTGCGAGCCCTACATCGACGGCCCGGGCCCCGCGGTCCCGACGGTTCCGAAGCTCTGCCTCCCCTTCGGCCTCCCGCGCGCTGAGATCTACGAGAATCCCGGGAACCCGGCGGACCTCCTCCCGATCGTCTACGGGAGCTTCCGGCGCGGGGGCCTCGCTGCGGGGCCGGGGCCCATTCCGGCGACGCTCATAGACCGGGGGGAGGACGATCTCGGCCCCTGGGTCTACTGCGCCGCCTTTCACCCGGTCCTCTCCATCGACGTCGTCTACGTCGATAACGTGGCCGTCGTCCCGAGCACCGACTACGGGTGGAACCTCTCAGATAACTTTCAGAACCGCGGGACGATCGCGACGATCACCTTCCCGACGCAGCCGCTCGGGAGGGTCACGTGGCGGGGGCTCGGGATCTACGACCGGACGGGTACGACGCTCATGGAGAACTGCCTCGATCAGGTCGTCCACCTCCTCACGACGTGGGGGAACTTTACCCTCGCCGAGGACTTCGACCTCACGGCCCTCGCCGAGGCGACGTCGGCGGTCACGCGGCTCGGGTATAAGACAGCCTTCGTTGTCTTCTCGGAGGCCGTCACCCAGGACTGGCTCACGGAGATGCTCTTCAACGTCATGGGGTACTGGCGCGTCAACGGGCGGGAGCAGATGGAGTTCCACGTCGACGACGGCTACTCGACGCTGGCCGCGTCCGACCTCGCCGCCGAGGTCCTCGCCGCCCGCGACTGCCTCGACGGCGACGACGGGGTGAGCTTCACGCTCGACCGGCAGAACCTCGTCAACGACCTCACCGCCCTCTACATCTACTCCTACACCGTCAACGAGGCGACCTCGCTCCTCTCGGGGCTTACCGACCGGGCGTCGATCGACGCCTATGGGGAGATGAAGAAGTCCGTCGTCCTCAGGGGGCTCCGGCGCATCGACAACGTCAGGACGTGGGCCGCGATCCTCCTCATGCGCCAGTCCGCCCGGCGGCGCGTCGAGGGCGGCCTCCTCGCGTTCACGCTCCTCGGGGGGCGCTTCGCGCACCTGACGATCGGCGACCTGATCACCCTCTCCTGGCCCTACGGCCCCCGCCTCGGCGAGGGGGTGCCCTACGAGGGCGAGGTCCTCCGCGTCGCGAACCTCACGATCGACCCGAGCCGCGGTGGGGCGATGGCGATTCTGGCCGTCGACCTCGGGATGCGCATGATCGGCGGCGCGGCGGCGATCCCGGACCTCCCCGCGCTCCCCTCGGACCCATCGCCCGAGGAGACGCCGGAGCCGACGTTTCCGAACATCTCCCCGATCGGCTCGCCGCCGCCGGGCCCGGCACCCTCGCCGCCCCCCTCGCCGCCGCCCCCCTCGCCCCCCGGGCCGACGGCGCCCCCGGCGCCGCTCATCACGGGGTTCCCGGGGAACCCGACGGCCCGGACGAGCGCGACGTTCACCTTCACGGACGGCGAGGCCGGGGTCAGCTACGTCGCGCAGCTCGACGGCGGGGGGTTCGTCCCCGTCACGAGTCCGGTAACGTACGACGGCCTGAGCGTCGGGAGCCACAGCTTCGGCGTCAAGGCGCAGAACGCCTCGGGGCTGCTGAGTCCGGCGACGACGTTCGCGTGGACGATCGACACGCTCGTCCACGACGCCCCGACGCGATTCGCGTGGAGCACGGTTCCCCCGTATCAGTTCAAGACGACGGAGGTCGCGATGGGGGTGCGCCTCCGGGCCCTAGACGCCGCCGACGCCGTCGCGACGGACTACACCGGGAGCGCCGTCCTCACGCTCGCGCTCGACGGGCCGGGAGACCCGGCGGAGTACTCGGTGGTGAAGGTCTACGTCTCGAATCCACTGAGCTCCTCCATGACGCTCTTCGGCACGAACACGACGCCCCCCTTCGTCAACGGAATCTGCTCCGGGATCTTCCTCGTCCTCGCGGGCCCGGACGACGTCCAGGCGCACCTCGTCGCGACGGACGGGGCCGTAGTCGGATCGAGCAACACGTTCGGCATCAGTCAGATCGCGCCGCCGCCCCCTCCCACCCCAGGTCCCGGGGTTGACCCCTCGCCGGAGGGGGCGCCGCCCTACGATCTCGTGCTCAGTACGACGAACGAGGCGCTCGACTCGGGGACGTTCATCTGCTACCTCCCGGGCACGACCATCAGCATTCACCTCTTCATCGCCGCGCAGAGCGGGACCACGCGGCACGACATCGGGAGGCACATTCAGATCAACGGCGGTCAGGACGGCGACGCCATCATCGTGGCCGCCCCCGCCGGCAACAACATAGTCACGGTCACCGTGATCGTCCCGTTTACAGCCGTGACGAGCCCGACCTTCACCCACCGCTACCCGGCGGGGACGTGGACGGTAGTCTGATGGCATCTCCTGCCATACTGAGCTATACTAAACGCGAGCGACCCCCTAAAGGAGGGAGCCATTGAGCAATGCACTATCGTCCTCGGTAGCACTCGAGAGAACAGAACCGTCCAGCTCCTCTCTTTGGATAGATAAGGAACTCTTGACGACAGTGCTCGCAGAGTCTTTTTACAGCCCGCAGCTTCCGACTCCCGGCTATTATAAAGAGTTCTCCGTCTCTAATCAGAGTAGGATGATGCCGTCGAGTATTACATCTATGACACGATGCTACGAGGTTCTTCGGTTGATTATCTCTACCATGATTATTCAGGTGATCGACTTCAAGCAAGCCGTATTCCCATGTCAATTTCTTTCTACACCAATAACACGGATGGGTTCCGGGGCCTATCTTGTCGAAGAGGACCAGACGGTGCTCCAGAAGACGGCCAGTAGAATCCGCTAGCGGATGCCCGAAACAGTAGATCATGAGATAACGTCCGGGCTTCTTAGCTCTTGGTCTAGGTGGATTATATTGCCATTGCCACTTGATATGACACGATATAGAGCAGAATTTTCCGGTCCCTCGCTTCAACCTACTCGGGGAGGCGTGCCAGACAAACGTCTTCTTGCAGTATCGGCAGCGACGAGCGAGTCTCTTTCCGCCTCGAGGCTGCTTCGTACTGCACTTCAACGAACAGTACTTCGCCTCTCCACTTCTTACTCTATTCGCTTTGGCCATGAATAGCTTCTTACACTCTAGGCAGGTCCTTTGTAGTAGCATATCGGGAGTATATCATAACTATCTCCCGTTAGAAAGGATAAGGTAAGCTAGATTGGCAAACTCATTGTTCGACTCTGGACGGCAAGCCTTCCTCGAAGGCGCGATCGCGATTCTTACCGTCGACATTAAGTTGGTCTTCGTCGACCATGGGGCCGACACGCCGGTTCCCGCGACCGACGACTTCCTCGACGACATCGACGCGGGGGCGCGGATCGCGACGAGCGGGAACTTCGCGAGCAAGACGAGCACGGCGGGGGTCTTCGACGCCGCCGACGTCGTGGTCTCGAGCGTCTCAGGGGCGCAGTTCGAGTCGGTCGTCATCTACAACGACACCCCCGCGGCGGAGTCCGGGAAGCACCTCATCGCCTTCATCGACACGGCGACCGGCCTCCCCTTCACGCCGACGGGGAACAATGTAACAGTCGCTTGGGATAATGGTTCTAACAAGATTTTTAAGCTTTAGCACTATAATCCCAGGCAACGATTTTCTTGTTTACATTAGACGGAGGTCGTGGTAGCGTATGGGATCAAGGAGGACGATCCCTATGCTCAAAGTTTGTCCAACGTGTCGGAAGCGTTTTACACCTCGGAGTAATCATGGAAAGTTCTGCTCCCCGGAGTGCAAGAAAGGTCGATGGCGGCGAACCTGCGAGTACTGTCACCTGGAGTTTATCGCCTTCAAGGGTTCAGCTGGACGATTCTGTTCCCGAAAGTGTTTCTATCGTTCTCCGAGAACCGAGATCTCAGAGAAAATGTGTCAGTACTGTAAAAAAATATTTCACCCGAAATCAAATAGTCAGTCGTTCTGTTCCGTCGCCTGCCACAATAAGTCGATGCGAGTTCCGAGGCCGTATATACTCTGCGAGACATGCTCAAAGCCCCTCGATCCAAAGATGCCCCCTCGAGTTCGGTTCTGCTCTCGACGGTGCTATTTCAAGAGTGGGACGAGATCGGATATGGCCTTACCTATTGGAACGCGGCGAAAGAATAGGGCTGGTTACATCTCAATCAAGATCGGTCGGAAAGAGAATAATAGAAACTCGAACTGGGTTTCCGAACACCGCTACGTCATGGCGAAGAAGCTCGGCCGCCCGCTCAAGAAATACGAGCAAGTACATCATAAGAATGGGAATCGGGGGGATAACAAAGAGGAAAATCTCGAACTCTGGTCTCTCCTACAACACGGAAGGAGAAAGAGTCCATCTGGAGTACGACTTAGAGATATTCACTGCCCCGGCTGCCGATGCTTCGAGACCCCAGAGCGGAGAGATAGGCTATACTCTCCCGTAGGGCGACGAGCTACTCACGCGAGCTAGAGGAGGACGAGAGAGAATGTTTACCATAGGGCAGACCTGCATCTACCTTCCAAACGGCGCGGTCTCCACGGTGCTCCGCGTCTACCCCGACCGGCACCGGGCGAGGATACAGATAACCGAGACGGGGCGCGAGATCGACGAGGTAGCGTGGCACGACCTCTCGGTCCGGGAGGTCGTCGCGGTCCCGAAGGTCGTTGGAGACGACGTGCTCCCGGTAGTGACGGCGAAGGTGGAGGTAAAAGCAGACGTAGAGAAGCGGGACTACCTGAGGTCCTGGAACCGGCGCGTCGACGAAGAGGGGGGTGTCGAATGAAGGATCGCGTCGAGGCGAGGTTCTTCCGGCTCGACGATCACGTCCTCGTCGACCTCGGGCGACCGATCCGCATCCTCAACTTCGACCACGAGACGTGCTTCGCGTGGGCGCGGGCCCTCATCAAGCTCGGGGAGCAGGCGCAGCGCGTGGGGGCGGGGCACGCCCGGATGAGCCGGGTGGAGGTCGAGCGGTTCGAGGAGTCCGTGGTCTCGCCGCGTCACAGGGTCGTCGGGAGCTAGGTCCGGGATATGCCGAGGAGCCTCCTCACGGATAAGGTGGCGTACAAGATCGCCAAGCACGTCGAGGCGGGGAACCGCTTCTACATCGCCTGCGCGATGGAGCACATCGCGGAGGACACCGGACGGAACTGGCTCTCCGAGGGCCGGAAGTGGCCGAACACCCCCCAGGGGAGGTTCGCGAAGGCCGTGGAGCGGGCGGGGGCGAAGGCGGAGCTCAGGGCGCAGTCCAGGATACAGAGGGGGATCAAGCAGAGCTGGGTCGCCGCCGCGTGGTGGCTCACGCACGGCCCGTCGAAGCTCGGCTGGGCGGCGAAGGAGCCCGGCGGCGCGTCGGCGAGGGTCAACATCAACATCGGGGATCAGATACGAGGGAAGATCTCCGGGATGTCGGGGCACGTCCTCGAGGCAGAGTACACGCGGCTCGACCAGAACGTGAGGATGCTCGGAGACGGCGGAGGCCCCCCTGTCGACTGAGACAGCCGACCGGAAGGTCCTGGAGGAGCGGTACGTCAGGCACGTCGAGAGCCTCGTCGGCCTGGCGCGCTCCGGGAGCCTCGACGCCTTCGGGGCGCTCGTCATCAAGGACCAGGACGGGACGCCGATCGAGCTGGCGCCGATTCACAAGTCCTGGTCCTCGTTCGTCCCCTGGTGCTGGAAGAACGGTCTCTACGCGGGCATCCTCGCCCCGTGGCGGCACGGGAAGACGACGCTCTGCACGATCCGCCTCGCCCTCTGGGAGATCGGCCGGAACCCCGACGTCCGCGTCCGGATCATCTGCGCCGACGACGACGAGGCCATCCTCCGCGTCGCGGCGGTCCGGCGCTACCTGGAGTCGCCGGAGTACAGGTGGATCTTCCCGCACGTCGAGCCCGGGCGCCAGGGGGACTGGTCGAAGCACCGCCTCTTCGTCAACCGCTCCTCGCCGGGCCCGGACCCGACGCTCGAGGCGGCGGGGATATTCACGGGTGAGGCCGGGGGCGGGAACGACCTCATCCTCCTCGACGACATCGTCACGTACCAGAACGCGATCCTCCGGCCGTCGCTCAGGAACCAGGTCTTCGACGTCCTGAGCGCCGTCTGGCTCCGACGGGTCGAGCCTGACACGCGGATCGCGTCGGTGGGGACGACGTGGCACGTGGACGACGCCTATCAGAGGCTCCGGAAGCAGGCTGGGAGGTGGCGCTGGCTCATCCAGGGGATCGCGGACGACTTCGAGCGGATCGACTGTCACGTCGAATAGCAGAGGAGGGAATGATGGAGCTGGAGCTCAAGGTGGGGATGGGGATAGGGTGGGAGCACCCTCAGATGCAAGAGGGGGAGGTACTCATCGGTACCGTCGCCGCGATCGACCTGGTCGCGCGGACCGTGGACCTGGAGTTCCCGGACGGGAGCGCGCGGGGGAAGATCCCCTGGGAGCAGCTCGGGCGCCAGCGCCGCTCGGAGTTCTCCCCTGCCATCGACGTCATCGGGCCTCGTGGAATAGACTCCGAGGAGAGGATGGGGAGGTTCTGATGGATACTTCTATACTATTGGAGAGAGATATAATCTCCTGCCTCACGTGCGGACTATCGCACGCCCTCCCGGAGGAGGTGCGGCAGAACATCGCATCGGCGCAGGGATTCTCCGAGCGCCATCAGGGGCATCAGCTTACCCTCGGCCGCCTCGCCTCACCGGGACTCTATGCACAGTACGGGATGCCGTGGAACAGCGACGTGAAGCTGGCACTACAGGCCCTGCAGACGATGACGGTGACGAACCTCCACTCCCTCGCGAACTCGGCGACCGGGGGGTGGCAGTCCGACGTCGTCGACAACACGTCGAACCTCTTCCTCGACGCATGGCTTCAGGTCGTCCTAGACTTCGCGAACACCGCCCCGGCAAACTCGAAGGCTGCGATCATCCTCGGGTACAGCGGGATCGAGTCGGGGAAGTACAGCAACCCGGCGAGTGGGTCTGAAGGCACTATCACTCTCGTGAACATAGACACCAGCGCGCAGAACCTCAAGCTCATAGATCTCATGCCCTACACGACTACGGATGAGGTAGTCGAGTCCTCGGCAATGAGTGTCACCCCTACATTCGGCGGAATACTTCCGCCGTACTGGGGTATCGTAATCATGAACCGCTCCGGGGCCGCCCTCGCCTCTAGCGGGAACACCGTCAAGTACCGCGGCATCTACGCGACCGTTATCTAGGGTGTAATGTTTGGCCCTCGCTCTGGTCGTTGGGTCCAGAAGCCCCCGGTAGGAGTCCGCGCTAACCGGAGCCTCCCGTACGGTGTCCTCGGGGTCTGGACTATGAACGAGGCGCTCGAGATCCACAACCTCGTGCGCAGCGCATTCACACAGGGGTCTGGCAGCAGGACGGGCGGCTTCGGCAGTAATGGGACGTACCTCGCGCACACATCGACGCTCGACCGCGCGAACCTCTTCGAGGCGGGGGACGCGGTGGCGTGGGTCCCGACGCAGGAAATTACGATCTGCCTCGGCTACGAGAAGCGCGACGCAACGCTCAGGGGCGCTGGGGCGTTTGGAGTGGGTAACAATACTAATGCAGAGCGCTGCCAGGCGCTCATCCCATTTACTGATGGAACAGTATACTGGGACTTCGGGGGGGTCACCGAGGACGCGACGCGCGAGAGTGTTGCCGGACTAACAACAAGTGGCTATCACTCCTGGGGATTTACGTCCGGGCCTCGTGGTATGGAGATCTGGCAGGATGGACTCATTCGGTCGTCGAACTCCGCGAACCCGACGCGATCGAGCAGTGCGGTGGCGTACCAGCTAGGGCACGCGGTCTCTGTAAATAGCGACCTGGCAAACTACTACTGGGTCTTTATGCACCGGACCCAGCTGCCGTTTGAACTCCTCCGGCGAGTCCTCCTCGATCCATATAATACGATCCTCGCCCCACCGGTCCCGCGACGCAGAGTCTTTCCGTGGAAATCGTCTGTCCCTACTATAATTTCCCCGAGTGGCATCGCGTCCGTAGAGGCGTTCGGGAGCCACCGGGTCGGCGATATGACGGTCCCGTCCATCACCTCCGCCGAGGTGTTCGGGACCGCCACGCTAATAGCCGGGGACATCGCCCCGGCGGGGATAGAGTCCGAGGAGTTGGTAAGCGACGGTGAGATTATTGATACCCCCGGGGCGGCGGGAACGATCACGCTGACCACTGGGATCGCGTCCGGCGAGGGGTTCGGGACGGCGGAGCTGACGGACGTCGCAACCATCTACCCGACGGGCATCCCGTCGAGCTTTGCAGTGGACCTACACTCAGTGGGGGTAGCCGTGGGCACGATCGCACCGTTCGGGATTCGCTCCGAGGAGCACTTCGCCGACGTCAGCCGCACGGTCCTCGGCGTCCCGATCAGCGGGACGACGGTCTACGAGCTCCGGAACCCGCCGCCCCCGGCGGCCGGGACGGTCACGACGAAGCGGCTCTGCTCCCCCCTCGAGCTGATCCGCGCCGAGCGGTACGCGGGGAGCCCGAACCCGGCGTTCATCCTCCCAGACGTCTACGGCGACTTCCGGGTCGGCGGGCTCCGGGGGCCGATCCCGGCGGTCCTCGTCACGCAGTCCTCGCCGTGGGTCTTCATCGCCGCCGCGCACCCGGTGAAGGAGATCACGAACGTCTACGTCGACGACGTCGAGGCGACGAGCGGCTTCGTGACGATCCCGGCCATCGCTCTCGGG
>Ga0210377_10001546_pt1 | contig 20990 bp, 20 predicted proteins | sample PLM4_65_b1redo_FD_155480 | JGI IMG/M metagenome (GOLD analysis project Ga0210377, IMG submission 155480) | Groundwater sediment microbial communities from an aquifer in East River, Colorado, USA - PLM4_65_b1 redo | ecosystem: Environmental > Terrestrial > Soil > Riparian zone | place: USA: East...
ACATGCCTCAGTTCGTCGCCGCTCTCGATGCCACTGTCGGTGGAAAGGCTGTGGACAGGGAGGCTCAAATCGCGTAGATCGTCAACCCAGACCACCGTCGACTTTCAACGGCCGACGGGACAACGCCGACTCCTCTTCATGCCGACGCACCCAGATGCGCGCAGACGTGGAACAACCTGTGCTCCACGCGATTATGGGGCCCACAGGTGTCGACATGTCAACCACGATGCGCAGGGCGCCCGGGTAGCCGAGAACTCAATCTCCCGCGGCGGGCTCATGCCGGAGGTCGGGGACAGGTCAGGCACCTGCGGCCGTGGCCGGAGTCTCGTGGGGAGACTGATACCCGGCACAAGCGGTCCCGGTGCAGTTCTCCAGCGGGCAGCCCGAGGCACTCCTGATCCGCTCCCCCTGCAGGCCGCCGCAATAGTCCCGGCGCGTCACTTGATCGCAGAGACGCGACGGGAAGTATGATTGCGCACGGGATCGCGCGTGCGCCGAGCGTGACCATGACCCATGGAGTGAGTGTTCGCCTTGGGATACTGACCAGAATCATCTTGCTATCTACGTGTGGATATGCTCTGAGTGGTGTGTGACACGCAACGAGGAGCTCGAAGCCACGTCTCTGGGCCGCGGAGAATCGGTGGCGATCGGCTACGGCGGAGACGCGCTGGTCTCGGCGGCGACCGGCCTGGCGCGGGGAACGATCCTTACAGGGCGACGTGAGTTGGCGCGCGGGGTGGACGCGGCGACGCGCATACGGCGCGTCGGGGCGGGACGGCCCGGGTCGGACCACGCAGCCGGGAGTAAAGGCCGTCCTGGAGTCGTTGGTCGAACCGCTGATGCGAGGCAACGCGATGTCGCCCTTCCGGTGTACTTGCAAAAGCCGGGCGAAGCTGGCGGCCGCCTTGGCGACGGCCGGCTGGCATGCGAGTTCCACCACGGTGGGACGCCTGCTCCATGAGTTGGGGTACCGGCTGCAATCGGTGCGCAAGAGTCGCGAGGGAACTTCGCATCCGGATCGCAATGGGCAATTCGAGCACATCAACACGACGGCGGCGGCGTTCCCGCAGCAGGAGCAACCCGTCATCTCCGTCGATACCGGGAAGAAAGAACCGGTCGGCAAGGCGATCCCGTACGGCGTCCGCGACATGGCGCGCAACGAGGCTTGGGTCGGCGTGGGTCGCGACCACGACACGCCGGCGTTCGCGGTCGCCTCGATCCGCCGATGGTGGACGATGATGGGGCGACGGGCTGACCCGCAGGCCAAGGCCCTCCTCATCACCGCCGATGCGGGCGGCAGCAACAGGTGTCGCTCGCGCGGGTGGAAGAAAGAACCGCAGCGGTGGGCCGACGATCTGCGCCTGCGGATCCGCGTCTCGCATTCTCCGCCCGGCACCAGCAAGTGGAACAAGATCGGGCACCGCCTCATCTGTCACTGTCACATCAGCGAGATGGCGTGAGCGTGCGAATGCAAACGATCGAAGCGGGACGAAGGCGAACGGGCCTGGAGCGGGCCGCCGCCCGGGTGTCTCGTTCGTCGAATTCGGCTTCATGGCACCGGTTCGCCGCCACGAGCGGCCATTCTTCAGCAGCCTGCTAGATCCATGGCGACCGAATCGTCGAACGCGAGTTCTTTTGCCCTTGCGGCTTACGATGGCGCGGTGGTGATCGACGGGTGCGCTGGATGGGACGATCCCTATGGCGACCCGAATGAGGTGCGGTTTACGTCGCGCGCCATCGCGGAAGCGCGCGAATCGGGTGAGACAGCGTGCACACTCACAATCAACAAGGCCGGCAACGACCCGGACGTCTGGGACGTTTCGATCAGAAAGATCGCCGAGGTCGACGAGATGATCTCCGTCAATTCGGATGTGATGCTGAAGGCGACCGCCGTCGCCGACATCCATCGCGCCAAGGCGGAGAAGAAGATCGCAGCCTTCTACCACGTGCAGGATACAGCGCTCGTTGGCAGCGACCTCGACCGGGTTGCTGTGCTCAAGGGGCTGGGCGTTCGGATCATGCAGCTCACCTACAACATTCGCAACCTGTCAGGCGATGGCGGCCTCGAGCCGGACAATGCCGGTCTTTCCAGGCTCGGCCATGCCACTATTGCCAGGATCGAGCAGGAGAAGCTGTTGCTGGATCTGTCCCATGCCGGCCCGCGAACGACCGCGGAGGCGATCGCCGCGGCGACGCGGCCGATGACGATCAGCCACACCGGTTGCCGCGCGCTCAACGACAATCCGCGCAGTGTGTGGGACTCCGAGCTGAAGGCGTGCGCCGACAAGGGCGGCGTGGTTGGAATCTACTGGATGCCGTTTCTGGTTGCGAACCGGCCTCCCACCAGCGCCGATCTGCTTCGCCACATGAGCCATGCGCTGAGCGTATGTGGTGAGGATCATGTCGCGATCGGGACGGACGGGCTCCTGCTGAAGACCAAGATCAACGACGAGATACTGGCCTCCAGGAAGAAGCGTTACGAGCAGCGCGTCGCCCAGGGCATTGCCGCGCCGGGAGAAGGGCCGGACGTGTTCAACATCCTGGTGGATTGGGACACTCACATGCGCTTCAGGCTGCTGGCGGTCGGTCTTGCGGCGGCGGGATGGAACGCCAGGCAGATCGAGAAGGTGCTCGGCGGCAATCTGATGCGCCTCTATGCCGAGACCTGGGGAGCATGAGCACGCAACGTGAGAGATGGTCGCGGCGCAGCATTCTCAAAGCGATGGTATGGGCAGCCCCGATCTGCATGGGGGCCGCACGATCAAACCCCCCGCCAGTGGCCGCGAGCATCGCCTCGACGGGTCTCGTCGACCTGGGCGCTCGCGAAGTCGCGACCCATATCCGAAACGGGGATCTCAAGGCTGAGGTCTATTTTTCTCGCATCATCGAGCAATGCCATCATTGCAGGTTCCTCAACGGGATAGCGCACCTCGACGAAGAGCGCATCGTGACGGTGGCACGCGGGATCGATCAAGCGCGCAGCCGAGGGGAAAGGCTGGGCCCCGCAGCCGGCGTTCCGGTCGCTGTCAAGGACCAGATTGCCGTCGCAGGATATCCAGCCGTGAGCGGGAATCCGGCACTCAGGACCTACAGGCCCGCCCGGAACGCAGTTGTCGTGGACGCCTTGGTCAAGGCTGGCGCTGTACCATTCGCCAAGACGACATGCCCCAATATGACGGGCAACTCGAGTCTGATGGCGCAGGTAGACTCCTATAGCCCCGCCTACGGTGTCGTTCGCAATCCCTATGACCCAACGCGAATGGCCGGCGGAAGCAGCGGTGGGAGCGGGGTTGTTCTTGCGGCGCGGATGGCTCCCGCGGCATTGGGCGAGGATACCAACGGTTCGATCAGAGTACCCGCCGCCTTCTGCGGGGTCGTTGGATTCAGGCCCTCGACGTACACGATCAGGAATGCGCTCAAGGGGGCGAAACGGAAGCGCTACTCCGACGACGGACTCGTCATCTCAGCCGATCGGCTGGACACGATAGGCCCCATGGCGCGCTCGGTTGCGGACGTGGCTTTCCTGGACGAAGTGATTACCGGTGAACGTGCCCCCACGATTGGGGTGCACGACGTCCGGATAGGGATCCCCCGGCGTGACTACTGGGATCAGGAGTGGGTGGATCCTGTCGTTGCCAGCATCACCCAAGCCGCCTTCCAAAGACTGCTCGATGCGGGCGCGCATCTGATCGAAATCGACTATCTCCGACTCCGATCAACCGTAGGATATCTGGGTGGCTTATCCGCCATGGCGATGGCTGCCCAGCTCCTGAATGAAGAGCCCGTCCCGCCGGGAAGGATTGCGGAATGGCTGTCGGCAAACATGCCCGGGACCACCGTCGATGAGTTCAACGGTGCTCCCATCTCCAATCAGGAACGGGACTTCGGACGCTTCTCCTATCTTCCTGCTGGCGAACAGAAGCAGATACTCCTGGCAAGCGCCAGGATCTACCGGGAGACATTCGTCTCGAATAACATCATCGCCATAGCAGCGCCGACTGTGCCGATCCTCCCGCAGGTGTTCACGCCAACCGGGTCAACCGATTTCGAGACGGTCGACATCAACGGAAAGACGCTGGACAGGGCCTCCGTGATCATCACGCAAACGGTTATTGCTCCACGTTACGGTGCGCCCAGTCTAAGTCTTCCTGTCGGGCTTGCGGCCGGCCTTCCCGTCGGATTGGGGCTCGATGGTCTGCCCGGCGAGGATCGTGGGATTCTCGGTCTGGGCATTGCACTGGAAGGGGTGCTTGGATCACCGCGGCCACCGTACATCACTTCGTAGTGGCTTCGCATACTGGGAGCGCATGGGGTCGGCGTCGGCGACGCGGAGAGGAGATGATGAATAGGCGCGATTGTCTCAAGCTGGTCGCGGCGGCGCCTTTCGCGTTGGCCGCTGCGAGAGACGGGAGCGGCTCGGTTCCCCAGTTCGACGATGACCACGCCATCGTCATCGATGGACAGGGCGGCCTCTACGACCCAAATGGCGTCGGGAATGCCCCGCGTTTATCGGCGCGCGCGGTGACGGAGATGCGCCAGTCGGGACAGACGGCGACCTGCTTCACGGTCAATGAGGTCGGGAATGCCCACGACGTCTGGGACATCACGATTAGGAATATCGCCGAGCGGGACCTGTCGATCTTCAACAACCGGGACGTGATGTTGAAGGTCACGACGGTGGCTGATATCCGCCATGCGATGGCTGAAAACAAGATAGGCGTGATCTACAACGTGCAGGATACCTCGCTGGTCGGAGGTGATCTCGATCGGATCCGCCTGCTCAAGGGGCTGGGCGTGCGCGTGATGCAGCTTACCTACAATAACCGCAACCTCTCGGGTGAAGGCTGCCTTGAATCGGGTAATGCCGGTCTCTCCAGGCTTGGGCGCGCGACCATTGCCAGGATTGAACAGGAGAAGGTGCTGCTCGACTTGTCCCATTCCGGACAGCGGACTGTGGCGGAGGGCATATCGGCCGCGACGCGACCGATGACGATCAGTCACACCGGGTGCCGCGCGCTCAACGACCATCCGCGCAATCAGTGGGATCCCGAACTGAAGGCGTGTGCAGACAAGGGGGGGGTCGTCGGCATATATTGGGTGTCGTTCCTGGCTGCGAACAGACGCGCCAGCAGTGCCGATCTGATGCGCCACATGAACCATGTCGTGAACGTCTGCGGCGAGGATCACGTCGCGATCGGCACCGACAATCCGTTGTTCAAGACCGAAATCGACGAGAGGGCCCGCGCCGAGCAGAAGCAGTTCTACGAGCAGCGCGCTACCGCCGGCCTCGCTGCGCCCGGTGAGGGGCCGGATGTATTCAACCTCGTCTGGGATTGGGACAGCCACATGCGCTTCAAGCTGTTGGCGGATGGTCTTGCAGCGGCAGGTTGGACTTCCAAGCGGATCGAGAAGGTGCTCGGTGGAAATCTGATGCGGCTCTACGCCGACACCTGGGGAGACGACAACTGAGCGTGTCGGCATCGGAGAGTGTGGTTGCCCAGCGGATGCCGCGATCGAGCACCGCGAGGCTACGGCACTTGCCGATCGCGCCGAACCGCTGCCGGATCCACTCCCTCGGACATATTCCTTCGCCGCCCAACGCCCGCGCAGGATAACATCATGGCGAGGAGGCATCACGCCCGCGCACGTCCGATGCCCGCTACGCCGACAATGACCGGAGGGCTCGAATGAATTCAAGGATTGCGCCCGGTGTGACGTGCCTCCACTCCGGGCGCCTCATCGCGCTTCGCGCGGCGATCGCGCTGCTCGCGTTGGTCGGATGGATGGCAGGACCACGGCCGTGCGCCGCTTCGGCGCACAACTCCGCTGCTGCGCCGCCCCCGGCCGCGGTCATCTTCGTCCGGGCGGCGCGCCTCATCGACGGCCGCGGCGGCGAACCGCTTGCTCCCGCGATGGTCCGCGTCGAGGGCGACAGGATCGCCGCCGTCGCATCCACTCTGCCCGTTCCGGCAGGCGCCCGCGTGATCGATCTGGGTGAGGCCACGCTCCTGCCCGGGTTCATCGATCTGCACACCCATCTCACCGGGCGCAGCGATGTGCATTGGGAGGACGCGCTGCTCAAGACGACCCCTGAAGAGGAGGCGCTGTGGGGCGCGCACTGGGCGCTGGTCACGCTCATGGCCGGCTTCACGACCGTGCGGGACATGGGGCCCAACTGGCCCTATGCCGATGTCGCGCTGCGCAACGCGATCGACGCGGGCGCGGTGCCGGGTCCACGGATGCTGGTGGCGGGCGCTTACGTGTCGTCGACCGGCGGCGCCGGAGACGCGCTGCAGTTCTCGCCGTACGTCGAGGTTCCCATCGTCCGCAATCTCGCCGACGGTCCCGAGGAGATCACGAAGGCAGTTCGCGCCAATTTTAAGCACGGCGCGGATTTCATCAAGATTCTCGCGACCGGCGCCGTGCTGTCGAAGGGCATCCCACCGGGAGCGCAGCAGTATTCGGATGAAGAAATGCGAGCCGCGGTGGTCGAGGCCCGACGGTGGGGACGCGACGTGGCCGCGCATGCGCACGGCGCCGAGGGGAGCAAGGCAGCGATACGCGCCGGCGTTCACACCATCGATCATGGCTCCGGGCTCGACGACGAAGCGGTGGCCATTCTCAAGGCGAGCCCGGGGACTTACTACGTCCCGACGCTCGCATTGCTGTCGGCGAACCTCGACCAGGAAGGTCCGACCGTCATCCCTGCATCCGAAATGGAGCGTATGCGCACACTGCGAGCGATGGCTGAGGCCGGATTTCGACGCGCGCTGGCCGCGGGGCTGCCTATCGGCTTCGCCACCGACGCGCCCGTCATTCGGCACGCGGGTCGGCCTCGGCGAGAAGCCGATGGCCTCGCTCGTCTCCGCGACGCGGATCAACGCGGAGATCGTCCATCTACAGGATCGAATCGGAACGGTGCAAGTCGGCAAGTATGCCGACATGGTCGCGGTACCCGGTAATCCGCTGACCGACATAACGGTGACCGAGCGAGTCGGATTCGTGATGAAGGGCGGATTCGTGTACCGAGAGGATCTTTCTATCCGCAAGTGATCCCAATGGCGCCGAGGCGGCTGGGAATCTGCTCCAAACGGCTGATAGTGTGACGTGGCCGCCTACCGCTGGCGATAGTGGCGATGCTACAACCCGTCGGGACGGGGAAACCCGGGTGTCATCCTGAAAGCTGCTCATCGCGGGTTCGGCGCCGCGCTTCTGTTATTTCCCACCACGATATCTTCGGTCGGCTCCGGCACGCAGGCCGGCCGGCAACGCGGAAATCACGGGCGCCCATGCCAGATCGGCCAGGCTGAAATATCCGATCCTCGACCTCCAATACAGCTCTCCGGCCATGACGGTGACTCCGCGCAACTGCTTCGACACCAGTACGGCGGGCTGGCTGGCTGGATCGTAAGTCCTCGCCCGTTCCCGTCTGGTGTTGAGGCCCCCGCCTGAGTGATCGTTGCGGCGTCTTTTCAGAAGGAGGCGCCGACGATGAATCGCGAAGCCCGCAGGTTCCGCCACGAGGCAGGACGCCATATCGGAGATCGTACGGGGATTGCGATCCGGTACACGCCGTCTTGGGTCGGCGCGGTCGGGATCGCCCGGCGCCGCCGCCGGACCGGCGACGCGGTGGCCGCGATCGCGCGTGATCTCGGATTGCGCCCCGACGCGGAGCGGCGCTGACTCCAGGAGCCGCGCACGCGACCGCGACTGCGCCGGGTCGCCGTCGCCGCGATACCGGAGAGCGCGACGCCGGTGACCGGCCTTTCGGTGCTGGGGACGCCGCAGGGCGTCCGGGTCGACGGCCTGGACCACGACACCCTCGTGATGCTCCTCCGCGGTCTGGCGTGATCGGCAGCACGCGCCCGGTCGCGGTCTACGCCTATGGCGCCCCGGCCGACCTCAGGAAGGGCTTCGACGGCCTTACAGCGCTCGTCACTCAGGGTCTGCGCCGCGTTCGCTCTCCGGCGACCTGTTCGTGTTCGCCAACCGCACCCGCAAGCGGGCCAAGGTGCTGCTCTGGGACGGCATTGGGATGTGCATCTATGCCAAGCGCCTGGAGCAGGGACGCTTCGCCTGCCTGTGGCGCGAGGACGGGGCGAAGACCCTGCGCCTGACGTTGAGCGAGGTGCAACTGTTCCTCGAGGGCAGCGCGCTCGTCGGCTGCGTCGCGTTGAGCGCGCCGAGTTTTTCTCTCGGCCGCAAGAAAACTCTTGACCCGTCGATCCCGCCATGATCTACTGCGCCCACGATGTGCATCGAGAGGATCACCAACATCGACACACTGCGTAGGGTGACGGTGCTTCTCGATCGCGAGGTGCGTACCCTGAACGCGCCCGACCGGGACTTGGCGGAAGAGAACGCCCGCCTCAAGCGGCTGGCTGCTGGCCGAGGTGGAGATCCGCGGCGTGAGCACGGCGGCCGGCGACGGGTCCGGCGACGCGGCGGGCGGCGACGCGGCTATCGCGGTCGACTACGCCTGGGTCGAGCTGTACGAGAAGCGGGATGGCCAGTGGCGGATGGTCGGCAACGTGTCCAACCAGGCGCCATGAGCGCGCCGCGCTTCATCCTCTGGGACCAGGACGGCGTGCTGGTCGACAGCGAGCGCTGGTACTACGAGGCGACGCGGCACGAGCTGGCGTCGCTCGGGGTGGAGCTGACGGCCGACGAGTATCAGCGGCTGCAAGTCTCAGGTCTGTCGACCTGGGACGCCGCCCGTGAGCGCGGTATCGATGCGGCGTCCATCGCCGCGGCGCGCGCCCGCCGCGACCTGCTGTACCAGGAGTCGCTGCGCACCCGGCCGATCGAGATCGACGGTATCGGCGAAGTGCTCGCGACCCTCGGCCGCACCCACCGGATGGCGATCGTGACCACGGCGCGGCGCGAGGACTTCGATCTCATCCACGCGACACGCGATCTGCTGCGGCACATGGAGTTCGCGGTGATGCTCGGCGACTACGAGCGCGCCAAGCCGCACCCCGATCCCTACCTGGCGGCGCTGGCGCGGTTCGGGGCGCGGCCCGATGAGGCGGTGGCGGTCGAAGACTCGCGGCGCGGCCTCCTGGCGGCGCGGGCGGCGGGGGTCGCCTGCTTCGTGGTGCGCAACCGGCTCAACGCCGCCGACGCGTTCCCCGAGGCGGCCGGTGTCGTCGGCTCGGTCCGCGAGCTGCCGGCCACGATGGCAGGGGCGACCGGTGCATCGTGAGTTCCGCGAGGTCAACATCAAGCATGATCGCCCCGACGTCGAAGAGGCGCGCCGGCGACTCATCGAGGTCCTCGACGATGCGCGTCGCGCCGGGGTGCGGGTGGTGAAGATCGTCCATGGTTACGGCTCGTCGGGGACGGGCGGGGCGCTGCGCGATGCCGTGCGCCGCTCGCTCCTGCGCCGGCGCAAGGAAGGGGCGGTGCGCTTCATCGTCCACGGCGAGCGCTGGGGCGTGACCGAGGAGGAGGCATTGCGCGCCCTCGAGGATCACCCATGGCTCCGGTCGGATCGCGACCTGAACCGCTACAACGAAGGGGTCACGCTGGTGTTCCTGCCGCCCACGGCACCGGGGAAGGGCTGACGTGCTGCCGATCCTGTTCGAGAACGACGACCTCCTCGCGATCGACAAGCCGGAGGGGCTGGCGGTCATCCCCGAACGCGCGCCGGGCGCGACGTGCGTCATGCAGCAGCTCGAGGCGGCCCGCAACGGCCGGCATTTCGTCGTCCACCGCATCGACAAGGATGTCAGCGGCGTGCTGCTGGTGGCGAAGACCGCGGCGGCGCACCGCTACCTGAATGGTCTGTTCGAGGCGCGACGCGTGCGCAAGACCTATCTCGCGGTCCTCCATGGCCACATCTCCACGGAGCAGGGGCGGATCACGGCGCCGATTCGCCAGTTCGGCTCGTCGCGCATGGGCGTCGACACCCGCAACGGCAAGCCGTCGCTGACGCTCTACCGCGTCACCGGGACCTTCGCCCGGTTCACCCAGGTGGCGGCGCATCCGATCACCGGCCGCCGGCACCAGCTGCGGGTGCACTTCTACCACCTTGGCCATCCGATCGTCGGCGACCGCTGGTACGGAGAGGTGGAGGCGCAGCGCGCCTTCCCCCGCCTGATGCTGCACGCTCGGTCGATCGCGCTGGCGCTCCCCGACGGCAGCCCGGTGCACATCACGGCGCCGCCGCCCGCCTCGTTCACGACCGCGCTGGCCGCGCTGCGCGGCGTATCATGAGGGCTGGAGGTGGATCATGAGATCGAGAGCCATCCTCGCTGGCATCGTCCTGGGACTTGTCGGCTTCGGCGCAGGACTCCTGGCGCAGGGGTCGCCGCAGGAGCCGCGTCCCGGCGACTTCATCGACAGCCGTGACATCGCCTTCCGCGTCGAAGGGATGCGCGGCGACCGGGTCGTCGGCACCTTCGTCGTCCGGGTGGGGGAGCGCTGGCTCGAGACCGAGCCGGTGCCGCCGCCTCCGGTGCTGCCGGCGCCCTCCCGCCACTGAGCCCCCTCTCGCAGTTTTTGCATGGTGGCGCGAAGGTTGTGGATCCTAAGTGCGCGCCCCCGAGGGAAACCGGTGTTCCCGGCGCCCGGTGGTCGTCTGCAACCCACAAATCAGTCTAAATCATAGAAATGCCGCGAGTTGTTCCCCGGCATTCCACAAGCTGCGCACCACCATGAGGGGCAGCCCACGGGAGACGGGAGGGGCGGCGGAAAGACCGGCGGGGGTGGCCCTGCGATTGCAGCCCCCCACCCCTCCCGGCTTCCGTCCAAAGGAGAACCCCATGCCCCAGAACGTGCTGGACAAGAAGGCTGATCTGGCTGGACCCGGTATCGGCTCGTACGACGAGCTGGCGAAGGTGCTGCCGGCCGACTACCGGTCCCTGCTTGACCCGAAGGAGACCCAGAAGGCGCTGCACGAGCTGAAGCTCTTCATCGAGGAAGGGCTCTGCCGTGACCTGAACCTGATCCATGTCGAGGTGCCGCTCATCTGCGATTCGGAGAGCGGCGTCAACGACATGCTCGACCGCGACGGCTCGCGCACCCCCGTGGGGTTCCGCATCAACAACGACCACGGCAAGAACCCGGTCGAGGCCCAGGTGGTGCAGGCGGCGACCAAGTGGAAGCGGGTCGCGCTCAAGATGTTCGACATGCTCCCCGGCGAGGGGCTGATGACCGACATGCGCGCGGTCCGCAAGGACTACTTCCTCGATCACGACCACAGCGCCTACGTCGACCAGTGGGACTGGGAGAGGGCGATCGAAGCGAAGGACCGCACGCTCGGTTTCCTGACCACGACGGTGGAGAAGATCTGGGCGGTTCTCAAGGACTCCGAGACCTTCATCCACGAGCGCTACCCGAAGCTCAACACGGCGAAGTACCCGAACCTGCCGGAGAAGCTGACCTTCATCCACGCCGAGGACCTGCTCGATCGCTACCCGGACCTGCCGCGCAAGCAGCGCGAGACGCGCATCCTGCAGGAGTACCCGGCGGTGTTCATCTACGGCATCGGCTGGACGCTCGAGGACGGCTACCCGCACGAGATGCGCGCCGCCGACTACGACGACTGGGTCACCGAGACCGTGTCGAAGGACGGGCGTCCGATGCACGGGCTCAACGGCGACATCCTGGTGTGGAACCCGGTGACCAGGCGGCGCCACGAGCTGACCTCGATGGGGATCCGGGTCAACGCCCTTACCCTGAAGAAGCAGCTCGAGATGACCAGGCAGACGGACCTCCTGAAAACGCCGTACCATCAGGCGATCACGAAGAACCTGGTTCCGCTGAGCATCGGCGGCGGCATCGGCCAGTCGCGCACCACGATGCTGCTGCTCAAGAAGGCGCACCTCGGCGAGGTCAGCGTCACCGTCTGGCCGAAGACGCTCAAGGAGATGTGCGCCAGGCGCAACATCCACGTACTGGAGTGCTAGGAGCGGGTCCCAATCGCGATAAACTCCGGGCGGTCGCCCGGAAGCAATGAAGCCCGGGCGGCCCAGGTCGTCCGGGCTTCGTGCCTTCCGGCGGTCCGCGACAGTCCGGCGGCGCCGACCTCCCGGCTGTCGTCAATCTGCAAAGGGGGAACCGATATGCCCCGCTACCCGATGATGCTGGTGGATGCCTTCACAGAGCGGCCGCTGGCCGGCAACGCCTGCGCGGTGATCTTCGAGGCCGACGGCATGGACGAGGCCACCATGCTGGCGGTGGCGCGCGAGATGAACCTGTCGGAGACGGCGTTCGTGCGCCGCTCGCAGGTCGCCGACGTGGGGGCGCGCTACTTCACGCCGGCTGAGGAGATCCCGCTGGCGGGACACCCGACGATCGCCACGATCTTCGCGCTCGTCGCCACCGGGCGGCTGGCGCTGCGCGGCGATGTGACCCGCATCAGCCTCGAGCTCAAGGAGGGGCCGATCCCGGTCGACATCGAGGCGACGGGCGGTGTGGTGCGGCGGGTGGTGATGAGCCAGCGGCGGCCGAAGTTCGGCAGGACCTACGACCCGGCCGACATCCTGCCGCTCTTCGGGCTCACGCCGGGCGATGTCCTGCCGGGGGCGCCGATCGAGACGGTCAGCACCGGGACGCCACAGCTCATGGTGCCCCTCACGGGACACGAGGCGCTGCGGCGGGCGCGGGTCGACGTGCCGCGCTACGAGGCGTTCCGGGCCCGCGCCGACTTCTTCAGCCCGCACCTGTTCTGCCTGCAGGGAGTGACGCCGCGCGGCCGGACCTTCGCGCGCCACATGGGGGTGCCGCCCGATGCCTTCGAGGACCCGTTCACCGGGTCGGCGACCGGCGGCATGGGCGTTTACGTCTGGACCCACGGCCTCATCGACACGCCGGTGTTCGTCGCCGAGCAGGGTCACTGGATGGCGCGGCCGGGGGAGGCGTTCGTCGAGGTGGTCGGGCCGCGCGAGGCGATCGAGACGGTGCGCGTCGGCGGCGCCGCGGTCGCGGTGCTCGAAGGGACCCTGACCATCTGACGCCGGTGGGGTGGTGCGCCCCGGGAGACGGCCGCGGCATGGACCTGCGACAGAGGCTCGATCGCTTCCGGGCGGCGCACGCGCCACGGATGGTGCGGCACGCCGGGACGGAGTGGCGCTACCTCGAGGGTGGCGACGGCCCCGCGACCGTGCTGGTGCTGGGCGGGGCGCTCGGGATTGCCGAGTTCGGCTTCAGCCTGATCGAGGCGCTCGAGAGCGGGTTCCGGGTGATCGCGCCGGACTATCCTCCCCTGGGGCGCGTCGATGGCCTGGTCGACGGGCTGGTCGCGATCCTCGACCACGAAGGGGTGGCGGCGGCGCAGGTGCATGGCGCGTCGTTCGGCGGGCTGCTGGCGCAGGCGTTGCTGCGGCGCGCCCCCGGCAGGGTGGGGTCGCTGGTCCTGTCGCACACCGCGCCACCGTCGGGATCGGACGGGGCGGCCGCGCTGGTGCCGGCGATTGTCGCGGCACTGCCGGCGGGGATCATCCGCGCCCTGCTGCTGCGGCGGCTGGGCGGTGTGCTCCGGGACGCCGATCCGTTCTACCGCGCCGCTTTCGTCGAAGGTCTCGAGCGTCTCGGCAAGCGTGACCTGGTGGCGCGGCTCGAGGCGGGGGCCGAGATCGCGGCGCGGCGCTTCGCCCCCGGCGAACCCGACGGCTGGCGCGGGCGCGTGCTCGTCATCGAGGCCGACGACGATCCGATGATCGCGGCGTCGGGCCGCGAGGCGCTGCGCGCCCTGTACCCCGGGGCGGAGCGGCACCTTTTCCACGGCACCGGGCACCTGGCGGCCATTCTGCGACCGGAGGAGTACAACGCGGTGGTCGCGAGGTTCCTGCGCGACGCGGCGCGAAGCGCGGGGGAGGAATGATGAGCGCGGAGACGGTGGTGCAACGGCTGGCGGACATGGTGGCGTGGCAGAAGGGCGCGGTCATCAGCCGGGCACTGATCAAGAAGATGGCGGGCACGGTGACGCTGTTCGCCTTCGACGAGGGGGAGGGGCTCAGCGAGCACACCGCGCCATTCGAGGCGCTGGTGCTGGTGCTCGAGGGCAAGGCCGACATCGCAGTCGACGGCGTGCCGCACCGGGTCGGGATGGGCGAGTCGATCGTGCTGCCGGCGGGCCGGCCGCACGCGGTGCGCGCCGTCGGCCCCTTCAAGATGATGCTGGTGATGATCAAGGAATGACGGCGGGTCCACCCGCGGGGAGGAGAGCGGAATGAGCGCGGCGGCGGCGAGCGTTCTGGCGTTCGGGATCTACCTCATGACGCTGGGGACGGGGCTGCTCCTGGCTCCGAACGTCATGCTGGCGCTCTTCGGCCGGCCGCCGACATCGGAGCCCTGGCTGCGCGTCGTTGGCCTGGTGGCCCTGGTCCTCGGGACGTACTACGTCGCGGCGGCGCGGGCCGGGGTCGCGGCGTTCTTCGGCTGGACGGTCAAGGGTCGCCTGTTCGGCGCCGCAGTGCTGGCGGTCCTGGTGGCGAAGGGAATCGCGCCGGCGTTCGTTCTGCTGATGGCGGCGGCCGACGCGGCCGGCGCGGCCTGGACGGCGGTCGTGTCAAGGCGCGCCGGCTGAGCCGACCCGCCCTGTCCGCGACCTACTGAACCAGCGGCAGCTCGGCGGCGATCTGGATGTCGACCAGCATCCCGACCAGGTTTTCGACCTGGATGAAGCGCGCCGCGATGATGCTCGAGGTCGCCTTGGAGACCTTGCCGAAGTATTTCTTGCGCAGCGCGGTGCGATCGTCCTGGATGCCGAACCACTCCTTGGCGAAGGTCGCCGCCGCGTCCTCGGTCGTCGTCCCGTAGGTGGCGGCGAACTTCTTGATCAGGGCGACACGCCGGTCGCCGATCGTCGCCAGATCGGCCTCGTAGGCGCGGTAGAGCGGCCAGAAGGCATCGGCGTCCTTGTCGCTCAGGTCGAGAGCCTCGGTCAGGATCTCGACCTTGGCGGCGCGCACGTCGCTGCGCAGCAGCTCGAGGTACTTCTCGGGGGTCTGGGCCAGGGCCGGGCGCCCGGAGGCCGCCAGGGCCGCGAGCCCGATGATCGTCGCGAGCAATCCAGTCCGCAGCCGCATGGTCGATGTCATGACGAACCTCCTCGGTCCCGGGTTATGCTCCGGCTTCTACCACATGGGCGAGCCTAGACGCCAGAGGGCCCCGACATGGACCCGACCGCGGTGGGAGGCGTATCGTACGGGCCGAGAGGAGGGCCGACGGCATGTGGCGACGGCTTGCGGGGATTCTCGTCCTGGTTGCGGCAGCGGCGATCTCGGCGTCGCCGGCGATCTCCGCGACGCCGGCCCGGGCGCGGGTGTTCGAGATCACGCCGTACTACGGCTACCGGCTCGGGGGCGAGTTCACCGATTTCAGCACCTACGGTGTCGATAATCTCGAGATCAAGGACGGCGACGCCTGGGGAATCATCCTGACGTTCAATGTGAATCCCGCCACCCAGGTCGAGTTTCAATACAGCCAGCAGTCGTCCAGCCTGGTGGGCAGCGGCTTCGTATTCGTGCCCACCGGCTCCGACGTCCTTGACCTGGATGTCGAGAACTGGCTGCTGGGCTGGACCTATACCGGCGGCACGCCCAGGAACCAGGCGCGCGCGTTCGGCGGTGTGTGCGTGGGTGTCACCAACTTCGAGCCCGAGACGGCGGGCTTCGAGGGCGATGCGCAGTTCGCCTTCGGCATCTACGGCGGGGTCAAGGTCGCCGTGGCGAAGCACCTCGGCCTGCGCTTCCAGGCCCAGTGGGTGTCGACCTGGGTCGGCTCCAACTCGGACGTCTTCTGCGACCCGTACGGGTTCTGTTACACCGTGTCGGACGCCAGCTACCTGAACCAGGTGGAGCTGGCGGCGGGGATCACCCTCAGGTTCTGACCCTGACCGCCCGCGGCGGCGCTACTTCTTGCCGCCCTTTTCGGGTGCCGGCACCGGTGGGAAGCCCTTCAGCAGTTTCGCCAGGGCCTTGTCGACCTTCTTCTTCATCGTGTCGGCTTTGCTCGAGATCGTGTCGCTCGCGACACCGCGCCATACGAGGACGTTGGTCGAGCCGTCGACGATGTCCATGATGAGTGTGCCCATCGGGATCTCGCGCACGCTGACGCTCGAGGTTCCGTAGGCGCCGCCCCAGCCGCCCCAGCCGGGATAGCCGCCGTAGCCGAACGTGGTGACGTCGGCGACCGTCTGGTTGCTGTACTGCACGTGGGTCACCACCTGGACGTCGCCGGTCGCGCCGGTCGCCCTGGTCCAGCCGCACTTGACGAGTGCCGCGGTGATCGACTCATCGAGCCGCTCCTGACCGAACGGCGTATTGGCGGCGGTGCCGGTCTTGAGGGTGAAGGTCTTGAACGTGCTGAAGTCGACCTTGTGGTCGTAGTCCACCTTGGTCTCGGCCGCCATCGCGGCGGCCCCGGCGAGGGACAGGGCCAGTGCCAGGGCGATCGGGATCGTGAGTTTCGATGTCATTGTCTCTCTCCTTGGGTCCCCATGACGGGGAGCGCAAGGATAGTATGTTCCGCGCCGCCGTGTCAGCCCCGGCCGGCGCTGAAGCGCCGGACTTACTGCATCTCGAGGACGACGCGGGCGCCATGGGCGGCGCCGGCGCCGGCTTCGGCGATGAACAGGCGCGCCGCGTCGACCTTGCCGACGGAGACCAGATGGTCGCGCACCGCGGCCGCGCGGTCGGCCGCAAGCCGGCCCAGGTCCTCCGGCGCGATGGCGATCCGCTCCAGCATCCAGGCTTCCATCGCCTCCGGTGTCTCCGGCTTCTCGGAAGAGTCATCGGGCCGGGTCTCGATCATCGCGCGCCAGGCCGCCTTCACGTACTTCGGCCGTTCATCGATCGCCACGACGACCGCTTCCGGAGCGGTCTCCGCGCGCTCGCGCCGCCCGAGCGCGCGCCACTTCGCCTCGCGGACCAACGCCTCGAGACGGGCGCGACGCAGCCCGGGCGCATCGATCGGCTCGTCGGCGGCGCCGGCGATCGACAGCCGCAGCCCGGGGCGCTCGAAGAGCGCGGTGGCCAGGGTGTCGAGACGCGCCGCGGCCTCGGCGCCGACCACCACGGCGCCGGGCGCGAATTCGACGACGCCCAGATCGACATCGTCGCGCCCGGCGAAGGCGCGCGCCAGCATGGCGAACGGCGCGGTCACCAGCTTGCCGAAGACATTGGCGACGGCGCGCAGGATGACCCGGCCGAGACGGAAGCGCGGGTCGTCGAGGCTCCCCGCGACTGGCACGTCGAGCTTGATCAGCCCGTTGCGATCGCGCAGCAGCGCCAGCCCCAGGCGCACCGGCAGCCTGGTGGCGTCGGGGCTGTCGGTCTTGTCGCCGAGCGTGAGCTGGTCGGCGGTGAGGAGGTTGCTCCCTTCGATGCGGCGCTCCTCGAGACGGTAGCGCATGTCGAGATCGAGCGTGCCGCGCTGCAGCGTGTAGCCGATGTAGCGCCCCGCCCAGGGGCTGAACGGCGACAGGTCGGCGCCGCGCACGGCCAGGGCAAGGTCGGTGAAGACATCGGACCCGAGCGGGTCGACGTCGCCCGCGAGGCTGACCGGTGCGGCGCCCTCGAACTTCGCGGTCACATCGACCCGGGCGCGCATCCCCGGCCGTGACGACAGGCCGGCGACCGATCCCGCGATGTCGGTGAGCGCCAGAGTCAACGGCGGCGTGACGCCGCTGTCGACGAGCCGGACGACACCGTCGCGCAGGGCGAACCGGCCGACGGTGATGAGGCCGGTGTCGCCGCCGGCGGCCGGAGGTGTCATGGGCGCGACCGGCGTTGTCGTGGGAGCCGGCGGTGTCGTGGGAGCCGGCGGTGTCGTGGGCGCGGGCGCCGTCGCGGGCGCGGCGCCGGCTTCGCCCTCCTCCTCGGGCGCCGGAGCGGCCCAGCGCAGGATGGCGCCGACGTTGGTGCCGCCGTCCGGGGCGATCGCCAGGCGCACCTCGGGGCGGACCAGCGCCGCCTCGCGCAGCTTGAGCCGGTCGCGACGCAGTTCGTACTCGAACCCCTTGAGCGCCAGGCTCCGCCAGGCGAGGAACGGCCCGCCCGTCGGGCCGTCCACCGTGGCGACGCGATCGATGCGCAGGTCGCCGTTCCACGAGAACTCCGGGTTTTCGATCTGCTCGAGGCTGGCGCGCGCCCGGCCTTCTCCCGACAGGAGCCCCGCGGTCAGGCGCAGGTCGAGGAACGGATCGAGGTAGGGACTCAACGGTGCGAGGTCGAGCCTTTCGGCTTTGAGCTGCAGGTCGGCGACGAAGGTCATCAGCGACAGGTCGCCCTCGGCGTGAAGCGTGCCGTCACCGTTCCAGCGCACGTCGAGCATGCCGCGCGAGGTGGTGGCCGGCCGGTTGTCGACGTCGCGCAGATTCAGGGCCACCTGGTCGAGGACGACGCGCACCGGCCGCGGCAGGGCCAGGTCCTCGGCCTCGACGGTGTAGTCGACGAACGACACGTCGTCGAGCCGCACCAGGGGCGCCACCGCCGCGGCGGGCGCGGGCGCCGCCGGGCCGGGTGTGGCGGGGCCGCCTGCCGGCGCCGGCTCCTGGTAGAACGACTGCACCATCTTCACCAGGTTGATGCTGCCGTCCGGGTACTGCCGCAGCAGGACATGCCCACCGCGCGACGTCAGGTTCGCGATCCGCGCCTCCCCGGTCAGCAGATCGATGACGGCGCCGCGCACCTCGGTGGCGGGGGTCGCGAAGGCGATCTCCTCGTGCCCGGGCTCGGCGAGCCGGACATCTTTGGCCGTGACGCTGCCACCCTCGATGCGCATCAGGTGATGGGCGGGGCTCCATTCGAATTGGTAGGCGGCGCTCAGGTCGCCCGAGCCGGTGCGGATCTCGAACGGGACGGTGCCGCGGTAGTAGGGGCGGTACTTGGTGAGGTCGATCCCCTCGAAGGAGAATCGCCCCTCGGATCGCAGCGGCGCCAGGGAGAAGCCACCCTGCCACGAGAAGCTCTCGCCCGATTCGGTGCGCCCCGCGAAGGTGAACGGGGCGCGGGCGTCCTCGTGCGTCGTCAGGTCGCGCACATCGATGCGCACCGGGCCGAGCGTCGTCGTGAAGGGTGTTTCGATCGACCGGTCGACGAAGTTGAGCGTGGCGCCCGCGAGCTTCAGGTGGCCGATGCGGACGGGGGTGGGAGGCGCCGGCGGCGCCGCGGGCGCATCGGCGGCGGGCGCGCCGGCGGCGGGGGCCAGGCGGTCGGCGAGATCGGCGATGTTCAGGCGGCCGTCGGGCAGCAGCACGAGGCGCGCCGACGCCCCCTCGAGCTCGACGGTGCGCAAGCGCCACTCGCGATAGGGCAGCGACGCGGCCTGCAGGTCGACGAACAGCCGGTCCCAGCGCAGGAAGGGCGTGCCGTCGGCGTCGCGCAGGTCGAGACCCTCGGCGGTCGCCGCAGAAGCGGCCGCCGCCCGGGCTCGCCGGCTGCGCACCGGTTGCCCCCCCGCCCCGGATGTGCTGAAATCCGCCTCCAATCGCCGCCGCAGTCACGGGAGTCCGCCGATGGCTCTGCACCCCATGGCCGGCAAGCGCGCGCCGAAGTCGATGCTCATCGACCCGGCCCGCCTGCTGCGCGCCTACTACGACGATCGCCCCGACCCGGGCGACCCGCACCACCTCGTCGCCTTCGGGACCAGCGGCCACCGCGGCTCGCCGCTGTCGCGCTCGTTCAACGAGGCGCACATACTGGCGGTGACCCAGGCGATCTGCGACTGGCGCCGCGGCCATGGCATCGACGGGCCGCTCTACATGGGCAAGGACACGCATGCCGTCTCCGCGCCCGCCGAGCGCACCGCCCTCGAGGTGCTGACGGCGAACGGGGTCACGACGGTGATCCAGAAGGACGACGGCTTCACGCCGACACCGGTGATCTCGCGCGCCATCCTGGCGCACAACCGGCGGCACACACGAAGCATCGCCGACGGCATCGTGGTGACGCCGTCGCACAACCCGCCGGCGGATGGCGGCTTCAAGTACAACCCGCCCGACGGCGGCCCGGCCGACACCGACATCACCGACTGGGTGCAGGAGCGCGCCAACTCCCTGATGGGCGAAGGGCTGCGCGAGGTGCGGCGGGTGCCGTATGCGGCGGCGCTGCGGGCCGGGACGACACGCGCCGAGGATCTCGTGCGGCCGTACGTCAAGGACCTGCGCAATGTCCTCGACATGGATGCGATACGGAAGGCGGGCCTTCGAATCGGCGTCGATCCCCTGGGCGGCGCGGCGGTGGCCTACTGGGATGCCGTGCGCGATGAGTACGGGCTCGACCTCGAGGTGGTCAACCCGCGCGTCGACCCGACCTTCTCATTCATGACCCTCGACCACGACGGCGTCATCCGCATGGACTGCTCGAGTCCCTACGCGATGGCGGGGCTGGTCGCCCTCAAGGACAAGTTCGACATCGCCTTCGGCAACGACGCCGATTCCGACCGGCACGGCATCGTGACGCGCAGCGGCGGCCTGATGAACCCGAACCGCTACCTCGCCGTCGCCATCGACTACCTGGCGGCCTACCGCCCCGAGTGGCCGGCCACCGCCGTCGTCGGCAAGACGCTGGTGTCGAGCGGTCTCATCGACCGGGTCGCCGCGTCGGTCGGCCGGGGGCTGTACGAGGTGCCGGTCGGCTTCAAGTGGTTCGTGAAGGGGCTGCACGACGGCACCTGCTGCTTCGGCGGCGAGGAGAGCGCCGGCGCCGCCTTCCTGCGCCGTGACGGCCGCGCCTGGACGACCGACAAGGACGGCCTGCTGCTGGGCCTTCTGGCCGCCGAGATCACCGCCCGCACCGGGCGCGACCCTTCCGAGCACGAGGCGCTGCTGCTGGCGCGGCACGGGACGCCGCACTACACGCGCATCGACGCCCCGGCCACGCCGGCGCAGAAGAGCGCCCTCAAGAAGCTGTCGCCCGCGGCGGTGAGCGCCGCGACCCTCGCCGGCGAACCGATCACGGCGCGCCTGACGCGTGCTCCAGGGAACGACGCGCCGATAGGGGGCCTCAAGGTCACGACCGACAGTGGCTGGTTCGCCGCCC
>Ga0210377_10001547_pt1 | contig 20988 bp, 16 predicted proteins | sample PLM4_65_b1redo_FD_155480 | JGI IMG/M metagenome (GOLD analysis project Ga0210377, IMG submission 155480) | Groundwater sediment microbial communities from an aquifer in East River, Colorado, USA - PLM4_65_b1 redo | ecosystem: Environmental > Terrestrial > Soil > Riparian zone | place: USA: East...
AGGGCGTCGCGCAGCGCCGTGCCGAGCTTTCCTGGCTGCGCTTCGTGCTCGCGGGCGCGCGTCGACCCCGGCTCGCGCTCGGCTTCCTCGCCCTCGCGATCGCGCTCGGCATCTGGGGCGCGCCGCGCGTCGAGGTCGCGACCCACGACGGCGAGTTCTTCCGGCCGGAGAACCCGATCAACCAGGCCTACCGGCTGATCGAGTCGCGCATCGGCGGGGTGACGCCGTTCGAGGTCGAGGTGCAAGCGCCCGCGCCCGGCGCCTTCCGGACTGCCGCGGGCGTGCACGCGCTCGATGCCCTGCAGCAGCGCCTGGCCGCGGTGCCCGAGGTCTCGGCCGGCACCTCGCTCGTCGACCTGCTGCGCGCCTCCGATCCCGGGCTCGAGCTCGGCGACGCCGATGCGGTTCAGCGCGAGCTCTTCATGGTCGAGGCGCTCGAGCCGTCCGAGGTCGGCCGCTTCGTGCGCGACGACGCGCGGCGCGCGCGCATCTCCGCGCGCGCGGTCGCGATGACGTCCGCGCGCAGCGAGGCGATCCTGCGCGAGCTGCGCGAGGACGCCCCGCGACTCGTCCCCGCTGGCTGGACGGTGCGCTTCACCGGCCTCGTGCCGGTCTTCGCGCAGATGGAGCAATACCTGGTGAGCGGCCAGCTCGCGAGCTACGGCTCGGCGATCCTGTCCGTCGCGCTGGTCTTCCTGCTGCTGCACCGCTCGCTGCGCGTGACCGCGGTCGCGCTGGCGGTGAACGTGCTGCCGATCGGGCCGACCGCCGCCGCGATGGCGTGGTTCGGCGTGCGTCTCGACGTCGCCACGATCATGGTCGCATCGATCGCGCTCGGCATCGTCGTCGACGACACGATCCACCTGCTCCACGCCTGGCGGCGCGGCCTCGAGCTGCGCGGCACGTCGGACGGAGCGCTCGAGTACGCGCTGGGCGTCGCGGGCCGGCCGACGATCCTGACCGCGGTGATCCTGGTCTGCGGCTTCGGCATGCTGGCGTTCTCGGACTTCCAGCCGACGGCGCACTTCGGCGGGCTGGTCGCGTTCGCCGTGGCGGTGTCGCTCGCGGTGGAGCTGATCGTCATGCCGCCCGCGCTCGCCTGGCTTGCACCCCGCTTTCTGGCCCGCGCGCGTGCGAATCCTGGAACCGAGCTCTTTTCCCCGCATCCGCCCTGACTTGCGACGTCGGCCCGCGCCCGCGGCTGGGGCGGGATTCGAATCTTCGAACGCGCGCCGCGGCGCGAGGCGCGCAGCGCCGTCGCGGCCCGTGGCATGCGCCTTGCTCCAATCCCCCTCGGAAGGTTGAGAAACGCCATGCAGATCGCTTCGACCGCGCGCAAGCTCGCGGGCCTCGCCGTGACGCGATCGCGCCTGGGACTGTCGGCGCGCGAGCTCGAACGGGTCCAGCTCCGGAAGCTGCGGCGCGTGCTCGAGGACGCGTGGGCGCACGTTCCGCTCTATCGCGACAAGCTCGAGAAGGCGAACGTGTGGCCGGTCGACCTCGAGACCCTCGCCGACCTCGAGCGCTTCCCGATCACCGAGAAGGACGAGATCCGCGACAGCTTCCCGCGCGGCTGCACCGTGTCGGGCACGGACCTCGCGCGCTGCCGCATCCAGCAGACCTCGGGATCGTCGGGGCAGTGCATGGAGATCGCGATCGACCCGCGCAGCGACGACATGCGCACGCTCTTCACGCAACGCGTCTACGGCATGCAGGGCTTCACGTTCTGGCGGCGCATGGCGTACCTGTTCCCGTACGAGCTGCCCCTGCGCAAAGGCAACGCGGGCCTGTATCGGAACCGCTGGTTCTCGACCAAGCTCGCGCCGTCCGAGATCCTCGCGGGCCTGCACGAATGGCGCCCGCATCTGCTCGCGGCGACGCCGAGCGACCTGCTCGAGCTCTGCGACGGTCTCGACGACGATCTGCGAAAGCTCGGTCTCGAGGCGATCTGCGTCCACTCCGAGCCCATGTCGCGCGACGAGCGCGAGTACGTCGCCGCGCGGTTCGGCTGCCGGATCGCCACGAACTACTACTGCAACGAGGTCTGGGCGATCGCTGCCGAGTGCCGCCACGGCGCGCTCCACCAGTTCCCGGACAACGTCGCGCTCGAGATCGTCGACGAGCGCGGCCGCGCCGTTCCGCGCGGAGAGCGCGGCCACGTGCTCGTGACGTCGCTGCACAACTACGTGCAGCCGTTCATCCGCTATCGGCTCGGCGACATCGCGGCCTGGGAGCCCGACACCGGCCCGTGTCCGTGCGGGCTCGACCTGCCGAGGCTGCGCGGGCTCGAAGGCCGCGACGACGACTACCTGCAGTATCCCGACGGACGTCGCATGCACCCGTCGCGCATCACCGTCGCGGTGAAGAGCCCGTGCTTCGCCCATCCCGGCGCGCAGATCTTCCGCGACTACAGGATCACGCAGGACGGGCCCGCGCACGTGACGGTGCAGATCGTTCCGGGCCGCGACACGAGCCTGCTCGAGGGGTGCGCCGCGGCCGCGCGCGAGAACCTCGCGCGCCTGCTCGGCGCGCCGTTCCGCGTCGACCTGCAGGTCCTGCCCGCGTTGCCGCGCGGCAGCGGCGGGAAACGCAAGATCGTGGAGCGGACGTCTCCCACCGGAGGTGCGCGCGCATGAAGGCGATCGAGGGTCACCGGTCGCCCGTCTCGTGCGTGACCGCTACGCGCGACGGGCGGCTGCTCGCGAGCGGCGGCTACGACCGGCGCATCCTCCTCTGGGACGCCGCGAGCGGGGCCGTCGTGCGAGAACTTCGGGGCCACACGAGTCTCGTCAACGCCGTCGACTGGGCGGACGACGGACGCCTGCTCGCGTCGGCTTCGAGCGACCACACCGCGCGGCTCTGGGACGCGCGCACGGGCGGAGAGCTTGCGGTCCTCTCGGGGCACACCGACGACGTCAACGACGTGAAGATCTCCCCCGATGGACACCGGATCGCGACGGCATCCTTCGATGGCAGCGTGCGTGTCTTCACGCGCGCGGGCGCGTGCACGCTGGTCTCGGCTCACCATCGGTCCGACGTGAACGGCGTCGCCTGGTTCCCGGACGGCAGGCGGCTGGCCGCGGCGTCCGACGACGGCACGGTCTCGATCTTCGACGCCGACACCGGACGGTTGCGCCGCCTGCTCGCGGGGCACACGGACTGGGTCGACCACGTTGCGGTACATCCTGACGGCCTGCTCGTGGCGTCGGCATCGCTCGACGGCAGCGTCGGCGTCTGGAGCGCGGCGAGCGGCGCGCGCGTCGCGACCTTGTCGGACGCGACCTGCGTCGTGAAGGACGTCGCGTTCTCGCCCGACGGCTCGCGCCTCGCGGCCACGTCGTACGACGGCCGCGTGCGCGTCTACGAGACGAACGGGTTCGGCGTGGTCGAGGACCACTTCGCGGAGAACCTCTGGAACCGCACGCTGGCATGGACGGAGCAGGGCTGGATCACCGGCAGCTTCGGCGGCGGGCCCGTGATCCTGGGCGCGGACGGCGTCCGCCGCCTCGGTCCGGCGACGACGTCGGGCTTGAACGGCTTCGCGCTCTCGCCGAGCGGCATGCAGGCGGTCGTCTGCTGCGACGACGGCAAGCTCTACGAGCTCGATCTGGTGCGCCGCGACGTGATGCGGGTGCTCGGCAGCCACGCGGGCGCGGTGCTCTGCGCCGCGTACTCGCCCGACGGGCGCTTCGTGGCGAGCGGCTCCTGGGACCGCACCGTCCGCGTCTGGGACCGCGCGACCGGGCAGTGCTCCGCACTCTGGAGCGGCCTCGGCGAGCCGATCAACGCATTGTGTTGGAGCGCGGACGGAGCGCAGCTCTGGCTCGGCATGTTCAACGGCGAGGTCGCGATCTGGGAGCCCGGGAGCGATGCGCTGACGATCGTCGATGCGCACGAGGGATCGGTGAAGAGCCTCTCGCGCGCGGGCGATCGCGTGGCGTCGGTCGGACGCGACGGCTGCGTGCGGCTCGCGGGCCCGAACCTGGACGCGCGCTTCCGCGCAGGCGAGTCGATCCTGAACGGTGTCGCGTTGTCTGAGAAGGGCGAGACCGTCGCGACCGTGTCGCGGCGGAACGGGGTCGAGCTCTGGAGCGCCGCGGGCACCCGGCTCTCGAGCTTTCGCGGCCACCGCTGCTCGGCCAAGACGGTCGCGTTCTCGCCCGACGACGAGCTCGTGGCGGCCGGCTACTACGACGGTGCGCTCGCGCTCTGGAGTCCCGAGACCGGCGTCGCGCGCGTCGAGCACATCGCCGACGCCAGCATCTCGCAGGTGGCGTTCAGCGGTCGCGAGCTGCTGGTGTCGACCTGGGACGCGCGCGGCACGCTCTCGTTCGTCGATCCTCGCGAAGGAGTGGTTGCGCGGGTGTCGGTGGCCGCGTGACGCCCGACGCGCTGCGAAGGCTCGCGTTCGGCTTCCGCGAGGCTCGCGCGGTGTTCGCGGGCGTGGAGCTCGGCGTGTTCGAAGCGCTCGGCGATGGCGCGCGCTCCTCCGCCGAGCTTGCCGCCGAGCTCGATCTCGACGAGCGCGGGACGGCGATCCTGCTCGATGCGCTGGCCGCGCTGGGCGTGCTCGCGCGGAACGGCGAGCGCTACGAGATCCGGCTCGAGCTGCAGCCCATGCTCGTGCCGGGCCACGTGGAGTACGCGGGGAATCTCTTCCTGCACGACCTGTGGCACTGGACGAGCTGGGGACGGCTCGATGCCGCGGTGAGGGAGGGCGCCGCCTGGACGCGCCGAAGCGGCGATCCGCACCTGGGCAATCCCGCGATCCTCCGGCGCTTCCTGCCGAACTACGTCCAGGCCATGGAGCAGAGCGAGGGGGGTGCGAGCGCGAAGCTCGCGCGGCGGCTCGCCGAGCTCGCGCCGAGGCGCGTGCTCGATCTCGGCGGCGGCAGCGGGGCGCTGCTCCTCGACCTGCTCGAACGGCTGCCCGATGCCCGCGGCACGCTCGTCGATCACGCCTTCTCGCTCGAGCGCGCCCGCACGCTCGCGGAGCGCTCCAGCGCCCGCGAGCGACTCGCGCGGGTCGCGCTCGACTTCGAGAAGGCGGAGATTCCGGGCGGCCACGACCTGATCGTGATCTCGCGCGTGCTGATGGGCATGGCGCCCGAGCGCGCCGGCGCGCTCGTCAGACGCGCCGCGGCCGCGCTGCCCGAGGGGGGCGCGATCGCGCTGCACGAGTTCGACGCCGGCACGCGCGTGGGCGCGCTGCTCTCGCTCGACATGCTGCTCAACACCGGCGGCGCCGTGCACGCACCCGCGCAGCTCGAGGACTGGCTCGCGACGAGCGGCCTCGTGCTCGAGTCGTCGCGCCGGCTGCTCGGCTACACGCGCGTGTGGATCGCCAGGAAGACATGAGACTCGCGAACCGACACGCGCTGGTGACGGGCGGGGGACGCGGCCTCGGCCGTGCGATGGTCGAGGCGTTCGTCGCCGAGGGCGCGCGCGTGCTCGCGATCGCGCGGACCCGGGCCGAGCTCGACGAGCTCGAGAAGGCGTTTCCCGGCCGCGTCGTCGGCGCGGTGCTCGACGTCACCGATCGCGCGCAGATCGACGGACTGCGCGCGCTCGTCTCGCGCACCTTCGGCCGGCTCGACGTGCTGGTCAACAACGCCGGCGTCTGGATGGAGCGCGAGTTCTCCGCCTACACGCGCGCCGAGTGGGACCTCACCATCGCCACGAACCTCACTGCGGTCTTCGACGTGACCCAGGCGCTCCTGCCGACCTTGCTCGAGTCGCCGTCCGCGCGGATCGTGAACGTCGCCGCGATCGACGGCGAGGTCGGCTTCCAGAAGCTCGTCGCGCAGTGCGCGTCGAAGTTCGGGCTGGTCGGCTTCACGAAGGCGCTCGCCAAGGAGCTCTGGAACGCGCCGATCACCGTGAACGCGATCTGCCCGGCCGAGGTCGACAAGTCGGTGCCGTACGGCGCGACGCCCGTGCGCGCGCCGGCGCCGGAACGCGCGCTGGCCTGGGACGTGGCCCGCGCGGCGGTGTACCTGGCGAGCGACGAGGCGGTGCGCGTGAACGGCGCCTGCCTCGACGTGCACGGCGTCGGGTTCCTGGCGTCGTGAAGCCGATCCGGCTGGCGCTGCCGTGGCTCGCCGGCGCGTTGATCCTCGCGCTACTCTTCGCGCGCGTGGACTTCGCCGCGACGCTCGACGCGATCGAGGATGCCGAGCTGCTCGTCTACGCGCCGATCGCGCTCGCCTTCACGGGCGTGTGGCTCGCGCTGGACGCGTTCGTGCTGCGCGGATTGTTCGCGTGCGTGGGCGCGGAGCTCTCGTTCATCCGCATGGCGCGGGCGCGCGCCGCCACGTATCCATGGATGGCGTTGTCCTTCGACCTCGCGAACGTCGCGCTCGTGAACGAGCTTCGCCGCGCGACCGGAGCGCCGCTCGCGAAGCTCGGGGGCGCGATGCTCGCCCACTACGGCTGCGATCTGGTCGCCCTCTCGACGATCGCCGCCGCCGCGTCGCTGGCGCTCGACGGTCCCTTCGCGGCGATTCTCCGGCCAATCCTGCTCGGGCTCGCTGGCGTCGCGGTCGCAGTCGTGGTGGCCGCGCGCCTCGGCGTCGCGCGGATCGGGCGGGGCGCCTTCGCGGACGCTTTGCGCGCGCTGCGCGCCCGCGATCTCGCGCGCGTCGTCGCGCTGCGTTGGCTCTTCTACGCGAGCTTTGCCGTCTTCGTCTGGGCGACGCTGCCTTGCTTCGCCCTGCGCGTCCCGTTCCTGGACGTGCTCGCGCGCATGCCGCTGGTGCAGAGCGTCGCCGCGCTGCCGATCTCGCCCAGCGGCGTTGGCACCGCGCAGGCCGCCATGCTCGCGCTCTTCGCCGGCTTCGGCCCGCCCGCGCGCTGGCTCGCGTACTCTCTCGTGTACGGGCTGACGCTCGTGTTGCTGCGGCTGCCGATCGGCTTCGCGGCCTGGGGGAGGCGCCTTGAGCTCGCTGCTTGAAGGACATTCGGCGCCGACGTGGATGGTGACCTGGAGCCCCGACGGCCGCAGGCTCGCATCGGCTTCCGAAGACGGCACGGCGATCGTCTGGTCGGTCGCCGAAGCGCGCGCGCTGGTGCGGCTCACGGGTCACGCCGAGGGAATCTGGTCCGCGACGTGGAGTCCCGACGGCGCTCTGCTGGCGACCGGCGGCAACGATGGGCGGGTCGGCTTGTGGCGCGCCGCCGACGGCGTGCGGGTCCGCTGGCTCGAAGGCCACACGGGCGCGGTCTGGGCGACGGGCTTCTCGCCCGACGGCCGGCTCGTCGCGAGCGGCTCCGCCGACACGACCGTGCGTATCTGGGACGCCGGCACGGGCACGCTCGTGCACGTCGTGCGCGCGCATCCGGCGCTGGTGAAGGACCTGCGCTTCTCGCGAGACGGCAGCCGGCTCGCGACGAGCTGCGACGACAAGGCGATCCGCGTCTTCGACACGGGCGAGTGGCGCGAGCGCGCGTGCCTGTGGGGGCACACGCACAACGCGAACACGGTCGACTGGACGCCCGACGGCCGGCAGCTCGTCTCGTGCTCGCACGACCGCACGGTGCGCGTGTGGGACGCGGATGGCGGCGCAGAGCGGGTGCGCATCGACGCGCACGGCGACGACATCGACGCGGCCGCGGTCTCGCCGGACGGCAAGGCGATCGCGAGCTGCTCCCACGACCGCAGCGTCCGCCTGTGGGCGGTGGCCGACGGCCGCGCGCTGGGGCGCATCGACGGGCACGGAGACGAGGTCGAGTGGGTCGCCTGGAGTCCCGACGGACGTCGCCTCGCGACCGCGTCATTGGACGCCGGCGTACGCGTGTTCGACGCGGAGCGCCTCGCGCAGATCGCGCGCCTTCCCGGTCGGAATCGCGCGGTGTCGCAGCTGGCGGTGCGGGCGAGCGACGGGCTGATCGCGCTCGTGCAGGGCGATCGCCGGCTCTCGTTCTTCGACGCGCGGCTCCAGCCCTGCGGCGCCCTCGAGGCCGTGCACGCGCGCGCGTGCCGGGCGCTCGCCTGGTCGCGCGACGGGCGGACGGTCGTCTCCGCGGCGCTCGACGGCGCAGCGCACGTCTTCTCGGCTCCACCCGAGCCGCGCCGGGTCGCGACGCTCGCGCTCGCGGGCCCGGCCCACGCGCTCGCGCTGGATCCGCGCGGCGATCGCGCTGCGTTCGGTCTCGACGACGGCAGCATCGACCTGCGCGCGCTGTCATCCGGCGAGACGCTCGGCCGTATCCGCGAGCACGACGAGCCCGTGTACGCGCTCGCCGCGTCCCCCGACGGCGCCACGCTCGCTTCCGGGGGACGCGACGCGCGCGTCCTTCTGCACGAGCTCGGCTCCGGAGCCACGCGCCCCTGCGTGGGTCACTCCGATCCGGTGCTCTGTCTCGCGTTCTCGCGCGACGGTCAGCGCCTCGCTTCCGGCGGGCGCGATCGCATCGCGCGCGTCTGGGACCGCGAGGGGAAGCTGCGCGCGGAGCTGCACGGCCACACGCTCACGATCCACGGGATCGGGTTCTCGCCGGACGGACGGCGCGTGGCGACCTCCTCCTTCGACACGACCGTCCGGATCTTCGACGCCGACACGGGCGAGTGTCTCTCGGTCCTGTCGGGCCACACGCGCGAGGTGAGTGCGCTCCGCTGGGCGGCCGACGGGCGCATCGTCAGCGGGAGCCGCGACGGCACGGTCCGCGTCTGGGACCCCGAGAGCGGCGCCGCGCGCGCCTTCCTGCCCCACGCGCCGGAGTCGCCGAGTGGCGCTTGAGCGGACGCTCTTGGGGGCGCTCGCGGTCGCACTCGGGCTCCTTGTGGCGTGCAGCCTGCGCGTGCCCTGGGCGGACGATCTGCTCTTCACCCTCGACAAGAGTCAGCTTCCCGTCGCCGAGGACTGCCGCCGGTGCCACGGCGAGGTGGTCGCGGAGTGGTCCGAGTCGCCGCACGCCGCGGCGTGGACCTCGAAGCACTTCACGGCCATCACCGCGGATCACTCGGCGGAGGCGTGCCTGGGCTGTCACGCGCCGGGCCCCATCGGTCCGAAGGGCGAGGTCACGGTGCGCGCGGACCACCGCGAGGAAGGCGTCACCTGCGTGAGCTGCCACCTCCTGCCGGACGCGAAGGAGCCGCTCACCATGCGCGGCCCGCATGCGCCCACCTCGCCGGTCGAGGTCCATCCGATCGTGGTCGACGATCTCTTCCTCAAGCCCGAGCTGTGCGGGACGTGTCACGCGGAGGTACTCGAGCAGTGGCGCGCTGCGCCCGCTCCCGAGGACGGCTCCGAGAAGGAGGTCTGCCAGGCGTGTCACATGCCGTCGGTGCGCCGCACGATCGAGAGCTATGACCCCGACCGGCCGTACTCGCGCGTGCTCGTCGCGCTCGGCAAGCCGGTCGACGGACGCCACCACCGCTTCGACGTTCCGGCCGACCCTTGGGAGGACCTCGAGCTCGAGACACGCCGCGACGGAAATCGCTGGATCGTCGACGTCCACAACAAGATGCCGCACTCGCTTCCGACCGGCGCGTTCGGCCAGCGCGAGGCGCGAGTGCGCGCGGGCGACGCGGTGATCCGGTTCAGCGAGGATCCCGATCAGGCGATCCCCGCGGGGCAGGTTCGCCGTTACGAGCTCGAAGCCGGGCCCGACACCGAGGTCGTGCTCGAGCGACGCGATCCCCGCACGGGCGCGTACCAACGGCTGGCGCCCGAGCCCCCGAAGGCGCCGCCGTGAGCCGGACCCGCGTGCCGCGCTTCTGCAGGACCACGCGTTGGTTCCACTGGACCTTCGCTCTCTCGTTCTGCTCGCTCGCGGCGAGCGGGACCTTGCTGCTCTGCCGCGCGGAGCTCTCGATCGAGGGCGCCGACGTCGCGACCTTGATCGAGTTCCACAAGATCACGGCGATCGTGTTCCTCACCGCGCCGTGGCTGATCGGCCTCTCCGGCGACCGCCGCGCGTGGCTGCGAGATCTCTCGGAGGCCGCGCGCTTCAGCCGCGACGATCTCGTCTGGCTCGCGCGTCAGCCGCTGGCGATGCTGGGAAAGGCGGAGCTGCCCGCGCAGTACAAGCTGAACGCCGGCCAGAAGCTGAACGCGCTCGCGGTCGCCGGGATCTCCGGCGCAATGATCGTCACCGGTCTGCATCTCTGGCGCGAGCCGGGCTCCTTCCTGGCGCTGGTGGTGCACGTGGGCGGATTCCTCGCCTGGATCCCCGCGTTCTGCGTTCACATCTTCATGGCGGTGATCAACCCGGGAACGCGTCCGGCGCTGCGCGCGATGGTCCGCGGCGACGTCGACCGCGACTGGGCGGCCCACCATCACGCGCGCTGGCTCGCTTCGATCGAGCAGGACCCGTCGGATCCCTCGTGAGGATGCGCCTCGCGCTGCTGGCGGCCGTCGTCCTCGGGCCCGCGCTGCTCGCGTTCCTGCTCCTGCGCTCGGGCGCGCACCGGGACGCGCGTCCCGTCACCGCGAAGCCGTTGGCGGAGGCGCCCGCTCCGGGCATCGTGGGGGCCGCCGACCGCTGGCTCGGCGGAGCGCTCGATCCCGGGCCGCTCTCGGAGGATCACGCGTCGCTCTCCGGTGTCAGCGACTGTCTCGACTGCCACGGCACGGCGAGTCAGGTGATCGACGCGCGCTGCGTCGCGTGTCACCTCGAGATCGGCGCGCGCGCGGAGCGGAAGATCGGCTGGCATGGCACGTTCGACGAGCCGTGCCGCACCTGCCACGCGGAGCACCTCGGCCCGGACGCGGAGCTGATCAGCCTCGACCACGACGCGTTCCAGCACAAGCTGACGCGGTTTCCGCTGCACGGCGCGCACACGGGCGCGAAGTGCGACGACTGCCATCTCGTGATTCCGCTCGAGGACGGCGAGGAGAAGTCGTTCCACTATCAAGGCGTGCCGTCCGCCGCGTGCATCGGCTGCCACGTCGATCCGCACGCCGGCGGACCGCGCGCGCGGGAGAGCCTCGGCCCGATCCACCAGGTCGCGCTGGACGCGACGCCACCCGAGCCCGGTCCGCGTCTGGCCGACCACCCCGTCGCGGGCCGCGACTGCGCGAGCTGCCACCGCGAGAGCGGCTTCGGCGCCGCGCAGCTCCGGCGGGGCCGCTTCGACCACGCCACCGACACGTTCTTCGCGCTGCGCGGCGCGCACGCGTCCGTCGCGTGCGAGAGCTGTCACACCGACAAGCGGCGCAAGGAGGAACGCACGGCCGGCCTCGCGCCCGGCACCGCCGCCGATCCCGACTGCGCGACCTGTCACGAGGATCCACACCGCGGAAAGCTGAGCGCCGCGAACGGCTGTCGCACGTGCCACTCCGAGACCGGCTGGCACAAGGGCTTCAACCACGACAAGGACACCTCCTTCAAGCTCGACGACCTGCACGCGCGGCTCGATTGCGCGGCGTGTCACTCGGATCAACGCTTCAGCGCGAAGGGCCGCGAATGCGCGGACTGTCACGGAGACGCGGCCGAGCTTCTCGCGGGCCGCTTCGGCGACGCGCGCGGCGAGGCGGACCCTCACGCCGAGGGTGTCGCTTGCGCGGACTGTCATCGCCCGACGTTGGCCGCGAACCGGCCGGCTGCGCTCGCGCGGCGTTGCGCGGAATGCCACACGCCCGAGTACGCGGGGCTGCTCTCGACCTGGACCTCGAAGCTCGACGCGCTCGCGAGCAGCACAGCGCTCGACCCGGAGCGCGCCGAGAGACTGCGGCGGAGCGGCGCCCACAACTTCGGGCTCGCGCGCGACCTGCTGAGCCAGCCCGCGCCCGTGCACTAGCCGCCGGGTGTAGACTGCCTCGATGGACGACGGCGGGAGGGGCGCGGGGCTGATCGTCGCGCGCGTGCTCGTGGGGCTGGCGCTGCTCACGGCGACACTCTGGGTGCTCCAGCCGTTCCTCGTGCCCGCGGCCTGGGCAGCAATCGCGGCCTACGTGACCTGGCCGATCTACGAGCGTCTGCGCGCGTGGACGAAGCGGCCGGCGCTCACCGCGGGGCTGCTCACGTTCGCGCTCGCGGCGATCGTCGCGGTGCCCGTCGGCTGGCTGCTGGTCGTGCTGGCCACGGAGGCGACGGGGGTCGCGACCCGGCTGCAGGAGTGGGCGGCGCAGGGCGCGCCGTTCCCCGAGTGGGTCACCTCGCGGCCGTGGCTCGAGACGCGTGTCCAGGAGGTGCGCGAGAGTCCGCTCTTCGGTCATGCCGCGGTGAGCGAGTGGGTCGGGCGCTACGGTCGCGACGTCTCGGTGCGCGCGGTCGCGCTCACCGGCGGCATCGCGCGCAACATCTTCGAGTTCATGATCACCACGGTGGTGCTGTTCGCGCTGTACATGGACGGCGAGCGCGTCGGCGCGCAGGTGCGCCGTCTCGCGAGCTTGCTCCTGCCGAGCGACGACCCGGGCCTGGTCGATCACGTAGGCGCGATCGTGCGCGCGGTGGTCTTCGGCCTGCTCGGCACTGCGATCGTGCAGGGCCTGCTCGCGGGCATCGGCTTCTGGGTGCTCGACGTGCCGTCGGCCGTCTTTCTCGGCTTCGCGACCGTGCTGAGCGCGCTCCTGCCCGGCGGGCCGATGCTGATCTGGGGAGCCACGTGCGTCTGGCTCTACACGGAGGGACGCGTCGGCGCGACGATCGCGCTCGGGCTCTACGGCGCGCTCGTCGTCAGCACGATCGACAACATCCTGCGCCCCGTCCTGATCAGCGGCTCGACCAGCATCCCGTTCATGCTCGTCTTCCTGGGCGTCCTCGGTGGACTCGCGAGCCTGGGGCTCCTCGGCATGTTCGTGGGCCCGGTGCTGCTCGCGGTCGGCTTCGGCCTGCTCGCGGAGTTCCCCTCGCGCTATTCGTCCGCGCGCGACGCCTGAAGCCGGCCCGGGACGACCCCGAGGCGATAGGCCGAGTGCAGGTACTGCGCGAGCATTCGATCGCTGTTGAAGAACGAGCCGTTGATCGAGATCACGCTGCGCATCACGCGGTGGAATCGTTCGGGAGTGTCGTAGAAGCACGGCATCACCACGCGCTCGAGCTTGTCGTAGAGGGCGGCCGCATCGGCTGCAGTGTCCTCCACCTGCAGGCTGTCTCGGGCGCAGGGCTCCTCGCCGATCGACCAGCCGGTCTGTCCTTCCACGTGTCCCTCGATCCACCATCCGTCGAGGATCGAGAGGCTCGGAACCCCGTTCACCGCCGCCTTCATCCCGCTCGTGCCCGACGCCTCGCGCGGCGGGAGCGGCGTGTTCAGCCACACGTCGGAGCCCGCGCAGAGCATCCGGGCCAGCCCCATGTCGTGGTTCGCCAGGTAGGCAACCGGGATCTGGCCGCGCAGCGCGCCAGCGATCTCGTGCAGCTGGTGGATGATCTCCTTGCCGTCGGCGTCCTTCGGGTGCGCCTTCCCCGCCAGCACGATCTGCAGCTTCCCGCGCTCCGCGGCGATCTTGCGCAGCCGCTCCAGGTCGTGGAAGACGAGCGTCGCGCGCTTGTAGGCGGTGGCGCGCCGCGCGAAGCCGAGCGTGAGCACGTTCGTGTCGAAGCCCGCGTTCGACTCGCGATTCACGAAGTCGACGAGCTGCCGCTTGGCCTCGAGGTGCGCGGACCAGATCTCGTGACACGGAATCCGGATCGCGTAGCGCAGCGACATCGAGTCGCGCCGCCAGTCGGGCAGCCACTTGTCGAAGAGCGCCTGGATCGGCGGCGCGGCCCAGGTGCGCACGTGCACGCCGTTGGTGATCGCGTGCACCTTGTAGTCCGGGAAGAGGTCGCGCGAGACCTCCCAGTGACTCATCGCGACGCCGTTCACCCAGCCCGAGCCGCGCAGGGCGAGATCGGTCATGTTGAGCTCGCGCCGCTGCGTGAAGAGCTCGAGCCAGCGCGCAGAGCGCCCTCCCAGCACACGCTCGACCACCTCGGGCTGGAACTGGTCGTGACCCGCGGGCACGGGCGTGTGCGTGGTGAAGACGCAGGTCTCGCGGACGGCGTCGATCTGCTCCTGGGTGATCGACGCGGCCGAGCCCGGTGCCGCGACGCGCTCCTCGAGCAGCGCCAGAACGATCAGCGCCGCGTGGCCTTCGTTCAGGTGGTAGCGGAGGATCTCCTCGTGACCGAGCGCGCGCAGCATCGCGATGCCGCCGAGCCCGAGCACGGCCTCCTGCACGAGCCGGTACTCGTCGCCGTCGCCGTAGAGCGTGTCGGTGAGGCGCCGATCCGAGGGCGTGTTCTCGGGCAGGTCGACGTCGAGCAGATACACCGGCACCTCGTACCCGCAGACGCCTCTCACGCGGTAGCGCCAGCAGGCCACCGCGAGCGTGCGGCCGAGCACGTCGATCGAGACGCGCGCGTCGAGCTTCTCCAGGAAGTCGTCGATCGGCCACGACACGGGGGCTTCGCGCTGCCGCCCCTCGTCGTCGATCTGCTGGTGGAAGTAGCCGGCGCGGTGCAGCAGGGTGACCGCGACCATCGGCACCTCGAGGTCGGCGGCCGAGCGCACCGTGTCGCCGGCCAGGACGCCGAGCCCGCCGGAGTAGGTCGGGATCGACGGCTCGAGGCCGATCTCCATCGAGAAATAGGCGACCAGGGGGGGCAGACTCATGAGTCCGTATCTCCGTGCGCGTGGGGAACAATCACGCCCATCGGGCTGCGCCGGCCCGCGAGCGCGTCGAGCTCGTCGGCGCCGAGCCAGTCCGCGGGGTCGCTGCCGCGCGCGCGCGCCAGCGCCTCGAGCGCGTGCGCGAAGCTCGCGCGATTCACGAAGAGCAGACCCTCCGTGGTGAGCGTCCCGCCGCGCGAGAGGTAGCCGAGCCAGGCGCTGCGCGCGCCCGTGTGCAAGGTCGCGAGCGCGCCCAGCATCGGCTCGGGGCGGGTGTGGGTGACGAAGACGCGGTGCGGCGCGCTCGCGGGGAAGAGCGCGGCGACGCGCTCGGCCGGCGTCGCGTGCGCCGCTTCTCGCTCCGAGCGCGGCGCGCGCAGGCGTCCCGGCTCGAGCACGCAGACCACGCGGTGCGGAACGCCGCGCTCCGCGAGTCGTCGCGAGGCGCGCAGCACGCAGTCGAGCTGATACGCGCCGATCGCGACGAGCAGCGCGTCGGCATCCTCGCGCCGGAAGCCCGCCCAGCCGAGCTCCGCGGCGCCGTCGCGCAGCAGCGCGCGCGCCTCGTCCGCCGCGAACAGGTCCGCGACGTCTCGCTTCGGTGTCACCATCGCCCAGAGCTCACCGTGGGTCCGGTAGACCTGCTCCATCAGCACCGCCGCGCAGTTCGCGTCCGGCGGGAAGAGCACGCGCGCCAGGTGGGAGAGCTCGCCGAGCAGCGCCTCGCAGAGCGCCGGGTCCTGATGGGACTGCTCGTTCTTGGCGTTCTCCCAGGTGTGAGAGGTGAGCAGCAGCGGCAGCGAGAGCCAGCCGACCGGCCGCGCGGCCTCGAGCAGCGCGTCGGTGAAGACGAGCTCCTGGCGCAGCACGCCGAGCATCTTCGGGCCGAAGGCCTCGTAGGTGTGCACGAGGTTGATGCCGCCCTTGTTCCCGAGCGCGGCGGAGACGACGGCCTCTTCGTTCAGCGCCGTGATCACCGCGCCCAGGATGTCCTCGGGCAGCCCGGGCTCCGGCTCCGTTACGCGGAAGCGCAGGCGCTCGAGCGTGCGGACGAGCCGGTTCGAGCTCATCTCGTCGGGATTCCCCACGCGCGGCCGCAGGCCGGGGTTCCGCTCGACGATCGCGACGAAGGCCTCGTCGACGGCGCTCATCGGCGAGTGGCGCGTCTGGAGCTTCTCGTCCGCGCTCAGCCCGCAGACCGGGTGCGTGCGCGCGGCGGGCACCTCCTCGAGCTCGACCCGGCGCGTCGCCAGCGCGTGGTCACGCTCGCGCGGGCGGCCGGTCTTGCCGTGATGCGAGAACAAGCCGACCGCCTCGGCGAGCTCCTCGCGCGGGACCCAGAGCGCGCGCGCCGATTCGTTGAAGAGCTGCGCGGACTCTGCGTCGTCGCGCGGAATGCGCGGCAGCGGCAGGTTGTGCGCGCGCGACGTCCCCGCGCCGTGGAAGCCGAAGCCCTTCTGTGTCACCGCGACGCCGTACGGAAGCGGGGTCGTCCAGGGCGGCTCGGGTCGTTCGCGCCAGACGCGCGCGGCCGCCTTCTCGCGCCGCTCCATCTCGAGGATCGCCCAGACGAACGCCGCGGGATCGCGGCCGTCGAAGACGATCGGGTCGAAGCCGTTCAACCGCAGGTGGTCGACGAACCACTCCGCCCCGCCCGACTGCGACATGGTCGTGCGCTGATCGATGCGGCGGCCGTTCGAGATCATGATCGGGCAGACCAGCCCGGAGTCGGCCGGCCGCCACCAGCGCGACGCCCAATCGCTGCCGCGCTGCTCCTCGAACGCGCCGTCGGAGAGGAACGCGACGAGCCGCTCGCCGGGCAGCGGCATGTGGACGTACTGAAGCTCCGCGAAGCCGAGGTAGCCGCCCTCGGAGATCCCGCCCGCGGTGTGCGCGTTCACGTGGCTGCCGAGCGGGGAGACCGGCCGGCCGCGGGCGTCGAGCTCGTAGGAATAGAAGTCGCGCGCGAAGCGAGTGAGCCCCGCGTCGGAGACGTCGTAGCGCGCGGCGTGCGCGGGCGAGAGATTGCCGACGAGCACGTTCACGGCGTCGACGCCGCTCACGCAGTGCCCCTGGCCCATCAGCCACGCGCGCGTGTCGCCGGTGATTGCGTTCGCGGCGAGATAGCCGGCGTAGGCGATCACCATGTTGAGCGAGCCGCCGAGGTGGCCCTCCGGGTCGGGCTTGAAGTCCCTGCTCTCGAGCCCTCGTCCGTCGAGCCAGACGTTGCGCGCGTAGACCTGGTGCGCGGCGAGCCAGAGTCCCGCCGCGGCCAGGCGATCGGCCGCGTGCAGGAGCCGCCACGGATTCGCGCCGTCGCCGCCGATCCCCGCGCGGCCGAGCCGATCGATCGCGCGGTACATCCGCCACTGCGTCAGGTCCGCGTGCTCGATCGGACCGTAGCCGGCCGCCCAGCGCGCGAACTCCGGGACCGACTCCCGGCAGTGTCGCGCCTCCTCGGCGGCGATCGCGGGATCGAGCGGATTCTCGGCCAGACGCAGGAGCCGGGTCATGTCGCGGCTCCCAGCAGGTCCGCGGCCGCGCCCGCGATCAGCGACTCCTCGTCGGTCGCGAAGACGAAGACGTCGCGCGAGCCGTCGCGCGAGACGCGCCCGGGCCCACCGGCCGCGTTGCGGGCGGCGTCGAGCTCGACGTTCCAGGCGCGCAGGCCCGCGGCCACGCGCGCGCGGATCTCCGCGGAATGCTCGCCGATCCCGCCGCCGAAGACGAGCGCGCCGCGACCGTCGAGCAGGGTCAGGTACGCGCCGACGGTCGTCACGATCCGCCGCACGAACAGCGCAAGCGCGACGCGCGCGCGCTCGGAGCCGCGCGACTCGGCCTTCAGCACCTCGCGAAGATCGTCCGATCCCGCCAGACCGAGCAGGCCCGACTCGCGCGTGAGGATGCGCTCGACCTCGTCGGCCGAGCGGCCGCTGCGCAGCAGCGCCAGAAGCGCGCCGGGATCGACGTCACCCGAGCGAGTCGCCATGACGAGACCCTCCAGCGGCGTGAAGCCCATCGACGTCTCGAGCGAGCGGCCCTTCGCGATCGCGCACGCGGAGCAGCCGGCGCCGAGCTGCAGCGTCACGGCGTCCTGCGCCTCGGGCACGCCTCCGCGCGCGCGCGCGAGTGAGCGCAGCAGCGACTCGTGCGCGATGCCGTGAAAGCCGAATCGTCGGATGCCGAGCGTGTCGGCGAGGTCCCAGGGCAGCGCGTAGCGCTGCGACTCGGGCGCGCGCCCGCCGTGAAAGGCCGTGTCGAAGACGGCCACCTGTTTCGCCCGCGGCAGGAGCTCGCGCGCGGCGCGCACGCAGGCGAGGGCCGCGGGATTGTGCAGGGGCGCGAGCCCGGAGAGCGCTTCGAGCTCGGCCTCGAGCGCGGAGTCGAGCAGCGCGGGCGCGAGGTGCGCGCTGCCGCCGTGAACGAAACGGTGCGCGCAGGCGTCGATGTCCTCGAGCGGTCGACCGAGCTTCTCGAGCAGCGCGGTGACCGCCTGTGGCAGCGCGCCATCGCCCCGCTCGAGCTCGGCGCGCGCGAGCAGATGGACCCCGGAGCCGTCCACCGCGGCAAGCGCCGCCTTCAGCGTTGCCGTCCCGGCGTTCAACACGACCAAGTGCACCCGTTCTCCCGACTCCAGCAAGTCGATGCGCAGGACGCATCCTACGTGCAATCTCCATTCGCCGTGAGCTTCTTCGCGGCTGGGTCGAGCCCACCCTGAGGCCCGCGCCGATGCAGCGGCGGCTTGTGCAGCGAGGCGCACAGCCCCTCGTGACAGCATTTCAGGATCTCGCTTGCCTCGTCTGCGCTCGAGACCACTTGGACTCGCGCCCGATCGTCCGGCGAGATCGCGCCGCGCTGCACCATGAGGTCGAGCTGATCGAGCAGGCTCGACCAGAAATCACCCCCAAAAAGCAGCACCGGGAAGTGCGGAATCTTGTGCGTCTGCACGAGCGTGAGCGCTTCGAACGCCTCGTCCAACGTGCCGAACCCGCCCGGGAAGATCAGAAACGCGCACGAGTAGCGGACGAACATCAGCTTGCGCACGAAGAAGTAGCGGAAGCGACACTCGCGCTCGACGAACGGATTGGTCCGTTGCTCGTGAGGCAGATCGATCGACAGGCCGACCGAGATGCCGCCGCCCTCGCGGCAGCCCAGGCTCGCCGCCTCCATCAAGCCAGGCCCACCACCGGTCAGAATGTTGAAGCCCGCGCGCGCCACCACCCGAGCGACATCGCGAGCCGCGCCGTACTCCGCGTCCTTCGGCGATGCGCGCGCTGAGCCGAAGACCGCGACCGCGGGTTCGACATCGCGCAGCGCAGCGAATCCGCGCTCGAGCTCCGCGCTGATTCGCGCGATGCGCGCCCGGTCGTCGCCGGAGACGCCATCCCAGCCGATGCTCTCGAGCGCGCCAAGAGGTGCCGGAGCCGAGTCCTGCATTTGCTTGCTCCCTGCCCCACACCTCGGCGGTTGGCTCGCCGGGGAACTCGATGTCGTCACGATGGCTACCACCGCTGCATCGAGCGCCGGCGAGCACCCGCCTCGGCATTTGGCTCGCGCGTACATCGTCGCGCACTTACGCCGGGAGAGGCGCTACTGCGGCTTCTTCGCTTCCTCGTCGTGAAGCTTCGCGAGCGCCTCGTACTCGGCTGCCATCGCCGTGTTCTCCTCGGAGATCTTCTTGCAGTGGCTCTCCATCTGCTGGCGCTGTGCCGCCTTTCCGCCCCCGTAGGACCGGCCCATCGACTGGTGCGTGCCCGCCGTTGCTCGCGCATCTGCCGCCTTTCCGCGGTAGTACTTCGCGAGCGCCGCGTGGTCCGCCGGCGTATCCGCCATGTCTACGAGCAACTGCTCGACCGAGGCCCCGCTCTCCTCCGCCGACGCGAATCCTGGCGAGAGAGCGAGCGCCCCGATGAGAAGTGCCCCTGCGATCCTGTTCCTCATTGCATCCTCCGTTGCAGGCCGAAGCCCCGCGGCGCCGCGCCGCAGAGCAGGTCGGTCTTCGTATACGGGCCGGCCTAGGGATTCGTGACGCAGCCGTGGTTCGGTGAGGCGAGCTGGCGCGATCTCCGCCCGCGCTTGTGGTCCAATGTGCCACTCGCGGCGCGCGCGAGCCGGGTTAAGCTGCTTGGTGACTGGCACGTCCAGTGCACAACAACGCGGCGTCACTTCGCGAGGTTTCACGCGTATGCCTCCTTTGCGACGACGAGCAGCGCTGAGCGAGGTTTCAGATGAGAGACTCATGCGGCAGTATGCCGACGGAGATGCGGAGGCGTTCGACGAGCTTTTTCGACGCTACGAGTCGCGGGCGTTCTCGTTCTTCCTCAAGCGGACGCGTTCGCGCGAGCGGGCGGAAGACCTGTACCAGGAGCTCTTCCTACGGATACATCGCGGGCGCGACAGCTATGATCCGGAGCGGCCCTTCACGCCCTGGTTCTTCCAGATCGCCCATCGCCTGTTGGTCGACGACCAACGTCGCGCCTACCGTTCGCATGAGGTTCGGCTGGGAGATCGCGAGATCCGTTCGGATCGCGCCGGAGATCGTGACGAGGTGGCGGATCGCGAGCAGCTCGGCCGGATCCTCGAGGGCCTCTCGGCGGACGAGCGTTACATCCTCGTCGCCTCGAAGGTCGGAGGGACCGGCTATCCAGAGCTCGCGGCCCAGCTCGGCAAGTCTGTGGACGCCGTCAAGAAGATGGCTTCGCGGGCGCTGCTGCGTCTGCGCGCCGCTCCACTCCCCGCGGCAGCGAGCGTCGGTCCGCGCAGTCGATAGGCGCACCGCGTCGTCGTGCAGACGGTAGGGTCTCAGATGGGAGACGAGAGAACCCCGCCGGAGCTGCGCGAGGGAGTGCGCGCGGGCATTCTCGCGAGCGTCGAGCGCGACGTGGAGCTCCGCGGCGGGAGGACCGCACGCCTCCTGGCCGCCGCAGGTGCGATCGGAGTCTTGGGAGCGGCCGGAATCACCCTGATGCTCGCGGAGCACCCCTTCGGCCACCACCCTCAGTGGCATGCCATCGTCTTCGCCGCGGTGTGGTCCGGGCTTCTCGTCGTGAGTCTCGCCCTCGCATTCCTCCAGGTGCGGACGCCGTCCTTGCCGCTGGCTCGCTCGGCTGCCATCGGGATGCTCGGCCTCGGCTTGGCCGGCATCTGCAGTGCTCTCTGCCCCGACCAGCACTTTCTGCAGTGGTGGTCGTCGACCGCGGTGGGCGGCCGACTGACCACGGGCGGGGGCCTCCCGCTGAGCGCCCTTTGCTTCGGCCTGGTGTCGTCGCTCTTCTTGGGAGCTGTCGCCGCGTTCATCGGACTCGGACGCGGCCCCATGCGTCCGCCGCTCCCGGCTGCGATGTTGCTGCTCCTGCTCTCTCCGGGCGTCGCGCTCCAGTCCGTCGACACCTCGTGGGCAGTCTTCGGGAGCTGGTTGCTCGGCACGGCTGCGGGTGCCTACTCGGGTG
>Ga0210377_10001548_pt1 | contig 20988 bp, 18 predicted proteins | sample PLM4_65_b1redo_FD_155480 | JGI IMG/M metagenome (GOLD analysis project Ga0210377, IMG submission 155480) | Groundwater sediment microbial communities from an aquifer in East River, Colorado, USA - PLM4_65_b1 redo | ecosystem: Environmental > Terrestrial > Soil > Riparian zone | place: USA: East...
TACGTAACTCTCCCCTTGGATTTCTCCTTTTCTCCTGACGAACTCCGTCTGACCTTCCGCTGGGAGGAGAACCAACCACAATAAAGCGAAAGAGAGAAGTGCTATTCTCACGTTTGACCCCTCTGTTAGCTCTTCTCTACCACAACAGGAGTTGAACTCTCAATCTCTTTTTGCCGGGACCGTGGGTCAGCGAAATTAGCGAAATTAATGAAAGGATGATTGAATACGGCGGGCAGAAAGCCCGGGATAAGGGAAAACGGCGGGTTATCCGCGCGAGAGTAGGATAGCTCTACTTCTTCTTATAGATGTCGGGGTCCATACGGCTATAAGTCCCCGACTTCGCCAGCTCCTCCTCAAACATCTTGCGGATGGACGGGTCCTGATCGGAGTATTCAATCTGATTGCCGCCTTGTTTAACGTCCTTGTCAACTTTTGTGATATCACCGAAACTCTCTCCCATGCTAAATTTGATCCCGCCGAAACGCGGGGGCAAATAGCGGGCAGGCGTGGCGCCGGTGTTGAAATGCTGGTGGAACCACATCTCCGGCGGCACGAAGACGCTGCCATCCTGCCATTCGTAACGCTTAATGGGTTGTCCTTCCTTCCAAAAAAGGGAGAAGCCTTTTCCTTTGATGATGATGACGTTGAAGCCGGGACCGTGCCGGTGGGCCTTCTTATAAGTCCCGATAGGAAATTCAGAGATGTGAGCTGCCATCGTTCCGTCGGCCATCTCCAACATGACGTTGCTCCCGCTGGCGCCGCGTTCCTTCCACTCTTCAAGTTTGAAGTTGCGGGCATCGGCAACAAAATTGGTTTCCCAGACGCGGCCGGGATGGGATTTTCCCTTGCCGCTGAAGTAGTCCGGATCGCCGTTAAAGCGGTCCGTGAAATCGTAAGGCACATTAAAGATGAAATCCGGGCTATGAAAGAGATTGAAAACGATCGGCATGTTGTTGACCGAGAAAAACCGCGCCGGCTCGTTTCCTTGTCCGTTAAAGTGCTGGTGCCAGACATTGAGCGGCAGCGAGATCAGACTCCCCTCTTGCCACTCGAAGGTCTGTTTGGCCCCTTTGTCGTTCCATATCGTTGTCGCCCCGCGCCCCTTGAGGACATAGATCAACTCCTCGTAAATCTGCCTTTGGGGATTCAGGCTCTTGCCGGGAGCTATCTCGCAAACATAGGCGCCGGTCGCCTGTCCTGCCCCTTCCATATTAATAAAAGCGCCATCGCCTCCAGCTCGATCCCAATGCCCGACGGGAATCCTTCTAAGGTCCTGGATGAAAAAATCCTTAACAATCGGGATACCCTCCCCCTTCTGCCATTTCTCATAATAGGGGATACTGTCCATCACGTTTTCGAGCTGCGACGCAGGCTTGGCCATCTTGTCCTCCAAAGCGGATTTTTTTTGTTCATACCGTATAAAATGGGCAAAAGCAAGGCGAGCCCTTCGGGATCGCAAATGGCAAATCTCAAATTGCAAATCTGAGATCTGAGATTCCGAGCGCGGTTCGACCGCCCTGCCTTCGGCAAGCTCAGGCCCTGAGTTCATCGAAGGGAGCGGCTCACCGCCGAAGGGTAGCGAGGATTTGACAACCAGGCGGAAACTCTACTAAATGGCAGGTAGCCCGCTAACCAAGCCTTCAGCGCTCAGCCGTCAGCCGGGGACCCAGCTGGGCGCTGAAGGCTAATACCATAGAAAAGGAGAAAAACATTGGCAACAACAGTCACCGCACCCATGGTGGGGAAGATTTTAAAGGTAGAGAAAAAAGCTGGCGATCGAGTCGAAGAGGACGAGGTGATCATCGTCATGGAGGCGATGAAGATGGAGATTCCTATTGTGGCGCCCGTCTCGGGAGTTATTAAAGAGATCAAGGTTGCTCCGGGACAGGCAGTGGAGGCAGAACACCTCCTGGCCGAGATCGAGTAATTCCCCTCCCCCGACGCATCACTCCAAGGAGAAAAAGATGGATACCTGGACTTTCGGTTGGACCGTAGCCCTCATCGGTATGGGAGGGACCATGCTGGTTTTGTGGCTCCTGAGCGTGCTTATTCTCCTGCTCAAAATGGCATTCCCCTACAAGGCCAAGGCCAAAGATTCGGCACCCGCAAAGAGATAGGAGGAGGAAAAAATGGAATCGGCTATCCTCTCCGGACTTCAGGGCCTGCTGCTCGGCCTTTCGCACCTTGGATGGGGCCATGTCCTGATGATACTCATCGGCTCCCTCCTCCTCTACCTGGGGATTGGAAAGGGGTTTGAGCCTCTGCTTCTCCTCCCTATCGGCTTCGGCGCGATCCTGGTCAACATCCCTATGGCAGGCCTCATGGAAGAGGAAGGCGTGCTGCGGTTCTTTTATGATACCGGCGTCCTGACGGAGGTTTTCCCAATCTTGATCTTCATCGGCATCGGGGCCATGACCGACTTCCAGCCCCTGCTCGAAAACCCCAAGATCATCCTACTCGGCGCCGCAGGGCAATTCGGCATCTTCCTCACCCTCCTCCTCGCCCTGGCTTTGGGCTTCGACAAGCTTGAGGCAGTGGCGATAGGCATTATCGGGGCCTGCGACGGGCCGACTTCGATCTACGTCACTTCAAAGTATGCGCCTCACCTCCTTGGGGCGGTTTCCGTGGCCGCTTACTCTTACATGTCCCTGGTACCGCTCATCCAGCCCCCGATCATGCGCTTGCTGACAACTGAAAAGGAACGAAAGATCGTTATGGGAGTCGTGAAACAGCCGGTCTCCAAGACAACCAAGATCCTTTTCCCCATAGTCGTCACGGTCGCGGCTTCGTTGGTCGCTCCCCTCGGCACACCGCTAATCGGGATGGTCATGCTGGGAAACCTGATGAAGGAATCTGGCGTGGTGGAGCGGCTGAAAAGCGCCTCCGAAAACGAGATCACGAATATCGTAACGCTCCTCCTCGGACTCTGTATCGGGGCAACGATGGAGGCGGCGAAGTTTCTGCGCGTGGAAACCTTCATTGTCTTGGTCCTGGGGCTCATAGCCATCGGCCTGGACACGGCCGTGGGAATTCTCTTCGGCAAACTCATGTGTCTCCTTACCGGCGGGAAGATCAATCCTCTGATCGGGGCGGCGGGGATCTCCGCCTTCCCGATGTCCGCACGGGTCGTCCAGGCAGAAGGACAAAAGTACAACAAAAAGAACTACCTCCTCATGCATGCCATGAGCGCGAATGCCGGCGGGCAGATCGGCTCCATCATCGCGGCGGCGGTCATGTTGTCCGTGCTCGCGGGCATGGGGATCGTCTAAGCCCACCAGAGGGCGTCATGCCTAAAGGCAGAGAACACCTTCTTAGAAAGCTGGCCGAGATTGAAAAGAAGGCCTTAGAGGGTGATCCCAAGGCGGCCGCAAAACAACACGCCGAGGGTAAGCTCACGGCGCGTGAAAGGATCGAAAAGCTGCTGGACCCCGGGAGTTTTGTGGAAGAGTTCATGCTGGCGGAGACCCAATCCGTCGACTTTGGCATGGCGGAAAAAAGGCAGCCCTCAGACGGCGTGGTTAGCGGCTACGGCAAGATCGACGGCAGGCCGGTTTATCTCTTCGCCCAAGATCGCACCGTTCTCGCCGGCACCGTCGGCAGCGCCCACGCGGAGAAGATCGCCTACGTGATCCAGACCGCGCGGAAGCTTGGCATCCCCCTCATCGGCCTCTACGATTCTCTCGGGGCACGAATCCAGGAGGGACTCTCGGTTACCACGGCTATCGGAAAGATCTTTTTTGAGAACAGCATCGCCTCGGGCGCTATTCCACAAATCTCCGCGATCATGGGGCCGTGCATCGGTGTGGCCTCTTATTCGCCGGCGCTGACGGATTTTATCATCATGGTGCAGGGATCGAGTCAGATGTTCATCACCGGCCCACCGGTGATCAAGGAGGTCCTGGGAGAAGAAGTCACCATGGAAGAATTGGGCGGGGTCAAGATCCACTCCGAGGTATCCGGCGTTGCCGACCTAATCACGAAGAATGAGGAAGAGTGCCTCTCTTTGATTCGAAGACTCTTGAGCTTCCTGCCCTCCAACTGCCAATCCGCTCCCCCGCATCGAGAGTCACGGGACGATCCTGGACGCTCTTTGGATGAACTTGAGAAGATCATCCCCGAGGACAGGCGCAAGGTTTATAACGTTCTGCACGTCATCAAGGCGCTGGTGGATGACGGTGATTTCCTTGAACTCAAGGGAAAATTCGCGCGCAATCTAGTTATCGGTCTGGGACGGCTGGATGGATATCCCGTCGGTTTTGTCGCCAACCAACCCATGTTTCTCGCCGGGAGCTTGGACGTGGACGCCTCGGACAAGGGAGCACGGTTTATCCGTTTTTGCGATGCCTTTAACATCCCGATCATTACGCTGATGGATGTTCCGGGATTTTTCCCGGGCAAACGGCAGGAAGAAAAAGGGATCATCCGCCACGGAGCGAAGCTGCTCTACTCCTACGCGGAGGCTACCGTGCCCAAGATCACAGTCGTAATAGGCAAAGGCTACGGCGGGGCGAAGCAGGCGATGTGCACGCGCGAGCTGGGAGCGGACCAATTCTTTGTCTGGCCTGGCGTGGAGCTGGCGGTGATGGGCGCGGAAGGTGCCGTAAACGTCCTATATCGGCGGGAGATCGAACAGTCCCAGGACGCGGAAAAAACCAGAGGAGAAAAGACGGCGGAATATACCGAGAGGTTCACCGGCCCGTTCGAGGCCCTCTCCAAGCAGTTTGCTCACGCCGTTGTTCGGCCAGCAGAGACCCGGAGGCGCCTGATACAGTCGCTAGAGGTACTGAGAGAAAAGAAAGAAGAAAGGCCGAAGAAAAAACACGGCGTGATGCCGGTTTAATAAATTTTGAGTTTTTAAAACTAAGAACTCACAACTCACAACTCACAACTCACAACTCAAAACTCTAAGCGTTAGCCGGTAGCGTAAACGTAAAAGTTGAACCTTTCCCCTCCTCGCTCTCGACCCAAATCTTCCCCCCATGGGCCTCCACGATCATCTTGCAAATCACTAATCCCAATCCTGTTCCCTTCTGCTTGGAGGTTTTGCCGCTGCCGGTCTGGCGGTACTTCTCGAACAAACCGCCGATCTCGTCTGCAGAAATCCCCACCCCGTTGTCTTTCACCCACACCTTGACCTCCGAGGCACCTTCTTGGCTCATACCTACTTCGATGGTCCCGCTCTCCGAGGTAAACTTGAGGGCGTTGCTCAAGAGATTGGCGAATACCTGTTCCAACCGGCGGGGATCGGCTTTGATACGCTCGACCTGAGTATCGGCGTGGCTCCTGAGAGAAATTTTCTTCTCCCTGGCCAGGATCAGATAGTTATCGAGGCTATTTTGGATCAGATCCTTGAGATCGGTCTCCTCTTTCACCAAATCAATGTGTCCCGCCTCGAGCTTGGAGACATCCAAGAAGTCGTTTACGAGGGCCACGAGGTTCCGGCTCTGAGCCTCGATCTTGGCGAGCCATTTCCATTGCTCCTCGTTGATGGGACCAACCAGGCCATCCTGCAGGAAGGCCGCCGCCGACATCACGGCTGTGAGCGGGGAGCGCAGATCATGGGCAATCATGGCGGTGAAATCCGCTTGCATCTTGTTCGCCTTCTCCAGTTCGACCGCCTGTTTTCTGACCTGCTCGTGCAGTTGGGAATTATGGATCGCAGTGGCCGCCTGCCCTGCCAGAGTTGTGAGCAATTCAACCTCTTGGAGGCCAAATTCGTGCTCTGTCTTGGTGTAAAAGCCAAAGACGCCAATAATTTCGCCCTTAATGCTCAGCGGAACTCCCAAATAGGAGACCAGTCCGTGTCTAACAAAAAACTCCTGGTCCCGTATACGTGGATCTAATTGAACATTGCTAATTGTCAAAGGTGCTTTATTCTCGAACACCAGGTTCGGAACACCGTGTCCGCCCCTCCACTTTCCTGACTTCCAATCCGCTTCATCGAGATTCCTGCAGGCCATCGGTTCTAGCGTTCCACTTTCCCTATTAAATAACCTGATGGTAGTGGTAGCGGAATACGGAAAAAGAATGGAGGTTTTTTCCAATAGGCCGTCCAAGATGGCACGAAGATCCAAGGTCGAGGAAATAGCCACGTTGACTTCGTGCATGGCCCTGATCCGGTCCAGATTTTGTCGTGCTTCCTCGAACAGGCGGGTGTTCTCCAAAGCCAGGGCGGCTTGATCCGCAAACGTTTGCACCAGTGCCACGTCGCTGTCGGAGTAGGTCCGCCCTGTCTGGTCAGCAAGCCCGAGTGCGCCGATGATCTTCTCGTGCGCGCGGAGCGGCACGGCGATCATAGAGCGGTCCCCGGACCGGAGTTGGTGATCACGCATCTGGTTAGTGAGACGAATCCGGGGCTCGTTCAACACGTCCGCGGACCAGATCGGCATCCCCTCGGCGACAGCCACACTCGCGAGCCCCATACCAGCGGGTAAGGCGTCCCCCCCAGACGTTTGGGAAAAACTCTCGCCGCTCGATGCAAGGGTGCGCAACGATCCGTCGGGCTGGAGGAGCCTGAGCGTTGAGACCTTGACGCCCAAGAGCTCCCGCACGCTCGTCACAATCCGCTCTCCGACAGCCGTCATATCCAGGGTCTCTGTAAGGGATTGCGCCACTCGCGCCAGCTCCTCCGCTTCGCGCCTCCGGCGCTCGGTCTCTTCGTACAGCCTGGCGTTCTCCAGCGCTACCCCGATCACATTCCCAATCGCCTGCAGGAAATCCACCTCACGCTCAGAAAACGGGAGCGGATGGCTAGCGGAGATACCTAAAATTCCCACGACTCTCGCTCCCGCTTTCATCGGGATCCAGGCAACGGAACGGCTATCCTGTAACAGGGATTGAGAATTCTCGACTTCCGAGCGGTCATTGCAGACCAACGGCTGTCCCGATGCGAAGATCTGATCGCTCGGCTGATGAGGCACCCTGTGACGGAGATCCTCGATCTCATCGGGCAAGAACCCTCGGTGGGCGGCTAGTGCGATCTCACCTGTGACGGGATTCTTGAGCCTGATGGAGACCCGCTCACGCCCCGTCACCTCTAGGACCTTATCCAAAGCGATCTCCAGCAGTTCGTCGCGGCGAAGCGACTGGCTGGTGGCCTTAGCGATGATGTTGAGCGCTGCCTGTTCCTGCCCGCGGTGCCGGGTCTCCTCAAAAAGCCGGGTGTTTTCTATGGCAACGGCCACACCGGAGGCCATCTGTTGCATGAGATCGATCTCTTGCGGGGTAAACTCTCTTGGCTGATAGGTCAATGCCCGAAGGATCCCCTTCACTTCCCCTTCCTTGGAAAGGATGGAAATACCCAGATAACCCCGCATGCCTGCTTTCCTGATGCTCACCCCCCCTGAGAACCCCGCCCCTTCCCCGATGTCCTTTATCGCGAGAGGCTGGTGATGCTCAATAATCCAGCGTGATCGTCCCCTGGAGGTTCCGGTGCTGTCGGATTGCAACCGTTCTGGCTCTATGCCTGAGACACCCACGACTTGCCAGATTCCGTCATGGTTTACCCTGACATCCGAGACATCGACTTTGAAGAACTCCCTTACTTTGGCTGTGAGTTTTTTGAGCAGGCTGTCGAGATCCAGGGAGGTGATGTCCTGACTGAGTTCCTTAAGAAGCGCTTGGATCTCCTCCTGCCTCTTGAGATCCTTGTTTGCCTTTTCCAACCCACCTGCCTGCTCTCTGGTCTGCTCGTGAAGCTGAGCGTTGTGAATCGCCATGGCTCCCTGGCCTGCCAGCGTGGAGAGAAACTCGATCTCTTCTTTGGTAAATTCGTGCTCCTCTTTTGTATAAAGGCCAAGGACCCCTATGGCTTCGCCTTTAGCAATCAATGGAACCCCAAGATAAGATATCAAGCCATATTTGCGATAAATCTCCGGGTTATATGATTGCGAGCTTGTTTGAACATTACGTACTGTTAAAGGTGCCTTTGTTTCCACTATCTTTTTGGCGCGGCCGCTCAAGGATCTATTCTCCTGTGCCCTCCATTCCTCCTCGTTCAGACCCTGAGACGCCAGAGATTCCAATTCTCCAGTATCTCGATTTAATAACCTTACCGTGGTTGCGACCGGGTAGGGGAGAAAAAAATCGATTTTTTCCAATAAGACATTCAACACCGCACGGAGATCTAAAGTCGAGGTAATGGCGGTGTTAATTTCGTGCAAGGCGGCCAGCCGTTGCTCCGCCCGCTTGCGCTCGGTGATGAGTTGCTCCATGGAAGCAGCCATCTGGTCAAAGGTGCGGGCCAGTTCGCTCAGTTCTCCCTTTCCATAGGGTAGGTCTGTGCGGGCGCTCAGCTCGCCTTCACTCAGCCGCTTCGTTGCCCTCATCATGGAGTTTACTTGACGGAGAATGAACAGGTTGGAGCCGAACCACGCCGCCGCAAGCACAAATACCGCAACGATCCCAAGCGCGATGAGGTTTCGGACAAGAACCCGGTTAGCCGAGGCAAAGGCAACGTTCTTAGGAATACCGATGCTCACATAGGCGCCGCCTGTATCCCCCAGCGGACTGAACCCATTGAGGCGCGGGACGCCGTCCATACCGGCAGCCTCAGTAGTGCCTGCGCCTTGACTTAGAATAGTCTGGACGAGTGGCGTTTCCGGCATGGATTTTCCAACCCATTTATCCGGATCGGGGTGGCGGACTAAGATTGTGCCCTTACGATCAATTACGGTGAGGGTCGTACCTGACGGCAACTGCGCCTTGGCGACAAGTTTGTTAAGCCACGCAAGATCCAGCGCGGCAAAGACCACGGCCCCTACTTCTGTAGGGACCAAAATGGGATAGCCGAAATTGATTCCGGCCTTGCCCGTGATCCGACCCACTTGATAGTCGCCGATGGCGAAGTCGCGGGTTTGAACGGCGAGCTGGAACCACCCGCGGTCGGCAGCGTTCACACGACCCTTTTGTGGGACGCCGCTGCAGAATATCTCGCCGTCTGAGTCAACCACCCCAAAGTTCGCGTAGAGCGGATATGCTGCCAAAAGATCCGCTAGAAACGCGCTGCATTGGGCGGGCTGGCCGCCTCGCACTACAGGAACTTGCGCTAAGGCAGTTAGGAGCTGACGCGCTCCCTCGATCAAGTCGTCTTGACTGCTTGCGACCGACTGGGCCAGACGCAACGCGTTCGTCTGTGCTTCTACAGAGGCCGATCGCCGCATTTCTGCAGCCGTATAGATAATCAGCCCCAGCGCCGGAACGACGGCAAGAAGGACAAGCAGCAGTAAGCGAACACGGAGACTCGAGAAAGAAATTCGTATCATGATCGACTCTATTTTACCTGGAAGACACGCGTTCGCTCGGCTCTTCCTTTGAGGCCTGTTGACGGCTTTCACCGGGTATCGTGACCGTGAAGGTCGAGCCCTTGCCTTCCTCGCTTTCCAATTCTACCTTACCCCCTAGCAGCTCGGTAAATTTCTTCACGATATAAAGACCGATTCCCACTCCCCCGTACTTCCTAGTCTCTGAGCTATCGACTTGGCGAAATCTTTCAAAAATCGTCGAGAAGTTGTCCTCGGCGATCCCGACCCCGGTATCGGCAACTTTGAACTGCAATAGCCCATTTTGGCTATTACCTTCCGGGTGATGAATGTCCGCCTCCTCCGCGCTCGCGCCATTAAGATATCTGGCAGATATGGTTACGGCACCCCTTTCGGTAAATTTGATGGCGTTGTTGATAAGATTCTGCAGCACATGCTTGAGTTTCTCACCGTCCGTATTGATAACCGGGAGGTCCGAGGGATAGTCCCAGACAAGACTAAGCTCTTTTCCAAAAGGAATCGCGTAGTTTGATCTGAGATCGTTGAAAAAATCTTTCAAACTAACCTCACAAGTCTCCGCTTTAACCCCTTCGGCCTCCAACTGGGTGGCCTGCAATATGCTGCTGATCATAGTTAGCTGATCCCTGGCGCGGCTAATGACTTTTTCCAGCGCTTTCTCCTGCTCCGGATTGATCTCCCCAAGCAATCGGTCCTTGATCATTCCCGTATAACCCATGACGACATTAAGGGGCGTCCTCAGCTCGTGCGACATGACGCTCAAGAATTCATCCTTGACCTTATTCGACCTCGACAGATCAGCCGCTAGCTTGACCATCTCCTCATAGAGCGCGCTATTTTCTATGGCCACAGCTATCTGGTCCGTTACTGCTTCCAGGAGTTGAATCTCGTTTGAGTTTAATCTTCGAGGGGCACCGCCCATGCAAGTCAGAGCACCCACATTTTTCAGTTTGCCCTTTATGGGGAAGACCGCAAAGAAACGATGGCCTAATTGCTTCGCGCTTTTGGTTCGGCTGAGCTGTTGGTACAGGGGGTCTGCCTCGATATCTTCAAAGATTAGAGGTTTTCCCGACTCCGCCACCTTGCCCGCAATGCCTTGTCCCCCGGTAAAGGACTGCGGTTGAGTGAAGCGCTCTCGATCACTGGCAAGGGATATCCTCAAAAGCAGCTCTTTCATCCGCTCGTCGTAAATATAGATTCCGGTAGCGTCGAAGCGAAAGATGTCTATAATCTTCTCAATCGCCGCCTGAAGGACTCGATCCAGATCTAGCGACTGACTTGCAGCAGCCGCCACCGAGTGGAGGGCTGAGAGCATATGGTTGGTTTCCTGTAGCTGTGCTTCCCTCGAACGGGCCTCCTCATAGAGCCGGGCGTTCTCCAGGGCCAGGGCGGCTTGATCTGCGAACGTTTGCACCAGCGCCACTTCGCTGTCGGAGTAGGTTCGCCCTGTCCGGTCAGCGAGCCCGAGTGAGCCGATGATCTTTTCGTGTGCGCGGAGCGGCACGGCGATCATGGAGCGGTCCCCGGACCGGAGTTGGTGATCACGCATCTGGTCAGTGAGACGAATCCGGGGCTCGTGCAACACGTCCGCGGACCAGATCGGCTTCCCCTCGGCGACAGCCACACTCGCGAGCCCTGTACCGCCGGGCAACACCTCCCCCCCGGAACTTATGGAAAACCCCTCGCTGGTCGACGCAAGAGTGCGTAACGATCCATCGGTCTGGAGAAGCCTCAGCGTGGAGGCACTGACGCCGAAGAGTTCCCGCACGCTCGTCACAATCCTCTCTCCGACAGCCCTCATATCCAGGGTCTCTGTAAGGGATTGCGCCACTCGCGCCAGCTCCTCCGCTTCGCGCCTTCGGCGCTCGGTCTCTTCGTAAAGCCGGGCGTTGTGAATCGCGATGGCGGCCTGTCCCGCCAACGTGGTGAGAAACTCCACCTCCTCAGCGGTAAATTCATGTTCCTCTCTAGTGTAAAAGGAGAGCACTCCCAAGATCTCCTCTTTGGCAAACATGGGGACTCCCAGATAGGATACCAATTGATGTTTGCGGAAAAATTCGTGGTCTTTAACACGCGGGTCTTCTAAGCAATTGCGAATCACCAAAGGAGTCTTGGACTCGAATACCGCGTTGGCCGGCCCTCGGCCGGGTTTCCACGCCGCGACTTTCCACTCCGCTTCGTCGAGATTCCGGCAGGCCACGGGCTCCAATAGGCTACTCTCCTTGTTCAACAGCCTGATGGTGGCTGTGGAATAGGGGAGAAAGAGCTCAATCTTTTCCAGGAGCACGGCCAGAATGTCGTGAAGATCCAAGGTCGAGGTAATGGCCTTGTCGATCTCGTGCAGGGCGCGGATACCTTCGAGATTGCGTTTGGTCTCTCCAAACAGCCGCGCATTCTCGATCGCAACACCGATCACGCTCCCGATGGCCTCAAGGAGTTCCACTTCGCTTGCGGAAAAGGGCTTCGATTGATTATCAGAGATGCCTAGAACACCAACAACCCTCGCCCCTGCCTTAATTGGAACCCAGGCGACAGAGCGAGTCCGGTCTAAAACATCGCGAGAGCGATTTTCTCCGCTATCATTAATGATTAGCGGGTTTCCGGAGGCGAAGACTTCTTCGCTCATCGGATGCGGTGTTCTGCGACGCAGCTCCTCTATTTCCCCATCCGAAAACCCTCGATGGGCAGTCAGCTCAACCCTCCCTGTCAGGGGATCCTTGAGCCTGATGTTGACCCGCTCACGCCCGGTAACCTCTACCGTTTTATTCAAAGCAATCTCGAAGAGTTCCTTGAGATCCAGCGACCGGCTCGTAGCCGTGGCGATGGCGTTCAGCGCCTCCTGCTGCCGGGCCCGTTGTTGGATCTCTTCGAAGAGCTGGGCCTTTTGCACGGCAACGCCCATCTGGTTCCCGATAGCCTCCAGGAGATGGCTTTCATTGAGATGGAATTTCCGCGGGGTCCGGCTGCCGACTTCGATAATCCCCAGCCCCTCTTCTTGCGAAAAGATGGGTACGATGATGGCTGATTGGACCCCCTCTCTTTTAAACGTGCTCATTCCCTCGACCGCCGGCACATCCTCCACCGCCAAGCTTTTCTTGGAGGCAATCACCTTGGGAACCAGCGATTCTGTTTTCGGACTGCTCCCGTGTACGCGCATAAGATGCATGCGTACGTTTTCAGGGTCCTGATAACCCTTGTAGGCCCCTATGAGCATGCTGCCGTCGGATCTAAACATCCGGATATTACCAATATCGAGATGGAAGATAGACAACACTTGGTCGAGCATCTTTTCCAGGACAGTCTTAAGATCCGGCGAACCCAAAACCGTTTGGCCCATCTCGTAGAGGGCTTCCATCTCCTTGTAACGAGCCTGGAGTTCCTCTTGCACCTTCTTGGTCTCGGCCCGACGTTGCTGCAAGGACTCAGCCATCCGGTTGATAGACTCAGCCAAGGTGCCCAATTCATCGCGCCTATTGACTCGCAAACCGGTATCCAGCCTCCCTTCACCAATCTCCTTGGCGGCCTGCACGATAGACAATATGGGGCGGCTGAAGTTTGTGGACAAAATGAATGCTAGGATAGCGCCAATGCCAAGACAGATCAGTGTAATATAAAGACTCGATTTGCTCGTCGCACGAATAATTCGTTCAGGTTCAGCAAGCGAAAATCCTACTTGGAGATGCCCGATACGGCTACCGTCGGGAGTCAAGACCGGCCCGCCTACCTTAAGTATCTCCCCCTCCAGGCCCGATATCCACTTGTCGGAACGAAGCATCTCCCGGCTGAAGCCATCGGTTAACTTCTGATCCCGTAAGGCGTTCTCCTGAGTTCCGTCGGCCAACATCACCCCTTCCGAGTCCGTTACATAGATGTAGCTGATATCAGGGTTTGCCCGAGCGCTTTCTAATCGCAGGCGTAACGCGTGAACATTGAGAAAGTAAAGGTCGTCGGCGATATTAGTGGAAATTAGAGTTGTTGTTTCCCGGGCATCCTTCTCGAAGTCGCTAAGGATTCGCTGGCGCCCCTGATAGATGAAGTAGAGAGAGATGCTCCCTCCTACCAGGAGAACAACGCAAAAGGTGAAGACGATTAACTTAGAGCGGATACTAAAATTCATTTGATTCCAAGTTCGGCATCAATAAACTTCCCCGCTTTTAAGAAAGGCGCCACGGCTCCCTCGGCCAATTCATCGAACTTGCTCGTATTCTCAAATTCCTTAAGGGCCTTCTTTCCTTCCTCCGACTGATGCATGTTGATTAATATTTCCTTAATTGTTGCCACCAGTGGGGCAGGGAGGTCTGCGCGATAGTTAACTATATGGCGAGGAAAAGAGAACGTTTTATAAAGTACCTTTAAACTTTTAAGCTCTCCCCTGGCTTCCTTTTCATAACTTTGATTATCCAGTGCTCCAGCCATTACCTTTTTCCTCAACACCCACACCATGGTATTTTCATTATCGTTACTAAAAATATACCCTACCTCTCGAGGGCCTACGGATTCAGAAAAATCTTTCTTAGGGACCAACCTTAATCCTTGCTGCACCATAACCATCTTGGGAACGAAATAACCCGAGGAAGAAAAGGGTTCCTTAAAGGCGATCATCTTTTTGTTGAGTTCTTGCAGCCGATTGATGCCGCTGTCCTGCCGCGCAAAGATAACTGAGTGATATTCGCCGAGCCCTTTTTTCTCCCGCAGGAGCAAAAACTTGCTCCCGGAGACACGACTCACAGCGACGGAGGGGAAAGGGCTGTCGATGTAGAGATCCGCCTTTCCCTCCTTTAAGAAGTTGGCCATCTCGGGAATTCCTCTCGCTACCACAACCTTCCCTTGGTCAAATTCCTCTGATCGAAGCTGTTTTGCAAGGTAGCTTGCAAGCGGCAGAAACTTTTTGATCTCATCCGTCGGCACGTCGCCTATAGAACCCACGACTATGGATTTGGCCATCACGGGCCGAGATAAAAGTAGGGCAGCCGAGACCAAGAAAAATATCCACCAGTATCTTCGCATTTGGTCTATCATTACACACTTCGCTACCTGGTCCATATTTTCCCCTTTTTACCCAAGCTCAGAAACCCCGTTTTCTTTGTTCTCAACCCACTTTCTAAATTGGCTCTCCCGGATGCGCCACTGGCCGCCGATCTTAAAGGCCGGCACCTCTTTCTTTTGGATCATCCTCATAAGGGTCCGTTTAGAAATTTGAAGGATCTCGGCGGCGGCTTCCAGGGTTAGAAGTCTGAATTCTTCTTGAGTATTGCCCATAATTTAACCCATCCCTGCCTGTTCAAGTCAGCAATCTCTATGCCATAAACAAAGACGAGCTGTAACCAACTGTTTTCACATACTTTCCTTTTTTAGCCAGAGAAAATCCAGGCAATAATAGTGACAAATATCGACAAAAGGGAACTCCGATGGAAAAGAATGACAAACTATGAGCTATGGATCAGCCCTTCTCTGCCATTACTCATCGATGTAGAAAATCAAAGGTGGGGATGGGGAAGAAGGTAGGAGTCAGCGCTGGGGTTCGATAATGACTTTGATGGAATCCTGAGCGGTCGCGACTAGCTGAAAACCGTACGCCGCCTCCGCTAAGCTCAACCGGTGAGTGATCATCTCGCGCACGCGCATGCGCCGGCTGCGGATCATTTCGATCGCCTCGGTAATGTCCTGAGGACTGGCGGCGTAGGAAGTGGTGATCGTGACTTCATCGCGCCACAACTCGAACAGCGGAATGGGGACCTCGACTCCCGCTGCCGTCGGAGCAAAAAAGAGGATAGTCCCCCCTCTCTCTACTGATCGGACGCCCTGTTGAATGGCCGGCAGCGCCCCGGCGCAGACAATCACCAGATCAGCGAGACGCCCGTCGTTCACCTCGCGCAGCCGGGCGGGAACGTCCTCGGCGGCATGGATCACCGTATCGGCGCCAAATTCTCTTGCCGCTTTGAGACGGAAATCATTGATATCGGTCGCCACTACACGAGCCGCGCCGTGCCCGCGCGCCATCTGCACATGGAGGAGGCCGGAGAGGCCGCTGCCGATTACCAGGACGGTTTGTCCAACGTGGAGCCGGGCAAATCTCTGTGCCCGCACAACGCATCCCACGGGCTCGATGAAAGAGCCCTCTTCGAAAGAGATTTCTTCGGGCAAGAGGAAGGCGCCTAACTCGACGTTGATCTTCGGCACGCGGATATACTCGGCGAAGCCGCCGGGATCGAAATGGGTCCGACGCAAGGTGTCGCACACCGAGTGGTGACCGCTTAGGCAATAGCGGCAGCTCATGCAGGGAACATGATGAGACACGAAGACGCGGTTTCCAGCTCGATAATCCCCCACTCCCTTCCCCACGCCCACAATCTCGCCCGCGATCTCGTGTCCCAAAACGAGGGGGGCCTTTTGAATGCGGTACCATTCCATCACGTCCGTGCCGCAGATACCGCTGGCCCTGACGCGCACCAGCAACTCGCCGGGGCCAATCGCAGGCATAGGCATCTCCTCTAGCCGGACATCCCGGTTGTTGTAGTACATGGCAACGCGCATGATATTTTTTGGTGTCTGTGCGAGAGGGGGCCTGCCCCTCAGCGGGAGCCGATGGGCCTCAGCTTTTCTGCCCCCACGTACTTAACCTGTCAGGTTCATTTCCCTGAAGTAGCTTCAGTGTCAGACGTCTCCCTTTCTTCGGGACAGACCTCCCTCTCTTGAGAGCAGGGCTGAGAGGGCTCCCTGAGCGGAACTAAACGGAGCAGCCCGGAGCGAGCGAGGGGGACGCGAATGAGGCTGCGGACGTAGGAACGAGAAGGTCCGGTTAAGCCACCGACCCATCGGCCGCAGCCGAAAGCGCGTTCCCCGAGAGAGCTTAGCCAAGCAAGTCCCGGAAGGGTCGCTGTAGGAGGCCGTAAAGCGAGGGGAGTCCCGAAGCCGACCGTTTGAGGGCGCAGGTCCCTTCTCAACGTTAGCCCGCTGCCCTCTTACCCCTTGCGCCCTTAGCGCTCTCGTAAATTTTATAAGCCTCCTTCACGGGAACCTTTTCATGCACGATCGCCCTTACCGCGCGGATCATGCCCACCGGGCAATCGGACTGAAAAATATTTCGACCCATATCCACGCCCACGGCGCCTCCCTGCACAGCGTTAAAGGCAAGCTCCAGGGCCTCGATCTCAGGCGTCTTCTTGCCGCCGGCGATGATCACCGGGACAGGGCAACTCTCGACCAACTTCTCGAACTCCTCGCAATAATAGGTTTTCACGATATGGGCCCCCATCTCCGCGGCGATGCGGCAAGAGAGCCCGAGGTAACGGACATCTCGCGCCATATCCTTGCCTACGGCAGTGACCGCCAACACCGGGATGCCGTGCCGCTCTCCTTCGTCCACGAGCCTCGCCAGGCTCACCAAAGTCTGTTTCTCGAACTCCGAGCCGACAAAGATAGAAAGGGCCATGGCCGAGACGTTCAGGCGAATCGCATCTTCGATGGAGACCGTGATATCTTCGTTGGAAAGCTCTTTGAGAATGCTCGTCCCTCCCGATACCCGAAGGACAATCGGGGTATGGGAGCCGGGATCCACGGATGTCCTCAAAACCCCGCGCGTGAGCATGAGGGAATCGGCATAAGGGAGAAGCGGCTCAATGGTCTTGCGCGGCTCCTCGAGACCGCTCGTGGGTCCCAAGAAGTATCCGTGGTCCACCGCCAGCATCACCGCACGGCCATCTTCGGGTTTAATAATCCTCGCCAACCTGTTTTTCATTCCCCAATCCATAGTGATCTATACTCTCCTTCTCTGGAACAATGGAATGTCGAAACCTATCATAGAATCCCCTGAAAAGTGAAATAGGAGGAGCAGCGGTAAAAAACAATCGTTGGCGGATGGAGCTCCAGGGATTTAATGAAGACCCCGGCCAGGCTCCATAGAAGGCCGGCGAGCAGAACGTAGATCCTTCCCCGATTGAGAGCGGCGCTCGCCGCAGCGGGCCTTGCCTCTGTTGACAATTTATTTTCTCCTGCCTTAACCTTTCCTATCATGCCCTCTTTAAAAAAAGAATTTGTTCCCGAGATGGTCCTGATTCCCGAAGGGGCATTCCTCATGGGAAGCGAGGATGGACCGGACAACGAAAAACCGGTTCACCAGGTATGGGTGGATAGCTTTTTGATCGGCAAATTTCCTGTAACCAACGCCGAGTACAGGATCTTTGTCGATGAGACTGGCGCCCCAGAGCCGCCCTTTTGGCGTGAACCGATGTTTTCTCGCCCGGATCAACCGGTCGTCGGCGCCAGTTGGCACGATGCGATCGCGTATTGCGACTGGCTAAGCAGGCGCATTGGAAAAGGCTTCCGTCTGCCCACCGAGGCGGAGCGGGAGCGAGCAGCACGAGGCCAAAGCGAAGGCGAAAAATATCCTTGGGGAGATGAGCCGCCTTGGAAAAGGCCCTATCCGGGCTATGATCTTGAGACCGGAGGGCCACAGCGCGTGGGCCTCAATGAGTCAAACGGCTTTGGCCTCTATGATATGAGCGAGGGGGTTCACGAGTGGTGCAGTGATTTTTATGATCCCGGCTACTACCAGAATTCACCGGAGCGGAACCCGAAGGGCCCGCCGTCGGGACAAAGGCGGGCCTCACGCGGCGGCTCCTGGCGCCACCACATTAAATTCAGCCGCTGCGCCGCCCGCAGCTCCCTGCCACCGACTTTCAGATATGCGGATTACGGCTTTCGCCTGGCGGTCAGTTTTTGATGTGCCGGAATAGTAAGAAGAGAGTTCGCTTTATAGAATGTGAGGAGCAGAAACCGGGAACTTCCGTTTTTAAGTTCTACTCAGCCACTACTGAGATTTTTATAGTCGCGGTCACGTCCGCGGCCAGACGGACAGGGACCTCATAGTCTCCCAGGCTCTTGATCGGCTCGTCGAGGTGAATCTTCCGACGCTCTATATTGAAACCTTCCGCTTTAAGGGCTTTCTCAATATCCATGTTGGTCACCGAGCCGAAGAGCTTCCCCGCTTCTCCGGTCTTGACCGGTATTATCAGCGCAACCGCAGCCAATTGTTCACTCAAGCCTTGTGCATGTTTCACAACCCGTTCTCTCTGAGCCGCAATGACCCGCTTCTGGTGCTCAAAACCCTTCTGGTTTTTGTTGTTGGAGACAAGCACCAAACCGCGCGGCAAGAGGTAGTTGCGCGCATAACCGTCTCGCACCCGCACTACCTCTCCCATCTTGCCAAGGTTAATAATATCTTCCTTCAAAATAACTTCCATAGTATGACTCCTCCTAATTCCGTTACTCGTTATTGGTTATTCGTTAACTCGATTAACGAATACACGAGTATGCGATGAACGGTTATTCCCCTTTAAGAGACTTGGCTCGGATTCAAATCCTTTTTGTTCAAGCGGCGAAAATCGCCCCAAAGATCAAAGAGTCCGAGACCCACCACAAAAAGCGTGAAGAGCTGCTCGAAAACGATAAGGACATAAGCCAGGCTGCGCAAGAAATACGGGATATTCTTGCGATGAAAGTAGTACGCAACAATAGCTAGACCCTGTAAAAAATAAAAAACCGCAGTCACCAGGAAAACGTTCAAAGCCAATGCCTTGACGACCTCCCCCGCAGGAAAGAAAAGGGAGAAACCCGAAAGGATAAAACCCCAGATGAGAGGATCCGGAGCCTTCCATTCCCTGATATCGCTGCTGGCGGCAAAAAAAGAGCTGTGATCGGGAAAACGGCGGTAGAGAAAAAACAGGTTGATGAGTATCGCGGCCACAAAACTCACAAAGGCGAGAGCCGGCATCATTTGAAGGACCATATCGATGATTTGCGGCGCACGCTCTCTGAGAACTTCCAGGCCCTCTCCCGAAAAACCAACCTGCTCGTAGACCTTAAGCGAGATTTCCAGATTTTCTCTAAGGGCTGCTCTGAGAACCAGCTGCAGCGCAGAGAGGGAACCAAAAAAATACAACAGGAAGCCAAAGGCGGCAGCGAGCATTCCCGCAGCGGTGCCTACCACCACTGATTCTATCGACCAACCGCGGCCGAAGGAGAGGGTAAGCAAAACCGCCAAAAGAGCCAGGAGGGAAAACCCCAGGGCCAACTCCTTACCGTTGGCGAAAAAAAGCACCAGGGTTACTATCAGGAGGAGGGCCACACCGTAGCCTTTCCCCTGCTTCAGTCCCAACGCCAGGGCCGGCTGGGGGACCAGAGGAATCAATAAAAAACCGACGAGGGGGATAGCTACACCGGATAGAAAGAGCACCATCGTGAAAAACAAGGCGGGAAGAAAACTCTTAATGATTTCTCGGCGACCCATAGAGACCTGTTTCGGGAAAAGCCCGGCTAGTTTCTGGCCGTGCTGAAAGGGAGGAGAGCAATGCTGCGTGCCCTTTTGATCGCAGTCGTAACCAGCCGCTGGTGATGCGCACAGTTGCCCGTAATACGACTCGGGGTCATCTTTCCCCTCTCCGTGACGAACTGGGTCAAGGTCCTCGTGTCCTTGTAGTCGATCTTGAGCTCTTTATCCGCACAAAACCGACATACCTTCCGCCGAACCATAAACCGGCGCCGGCCTGGACCCTGTTCCTCGTCCATCCGTTCGCGGTTCATTCTCTGAGCTGGAGCCCTCTGTGCCATCTTTTAATTACACCTCATCCTTTCACAGCGGGAGATCTTCCTCTTGTCCTGGAGTCGGGAGGCCTCCCAGATCGATAAATCGAACCGTATTGGCAACCACCTCATACTTGCTTCTCTTCTGTCCCTCGGGAGTCTCCCACCTTTTCTGCGTCAGCCGTCCGTCCACTAACACACGGGACCCGCGCTGGAGATGCTCCTTGCTACGTTCCCCCACACGGCCAAAGACCACAACGTCAATGTAACAGACATCTTCCTTAAGCTCGTCATGGATCCGGTATTTATGATGAACAGCAAGCGGAAATTCGCAAACTGCCAATCCCGCGGGGGTGTACCGGAGCTCAGGATCTCGAGTCAGGTTTCCCAAAAGGATAACCTTGTTGTACTCCCCCATCGGGCGCTCATTCTCCGACGATTAAAAAAACTACGATGGTGGCTCTAGCTTTGCTCCATCCTCCTCAGTACTTTTCCTGCTTTCTTGGGGAATGTCTTTCTGTCTCGGCTGCGGCGGCTCCTTCGTCTTTTCATCCAAGCGCACCGTCAGGTAGCGCAACACCCCATCGCTGAGCCTCATATTTCGTTCCAGCTCCTCCACCGCGCGGGAAGAGGATTGATATCGAAGAAGGGAGTAATAGCCCTTACCCTGTTTTCGGATACGATAGGCAAGATCCGTCAGTCCCCACTCATCCGCTTGGGACACGGCTCCATCCAATCCTTCGATAATCTTTTTAAACCTATCGATAAACTCCTTTACCTTTCCCCCCTGATCGGGATGGACGATAAAGATGGTCTCATAACTTGTCACGGTCGCAATTTTCTCCTTTAATTCAATTATTTGACAGCCCGTTGAAAAAGGCCCATCTGCTCCGTTGCGCTCGACCGCCTCGCTCCAGCGTACTGCTTAAGTACGCCTCCGCTCGTCGCTTTCTCGCGCGCCTCGCATCTGGGACCTTTTTGACCGGCCTGAAAACACGTTTTTCAACACCCTGTTTGATGTCTATCACAAGAGTCTATGCTTTACAATTAGACTGACTAAAACCCCAAAAAATGCAGCAGTAGCCTGTGACCGGCAAGGATGACCGGGGCAAAGACCAGCGAGAACACC
>Ga0210377_10001549_pt1 | contig 20985 bp, 22 predicted proteins | sample PLM4_65_b1redo_FD_155480 | JGI IMG/M metagenome (GOLD analysis project Ga0210377, IMG submission 155480) | Groundwater sediment microbial communities from an aquifer in East River, Colorado, USA - PLM4_65_b1 redo | ecosystem: Environmental > Terrestrial > Soil > Riparian zone | place: USA: East...
GGCAGGAGTGATCCCCTTCTTCGCGGTAGCGAAACTCAAGCCGATGCTCGGTTATGATGATACGCTCGACGCGTTCGGCATCCACGGTATTGGCGGGACCATCGGCGCGCTCCTGACCGGCGTGTTCGCCGATCCCGCGATCAACGAGGCCGGCAAGGGACTCCTGTACGGCAACCCCGGCCAGCTCTGGACACAATTCATCGCGGTAGCGGTGACTTTGGTATACAGCGGGGTCATGACCTTTATCATCTTCATGATCATCAAGGCGACCGTCGGCCTGCGGGTCGGCGCTGAGGAAGAGACCATCGGCCTCGACGAGAGCGAACACGGTGAACGGGCGTATAATTCGTAGGGAGTCAGGAGTCAGGAGTCAGGAGGCAGGAGGAAAACCTTACTCCTCGCACCTCACTCCTTACTTTTCACTTTATCAGGAGGAGGTACTATGAAAAAGATAGAAGCCATCATCAAGCCGTTCAAACTCGATGAGGTGAAGGACGCGCTGAACGCTCTTGGCATTCAGGGTATGACCGTGACCGAGGTGAAGGGGTTCGGCAGGCAAAAGGGGCACGTGGAACTCTACCGTGGCGCGGAGTATGATGTCGCCTTCATCCCGAAGGTGAAGATCGAGCTGGTCGTGGGTGACGGCATAGCAGAGAAGGTTGTGAGCACTATTCAAGAAAAGGCCAAGACCGGCAAGATCGGAGACGGCAAGATCTTCATAACAAAGATAGAGGAGATCGTAAGGATCAGGACCGGAGAACGCGGAGAAACGGCGATATAGTGGATCATCATTGATACTCATCGGGGTCGGCATGTGCCATTGCATGCTGGCCCTTTTTTATTCGGATGTTATCCCCCAAAAAACTTATCTCTTTTCTTGCCTTTTCCCCGCATTTATAGTACGTTCGCTTCATGGTAAAGAAGCCAAAAGATATGATAAAAAAGAATGCCCACAGCGCCGCCCTCGGCTTTGAGGCCACGCTCTGGGCTATGGCGGACAAGCAGCGCGGCCACATGGACGCGGCGGAATATAAGCACGTGGTTCTGGGGCTCATCTTTCTCAAGTACATCTCCGATGCCTTTGAGGAAAAACACGGGTTGCTCGTTGAGGAGAAGAAAAAGGGTGCTGATCCCGAGGACAAGGACGAGTACCTTGCCGAGAACATCTTCTGGGTGCCGAAGGAAGCGCGCTGGCCATTCATCCAGGGCAAGGCAAAGCAGCCGACCATCGGCAAGATCATCGACGACGCCATGGTCGCCATCGAGCGGGACAACACCTCGCTCAAGGGCGTGCTGCCCAAGGACTTCAACCGTCCGGCGCTTGACAAACATCTTCTGGGCGGCTTGATTGATCTCATCGGCACTATCGGCCTCGGCAGCAAAGAGCATCGCTCCAAGGACATCCTCGGAAGAGTGTACGAGTACTTTCTCTCCCAGTTCGCCAGCGCCGAAGGCAAGAAGGGTGGTCAGTTCTACACACCCCGGTGCGTGGTAGGGGTCCTGGTCGAGATGCTGGCACCGTACAAAGGAAGAGTATTCGACCCTTGCTGCGGTTCCGGCGGCATGTTCGTGCAATCAGAGAAGTTCGTCGAGGCCCACGGCGGCCGGGTCGGCGACATCAGCATCTACGGCCAGGAATCAAACCCTACTACTTGGAAACTCGCCATGATGAACCTCGCTATCCGTGGCATTGAGGCCAATCTCGGTTTCGAGCACGCTGACAGCTTCCACGCCAACAAGCACAAAGACCTTAAGGCTGACTATATTCTCGCCAATCCTCCCTTCAACATGTCCGACTGGGGCGGCGACCGTTTGCGAGAAGACGGAAGGTGGAAGTACGGTGTCCCACCCGCTGGCAACGCAAACTACGCCTGGATCCAGCACTTCATCCACCACTTGGCGCCGAACGGTGTAGCAGGCTTCGTGCTTGCCAACGGCTCCATGTCATCGAATCAGTCAGGTGAAGGCGAGATCAGAAAGAATATCATCGAAGCGGATATCGTTGACTGCATGGTCGCCATGCCGGGCCAGCTCTTCTACTCCACGCAGATACCCGTCTGTCTCTGGTTCATCAGCCGGAACAAGAAGAATGGTAAGGGACAGGACGGCAAGCCCATGCGCGACCGTTCGGGTGAGACCCTGTTCATCGACGCCCGCAAACTTGGCGTGTTATACGACCGCGTTCACCGGGAACTCCCTGACGGAGAAATAAAGTGCATCGCAGACACTTACCATTCATGGCGCGGTGATCTCAAAAAGAAGTACGAAGACATCCCTGGCTTCTGCAAGGCTGTCAAGCTCGAAGAACTCCAAAAGCACGGTTACGTTCTCACCCCTGGGCGGTACGTTGGTGCTGAGGCGATGGAAGAGGATGCTGAGCCGTTCGAGGGGAAAATGAAGAGACTCACATCAACATTTCGTGAACAGATGAAAGATAGTAGCAGGCTGGATCTTGCTATTGAAAAAAACCTGGAGGCGTTAGGCTATGGAAAATAATTATCTTATCGACAAACTTGTAATTCGTTCCTTTAAATCAATCGTGAACCAGGAAATAAATCTTGGCTATGTGAATGTCTTTATTGGAGCCAACGGAAGCGGGAAAAGTAATGTTTTGGAAGCATTAGGAGTCCTTTCCGCATCAGCTTCCGGTCGTGTAGACGATGAATCGTTGCAGAGACGGGGTGTACGACCCGGGGTCCCGCGTCTCTATAAAAGTGCGTTTGACCAAAAAATCAGCCCTCATATTTATTTTGAAGCGCATGCACAAAAAACTAATTATTCAGTTAGCCTAAACAATCCGCTGGAAAATCCACGGCCAGCATGGTTGTATAAGACGGAGGATCTTTGGTCGGGAGAAGAGCACGTTGCAAGCCGTGGCACAAAGTCGAAGATGAATCCCGAGCAAGGAATAGCAGCACTAAAACTAGTGGAGCTGAAGGAATCCAACCCCGCTGTCCATTTTATGAACCTTCTTCGCGACTATGCTATATATGCTCCGAATACCTTGATGTTGAGGGGACTGACCTCTGATCCTCAAACGAGAGAGCCCGTTGGGCTATCGGGTGGACGCTTAGCTGAAGCAGTCCAAGAGTTAAAGTCTCTCGCGCAAAACAATAACTTCTTAGCGGATGCGCTTGAGGAGGTTGTTGGAATGATAGATTGGATATTGAATTTCGATGCAACTAGTTCGGCAGATGCAATCCTTTCCTCAAACGTTGCGCGTCCGCGAATGGTCCTGCGGTTTCATGACCGGTATATGCGTAAAGGGAAAAATACTCTCTCAGCCTCGGATGCAAGCGAGGGTGCACTTTATGTTTTATTCTGCGCAGTACTTGCACTATTGCCAAAAGCCCCGAAATGCATTTCCGTAGATAACCTAGATCAGGCTCTTAATCCGAGATTGACACAAAAACTTGTCAGTTCATTGTGCAAATGGATAACATCGAATCCTTCGCCCAGGCAGATATTATTCACGGCGCACAATCCGTCAGTTCTGGATGGTTTGCCATTACAAGATGATAGAGTAAAGCTTTTTGCCGTGGATCGGAACAGCAACGGTCACACCATAGTAAATCCAGTAGTTATCACTGATGAAATGCGTAATCTCAATAAGGAAAAAGGTTGGCCGTTATCACGTCTATGGATCATGGGACACTTGGGGGGAGTACCGAATGTCTGATCTACGAATAGGCTTGATAGCTGAAGGGAAAACCGATCAAATCGTAATACAAGCTTCTTTAAAAGCCATTCTAAGTCAATCTTTTGTGCTTACTCTGTTGCAGCCTGAAACGAGCGATGCGTTGGGTGGTGCAGGACCATTGGGCGGAGGATGGGGTGGTGTTTATGGTTGGTGTCGACAACTGATGACGATGCAGTATGCTGTTGGAGCAAATCCGTCATTAATTGATTTTGATTTAATTATCATACATGTGGATGCCGACATAGCGGGGAAGCACTATTCCGATTACGGCATTAGCAATGGCTTGAATAATTTGCCATGCGAGCGCCCTTGTCCGCCGCCCGAAGATTCGGTAGATGCTCTACGAAGTGTAGTGGCTGGGTGGCTTAACTTACCGTCGACAGGTGGTTTGCCAGTACAATGGGTTTTCTGTACTCCCTCTAAATGTACCGAGGCCTGGGTGATTGCTGCGCTTTATAAAAGCACTGTGCCAACTATCTTGAATGAAATAGAATGTAATGGGGGGCTGGAAAGTTGGTTGTCACAGCGGCCAGTGCGGGAAGGTAAGCTGATTCGGAGTGGCAAAAAACAAACTACGGCTTACCTGAAAATCGCTCAACGAGTCACCGATGGTTGGGGAGATATCTGCTCGCATTGTTCACAAGCGATTCGTTTTGGTGACGCGGTACGGGCAACCTTGATATAGAAAGTGCTTATGGTAAAACGGTTAAAGCATGAAATCTAATGCAGTCGATACATCCAACTGGATAGAGACCAGCATCGACGAAATTAAAGCCGATGAAAAAGCAGCCATTGCGATCGGCCCGTTTGGATCGAGAATGAAAAGTGATTGCTACGTAGGTTCTGGTATTCCAGTTATACGAGGAACGAATCTGACGGGCGGTCGTGCGTTCGAAGGTGAGTTTGTTTATATTACAAAAGAAAAGGCGCAAGAGATAAGCTCATGTAATGTTCGTGAGGGCGACTTGGTATTTCCGCACCGAGGATCAATTGGTGAAGTAGGCATTGTGCCTAAGGACAAGCGTTATGTGATGTCTACGAGCCTTATGAAATTGACGTGCGACAAACGCAAAGCAGATCCGTTTTATCTGTTCTATTATTTCAAGTCTTCAACAGGGCGTCATGAACTCTTGAAAAATTCGTCTCAAGTAGGAACGCCTGGCATTGGCCAACCTTTGGCCTCACTAAAATCTATCCGGCTAATACTGCCTCCAATTCAAGAACAGCGCGCCATCGCACACATTCTCGGCACGCTGGACGACAAGATCGAACTCAACCGCAAGATGAACCAGACGCTCGAAGCCATGGCCCGGGCGAGCTTCAAGTCGTGGTTTGTGGACTTTGATCCTGTCCGCGCCAAAGCCGAAGGCCGCGATCCTGGCTTGCTTCCCGACCTCGCCGCACTTTTCCCTGAAGGCTTCGAGGATTCGGAGTTGGGCGAGATTCCGATGGGGTGGAGGGTACAGCAGCTGGGTGATCTGATTGAATTAGCTTACGGCAAGGCACTGAAGGAAGAGAACCGACAACCCGGTAATGTTCCAGTTTTTGGTTCGAACGGACAAGTTGGAACGCATAACGATAAGCTTGTAACTGGACCAGGGATTGTTGTCGGTCGCAAAGGGAACCCCGGTATAGTGACGTGGGCACCATCTGACTTCTTCCCCATTGATACTACTTTTTACATTGTAACAAAAGGCACATGTAATAGCCTTTATTTTCTCTTCTATGCACTGCAAGATCAGAACCTTGCTTCACTGGGTGCTGATTCTGCTGTGCCGGGTCTGAATCGAAATATGGCGTATATGAGTCAGCTGGTTGTTCCAGCCGCACCCATCTTGGATGCCTTTGATAAAGTGGCACAACCAGTTTTCGAGCGAATCAGCCATAACAACGTTGAATCTCGCACCCTCGCATCTCTGCGCGATGCGCTACTGCCGAAGTTGTTGTCGGGGGAGATAAGAGTCCATGAAGCTAATTAAAGAACTGCAGGAAAACGTCATTGATGAGAAGGTAAGTTTGTCGACAACTCTTCGCAAAGCCAAGGTTCTCGCTTCGTTATTGAAGAATGATCAGTTTAGAAAATGGGTGGATGATGAGCTTAACGGTTACGACGGTGATTCCATTCTCCCCGAGTACAGACAATTATCTACACAAAGCTACGGTACTTTTGCTAACGGTTTTCAAATGCTTAAGAATTCACCACTCCCAACACATCACCTCCCAGAAGTGGTACAGAACTATGCAAGCCAAATTGACTTAAGACAAGGAATAAAAGAATTGGAGAGCATAGCGGCAATCGATGATCAGGCACTCCATTTTAAATGGCCACCTGACATGATAGCGATTATCCAGAGAGAGTTTAGTGATAGCTATGCTCTTCTAGATGCATGGCGTGCCGTGGGTCGTTCGCAAATAGAGGGTATCTTAGATGCTATACGCAATCGTTTACTTGAATTTATATTGCAGTTGAAGGATCTACGCCCTGAAATAGTTGAATCTGAAGAAGCCATAAGCCAGATCCCGGAAGAAAAGGTTGCTAATGTCTTCAAGATCACAATTCAAGGCGACCACAATGTTTTGGCGACTGGCACAGGGTTCTCACAGGAGGTCCAACAGCATGTAATAGCCAAAGACGACAAGTCTCTTGCGGACGCATTACGCCGGATGAATGTTTCAGACAAAGAAATTGAAGAATTAAAAAGTGCAATCCAGACAGATGGCTCCAGACAGAAGAAAAGTCTCGGTGAGGGAGTAAGGCAGTGGCTTGGCAATATGACAGGGAAAGCAATGGAAGGTGCATGGAAAGTTGCTGTTGATACTGCGCCGGGGCTTTTAACGAAGGCAATCTCCAAATATTACGGATGGGAATGATTGTGGAGGTGTCTCATATCAACGGGTGGCGGAGAGATGGAGACCGTTAGATCATACTGCAATCGATGCCAAGGTGAAACCAACCAAGATGTTTTGCATTCTGAGACCATCGAATGGGAGGATCCATCTGATGACGAAAATTATGCTCCTCTTAAAGGGCGAGATATTTACCAGATGTTAAAATGTTGTGGATGTGATTCGATTTCATTTAGAAATATTAATTGGATCGCAGGCCGTTGCGATGAGAAGGGCCGAGACGTTCCAGAATTCGATTTCTATCCTCCAGCTATATATCGCAGGGCTCCGAAATGGCTTAATGACTTGAATAATATTCTTGATGAGGAGCAAGAATTCATTTATGATCTAATAAGGGAGATCTATAGCTGTCTGCACCATGATAGCCGCAGATTGGCCACCATGGGAATTCGAGCATTATTAGAGCACATCATGATTAAGAAAGCTGGCGACCAAGGTTCATTTGCAAAAAATATCGACGCTATTGGCTCACAAGGGTTAATCTCTTTAAACCAGGAAGATATCCTGAAAATTGTTCTGGAAGCAGGTCATGCGACGATTCACAGGTCTTATTCACCAATAACTGAAGACCTTCATACATGTATGGATATCGCCGAGAGCATTGTTGAGGCAATTTACATTCATCCGAGCAAGGCAGAGATATTAAAAAATAGAATACCTGGCAGAACATGATGTTGCTATCGGGCGCAATTTTACACCGTAGGTGAGGTAAATGTATGATTCTGAGACAGATATGTTGAGCGAGGCGCAGCACAACCCAATACTAATGGTTTAGATGATCCGGAGGTAGTTCAATGGCAGATATCAATCTGACGCAAGATGAAGTTGATCTTCTTATTGCCATGAAGAAATTCAAGGTGGATGATGATAAATGGGATTATCCCGGCCTTGGCGGGTCTGTCACTATTCCGCTTGTTTCTGAAGATAAACGTGAGAATTTTCTTCTCGACATCTACCGGGGCAGGATCGATCTTTCGAAAGGAACGTACCAGAACAGATCCCGTCAGGTTGTCTTGCTTGTTCGACTCGATTTTGGCGGGCAGCCTCACAGAAATCCTGATCAGGAGGAAGTGCCGTCCCCGCATTTGCACATTTACCGCGAAGGTTATGGCGATAAATGGGCGGTGCCTGTCCCACCGGATAAGTTTCCGAATATCACAGACTTGTGGCAGACCATGAATGACTTTATGTTATATTGTAATATCGTTGAACAGCCCAACTTAAATAAAGGACTATTCTCATGATCGACGAAATTCAGGTGTTATTGGATAAATATCTGCATTGGCTCAAAGACAAGACAGTCTTGCGCCAGGTCAATGATTGGGTGGAGATAACTACGCCGTATCTCGACAGGCATAATGACTATTTGCAGATGTATGCACGCAAAACGAATGGCAGCTTTGTCCTGACCGATGACGGTTATGTCATCGGAGACTTGCGGCGCGCCGGGTGCGAACTAGAGAGCAAAAAGCGGAGAGACCTCCTGAACCAGACGCTGAATGGCTTCGGGGTCAAGCTTGTTGATGAAATGTTGACCGTCAATGCCTCGCCCGAGAATTTCGCTTTGAAGAAACATAATCTTGTGCAGGCAATGCTGGCGGTGAATGACCTCTTCTATTTGGCGGTGCCTATGGTCGCCAGCCTGTTCCTTGAAGACGTTACCGCGTGGTTGGATCTCAACGACATCCGCTATACACCCAAAGTTAAGTTTACCGGCAAGACCGGGTATGACCATCTATTTGATTTTGTGATTCCCGCGTCGAGAAAACAGCCCGAGCGTATTTTGCATGCGATCAACAGGCCAAGTCGAGAAACTGCTCAGTCTTTGGCGTTTTCGTGGATTGATACAAAAGAAGTGAGGCCGGCAAATTCACGAGCGTACGCCATATTGAACGACGCGGAGCATGTTCCAACGGGTACGGTTCTTGATGCGTTGAAGAATTATGACGTTTCGCCAGTTCTATGGAGCAGGAGAGAAGAAGTTAAGGAGGAGTTGGCTGCATAACGAAGCAATGACGAAGTGTAAGCTATGGCCGACAAAGACCCATTAATCCCCAAGCACGGCGGCTACCGCAAACTAAAAAGCTTCCAGATTGCGCAGTTGGTGTATGACATCACCGTGCGTTTCTGCGACCGCTACGTCGAGAGGCGCAGCCGGACCCATGATCAGATGGTTCAGGCAGCACGAAGCGGAGTGCAGAACATCGCCGAGGGCAGTCATGCGAGCGGTACCTCGAAAAAGACGGAACTGAAGCTTACGAATGTGGCGCGGGCGAGTCTGGAAGAATTGCGCCTGGACTATGAGGATTTTCTACGGCAGCGGGGGCTGCCGCTGTGGGACAAAAGCGATCCTCGCCGTGCTGAACTGATTGCCCGGCGGCCGGCCACCGCTGATGACGTGGCCGCTTGGGTGAAGGAAACCAGCGATAAGGAACAACATGGACTTCATGGACAGGGTGGACTGGATGGACAAGGAAAAATAGAGTCAAAGTCGTCTACAGTGTCCACGCCGTCCACAAAGTCCAATTACTCGGAGTTTACAGCTAATTCCGCTTTGGTATTGCTTGCAGTTGCTTGCAGCCTTCTCGACCGGCAACTGGTTGCACAGGCCTCGGCTTTTGAGCAGGAGGGCGGTTTTACTGAACGCCTGTACAAGAAGCGGCGCGAGATCAAAGGATTCAAATAATGCTCGACGAAAACGAACTCGAACAAACTGTACTTTCCTGGCTGAATGGACTTGGCTGTACTGTCCTTGCCGGTCCCAGCATCGCCCCAGGCGAGCTTCTTGCCGAACGCGCTGAGTTCGGCGAAGTCGTCCTGAAAACACGGCTGCGCGATGCCTTGGCGCGGCTTAACCCGTCCATTGATGAAACTATCATTGACGAGGTGATACGAAAGCTCCTGCATCCCTCCCACGTTTCCTTGATCAGAAATAACCATACCAGCCACAACTATCTCGTAAACGGCGTACCTGTCGACATTGTCCGGCCTGACGGCGGCCATGGGGTCACTGTCCGCGTGATAGACTTCGAGAATCCCGATAACAATGACTGGCTCGTAGTCAATCAGTTCGCAGTGATCGAGGGCAAGTATAATCGCAGGCCGGACATTGTAATCTTCGTAAATGGCCTTCCGCTCGCTGTGATTGAACTCAAGAATTCTGCTGACGAGAACGCCACGATCTGGTCTGCCTTTAACCAGCTCCAGACTTACAAGCAGCAGATCCCATCGCTATTCCTGTACAATGCCGCGCTCATTATCTCCGACGGGCTCGAAGCCCGGATCGGCACGCTCACGGCTGACCGGGAACGCTTCATGCCCTGGCGGACCATCGAGGGCGAGGAGCTTGCATCTTCAGCTATACTTCAGCTCGAAGTGCTGCTCAAGGGCGTGTTCGACACGCGTCGGTTCCTGGATATGATTCGCCACTTTATCGTGTTCGAGGACGAGGGCGGCGGACAGCTTGTTAAAAAGATGGCAGGCTACCATCAGTTCCATGCTGTGAACGCGGCATTGGAAGAGACTCTCCGGGCAGCGGATAGGATGTCCAAGGTTGTAGGCATCAGTGAGGAACAGGGTAAGTACTATTCCCGCGCCGACAAAGCGAAAGAAAAACGTGATGTGGGGGACCGGCGAGTGGGCGTGGTCTGGCACACGCAAGGATCAGGTAAGAGCCTGACCATGGCATTCTATTCCGGGAAGGTGATTCTCAATCCTGCCATGGAAAACCCGACACTCGTGATTCTCACTGACCGGAACGACCTTGACGACCAGCTCTTCGGCACCTTCTCGCGCTGCCATGAACTCCTTCGCCAGGCGCCAGAGCAGGCAGGGGACCGCAAACATCTCCGCGAACTTTTGAAGGTAGCATCAGGCGGAGTGGTATTTACGACGATCCAGAAATTCTTCCCCGAGGAAAAGGGCGATACCTTCCCCATGCTCTCGGACCGGAGGAACATCGTCGTGATCGCTGACGAAGCGCACCGGAGCCAGTACGACTTTATCGCCGGCTATGCGCGCCACATGCGCGACGCCCTGCCGAATGCCTCGTTCATCGGCTTCACGGGTACGCCGATTGAGCTGACGGACAAGAACACCCGCGCGGTCTTCGGCGACTACATTAGCATCTACGACATCCAGCGGGCGGTGCTGGACGGCGCGACTGTGCCGATTTACTATGAGAGCCGATACGCGAAGCTGGAGATTGCCGAATCCGAGAAACCGAAGGTTGATCCTGAGTTCGACGAGGCAACGGAAGGGGAAGAGGTCGAGCGCAAGGAAAAGCTCAAGACCAAATGGGCAGCCCTTGAGGCGGTCGTGGGCACGGAGAAGCGCGTGGGCGTGATTGCCCGCGATCTGGTGGAGCACTTCGAGAAGAGGCAGGAGGCCATGATCGGCAAGGCCATGGTGGTTTGCATGAGCAGGCGCATCTGCGTGGACCTGTATCAGGCTATCGTGAAGCTTCGGCCTGAGTGGCATTCCGAGGATGACGACAAAGGCGCTATCAAAGTCGTGATGACCGGCTCAGCATCCGACCCCCTGCATTGGCAACAGCATATCCGGAACAAGCCCAGAAGAGAGGTACTGGCCAATAGGTTCAAACTCCCGAAGGACCTCTTCAAGATCGTGCTGGTGCGCGACATGTGGCTCACGGGATTCGACGTGCCCTGCCTGCATACGATGTATGTGGATAAGCCCATGCGGGGCCACGGACTGATGCAGGCCATTGCGCGGGTGAACCGCGTGTTCAGGGACAAACCGGGCGGATTGGTTGTTGATTATCTGGGACTGGCTGATCAGCTCAGGAACGCTCTGGCAGCGTACACCGAGAGCGGCGGCACGGGTGAGACTGCCATCGACCAGGCAGAGGCCGTGGCGGTGATGCTCGAAAAATACGAAATCTGCCTCGGGATGTTCCACGGCTTCGACTGGTTAGCCTGGAAAACTGGAAAGGCTGCTGCACAGCTTTCGGTCCTTCCTTCGGCACAGGAGCACATTCTGAAGCAGGCGGACGGGAAGGCGAGGCTTGTGAAGGCCGTGATTGACCTGTCGAAGGCGTTTGCCCTGTCCGTACCGCATGAGGAGACGATCCGCATACGCGATGACGTGGCATTCTTCCAGGCGGTAAAGGCAGCCCTGGTAAAAAGCGAGCCTACCGGTGGAAAGACCGAATACGAAATGAATCTTGCGATCCAGCAGATCGTCTCGCGGGCTATTGCTCCCGGCGAGATGATCGATATCTTCGCTGCAGCTGGCTTGAAGAAGCCGGATATTTCGATCCTGTCCGACGAGTTCCTTGCCGAAGTGCGCAACATGCCGCAGAAGAACCTGGCTGTGGAGCTCTTGCGGAAGCTCCTGAACAACGAGATCAAGACGCGGGCCAAGCGGCACCTGGTCCAGGCGCGTTCATTCTTTGAGATGCTGGAAGAATCCATCAGGCGATACCAGAACCGGGCCATAGAGACAGCCCATATCATCGAAGAGCTTATCAAACTCGCCAAAGACATGCGTGGGGCTGAGAAGCGGGGCGAGGACCTGGGCTTGAACGACGACGAGGTGGCTTTCTACGAGGCGCTGGAAGTGAACGACAGCGCGGTGAAGGTTCTTGGGGACGAGACGCTCAAAGCAATAGCTCGGGAGCTGGTTGAGACCGTACGCAGGAATACGTCTATCGATTGGACCGTGAAGGAGTCAGTAAAAGCGAAACTGCGGGTGATTGTGAAGCGGATTCTTCGGAAGTACGGTTATCCGCCTGATAAGCAGGAAAAGGCTACCCAGACCGTGCTGCAGCAGGCTGAGCTGCTTGCGCCGGAATGGGTAGCCGCATAATTTCCCCTGTCCGTTACATCCTTTTTTATTCCCCCAGCCGCTTTCCCGCCTCGTAGGCTTCTTTCAGCGCTGTCGGATGTTTCTGAACATCACCCTTTGCGTCAATGCCGCCGAAGAACAGTGTCTCGTGTTCAGGCACGCTCACGGTCCTGAAAAAACCCTTTGCCACGGCCTCGGCGCAGTTCTTCCCGTCATCTTTTTTCATGCCGCCCACGAGCAGGAGCAGGCCCTTTCTTCCATGAGGGCCCGCAGGAATGATCTTCTTGAGGAGATATTTCTCGCACCAGAACGCCTGACACCGGTCCACCATGGCCTTGGCCTGGGCGCTCAGGCTGTAGAAAAAAATAGGGGAGGCGAGAATGATCCTGTCAGCCTCTCTGATCGCGGCGTAGATGTCGGTCATCGCATCATCGTGAATACAATGACCGGTCGTAAAACAGCCGCCGCAGTCCTGGCAGGGTTTGAAGACCATGCTGTTCAGGTTGAAGACCCTTACATCGTGGCCTGCCTCCCGCAGGGGCTTGAGCGCCTCGGCGAGCAGGACCTCGGTGTTCCCGCCAGGACGCGGGCTGCCGTTGAATGCGATGATCTTCAAGCGTTATTCCACCTTGCGAAATGCCTGCTTTTTCGCCTTACAGACCGGGCAATCATCCGGGGCCTCGCCCTCGGCAGTATACCCGCAGACGGAACAGACATAATAGTCCGTGTCCTTGTTCGTGCCTAGGCTGTCGAGCGCTTTTTGATAGAGCGCTGCATGCACCTTTTCTACCTCATTCGCATAGTTAAAGCTCTGCAGTGCCTTGCTGTTGCCCTCTGCCTGTGCATCGGCTATCATTCGCGGATACATTTTCTGGAACTCGTAGGATTCGCCGTTGATGGCATCCATCAAGTTGTCCCTGGTCGCCTTAACGACGCCGAGCACCCGCAGGTGATTATGGGCATGGATGGTCTCGGCTGCGGCAGCTGCGCGGAACAGCTTCGCAACCTGTTTGTGGCCTTCCGCTTCCGCCTTTTTCGCGAAGGCGAGGTATTTCCTGTTTGCCTGGGATTCCCCGGCAAATGCGTCCTGCAGGTTCTTTTCCGACATTGACATTGCTGTAATGCTCCTTTCGATAACATGCATTGGTATTTGGATTTGCTGCTCTTCTGAACTCCGTTGATGGAGGAGGTGAGGCGGGGATGCAGTTGCCCGTACATCCCCGCCCCGGGGGAGAAAACGACCTTATTTGACCCTTGCGTCAACTGCGGACCAGTTGATGTTCTTGAAAAATGCTTCGATATAGTCAGCCCGTTTCAGCCCATAATCGAGCATGTAGGCATGTTCGAACACATCCATGATGAGGAGGGGATTGCATCCGGCGGGGTGGGCGGTATCATGCTCGTTGACCCAGAAATTGATAAGTCTGTTGGAGCTGGTGTCCTGGTACAAGACGACCCAGCCAATGCCGCGCATTGCGCCGGTGGCCCTGAAGTCCTTCTCCCAGGCCTCAACGCTCCCAAAACTTGCCGCGATGCTCTTGGCGGCCTTCCCGTCCTTGCTGATGCCGCCTTTGCCGCCAAGGTTTTCAAAGTAATATTCATGAAGCCGCATACCGTTGAATTCCCAGCCCAGCCGTCGTTTCAATTCAGCAAACTCGGGTAGTGCGGTCTTGCCATCCTTGCTCATCTGATCCAGGGTATCGAGCACCTTGTTTGTGTTTGTGACATACCCCTGATACAGCGTAAAATGGTTTTTTAATATTGTTTCGCTAAATCCCTCCATCCCCACGAGCCTCGTATAATCCTTTGGTGCGTATGGCATGATCGTTTCCTCCATGTGTGTAAGATAACATCGTTACCGGAATATTCTCTAGTATAGCAAAAAAATACGGGCGGGGTATCAGGGTCGTAATTCAGCCGACTTGTTCAAAGAAGTCTTTTCCTACCTTGCAGACCGGGCATTTCCAATCCGAAGGCAAGTTTTCGAATTTTACCTTCTGGTCCTTTTCCTTATACAACCATTTGCAGGCAGAACAGCGCCACACGCCGAAGTCCTCCCGCTCGCCTTCCTTTTTTACGATCTCCCACCCTTTTGCAGTCCACTCCTCAAGGGTCGGCGGATAAAATCCCGAAAAGATCGTTTTGTCCCGCGCATCCTCCACGGTCACCTCGACCGTGGAACCGTTCTTTTTTACCGAATAACTCCAGTTAAAGCCGTCTACGGAGTCTGGTCCCGAGAGCTTTGCAGTGAACTGAAAGGCGTTTCCGCGCTGCCTTACCTTGGACCAGCTGTAGCAGCAGGGCAGCACAGACGTGCACCCGCATTTCCCGCTTTTGAGAGCCAGCCCGTCCACGCTGAAGCCGCCTGGAATCTTTTCTATTTCAATGTCCATGAACAACCCTCGATGTCAGTGAATGGTTTTTTCCTTCTCAAAGACCCTGTGATCGCAGAAGATGCACAAGGTCTCGTTTTCCTCCGACCAGATGCCCAATTCACCGCCGCATTTGGGGCAGGTCGTAATGATGTCCGGTATTGCAACGATCTTCGTTCCACGAGGCTTACCGGTTTTATGTTTTGACGGGTTCTCTTTCATTTGCTTTCCTCCATCCTTCCCGTGCGAGACGCTCCATCCTCTTATTGCTCCAGCTCTTGATCTCATCAAAGTAGCGTTTGCGATCGGTCTTGGCAAGCTGTGCGAGGGCCTCGCGCTCTTTGACGGAGTCAATGTGGTCCGTGGGGGTCACTCCCCGCCAGGTGCAATAGCCCTCGTCAAATATGTACTCGGGGGTTACCATATCGGCGGGAGCGACGTTCTGCAGCATGAAGCGTGCTACATCCATATCAAACCCGATGATCCATCCATTGTCTACCAGCATGGTTGCGTGGTCATGGGAGATGCCTTGTGAACATACAGGGCAGTGCAGTTTTGTTATGGCCTCGAAAGGCAGCACCTCATCGCGAAAATTGAAGCTCGCATGGTACTTTCCGCACAGGCAATTGATACTATGATCTACGCACATGTTCAGTCTCCTTTGTCATTTTAATTTTATTTTTTACATTCCGGGCAGAGCCCGTGAACCTCGAGATGACTCTTGATCACCGTAAAATTCTGCTTTGCAATTTCAGAAAGATCGAGCTGGTGTTCACCGGGGATATCAACGATCCGTTTGCAGGAAATACAGATCAGATGATTATGGCTCGCCGTTGTCGGGTCATACCTTTTTTTATCCGGATCTACGGTCAGTTCGAGCACGGTCCCCTTTTCTTTAAGCGCAGCCAGCGTTGTGTAAACAGTGGCAACCGACATCGTCGTGAATTTTTTTGATACTGCCTTATAAATATCATCAACAGAAGGATGATCTTTATTCCCCTCAAGATAGTCGAGGATAGCGATCCGCTGGGGAGTGAGCTTAAAACCTATGTGCCTGTATTTTTCCATTTGGAGTTCGTCTAAATTGGGATGATTATAATATAATAATAATTATTTGTCAATAATTAGTTTAGTAAGCCCCGATTCTGCTGAGTCCTGCCATCTATTCTCAAGATCTATTTCTATTATCATATCTGAATCAATTAACAAAAGCATATGAGAGATATCATATCCTGCCGGCATATTTAACCGTGAAGTATGCCCACTAATTAATCACATGCCTATTTTATCATCTGAATTAATGCTTACGTAAAATACAACCCTGCGTAGCATTACTATTTATGCAATAAAATCAACTAATTTTCGCCGCTGCCTCCAGATCGAAGAGTGGCATATCACTTGCTACTAAATAGGGCGAGTGATTACTGGATGGGCAATGATATCTGTTGTACAAAAAATTTTATGTAAAAAGGTGGTAAAAAATGAAAACAAAGAAGGTACTGAAAAATAACTGAAGAACACCCAACAACTTTGTATTTCTTTATCAATAAAATGATATGCGTTCTCGTTAATTAAATGACATGAATAAAACAAAAAGTGCTAAGAATAAAAAGGGCTCAGAGGGGGACCACGGATGCGCTTTCTCCATATATTCAATTCCTTCTCAGTGTGCTCTGTGGTAAATCTTGACAATATGGTCATTTCGAGGAGGAGGGGATTCAATGGTGGAAAGAAGGTTATATAGGTCCGTTATGGTTGTAGTGTTCTGCATGCTGGTGCTCATACCGCTTGCAGCGATGGCACAGGATACGCCGCCAACAGCGACTGTCACACCCGCTGGCACAGCGATTGCAAAGATAGACTCAGGTGATACAGCGTGGGTCCTGATGTCTACGGCGCTGGTCATGCTTATGACGCCAGGCCTCGCCTTGTTCTATGGCGGGATGGTGCGGAGAAAGAATGTGCTCGGGACGATCATGCACAGCTTTATCGCCATCGCGCTGGTGAGTATCCAATGGATCCTTTTTGGTTACTCGCTTTCTTTCGGTCCTGATGTGAACGGTTTTATCGGTAATCTGAGTTGGGCAGGGCTGGGCAATGTCGGCCTGACGCCGAATGCGGATTACGCGCCAACAGTGCCGCACCTTGCATTCATGGTCTACCAGATGATGTTCGCGGTCATCACGCCGGCGCTCATCAGCGGTGCGTTTGCGGAACGGATAAAATTCTCCTCATTTCTCATTTTTACGTTGGCCTGGAGCACGATCGTGTACGATCCCGTTGCCCACTGGGTCTGGGGCGCCGGCGGATGGCTGAAAAACCTTGGGGTCCTTGACTTTGCCGGCGGCATTGTTGTGCATGCTACATCAGGCTTTTCAGCACTTGCCGCTGCGCTCTATATAGGAAAGAGAAAGGGATTTTTGCAAGAGCATATGCCGCCTCATGACCTACCCATGACCGTGCTCGGGGCCGGCCTTCTCTGGTTCGGATGGTTCGGGTTCAATGCCGGCAGCGCCCTGTCCTCGGGATCGCTTGCGACCATGGCCTTTGTTACTACGCACACGGCGGCTGTTTCAGCCACGCTCACCTGGACATTTGTCGAGTGGATGCACCGTGGAAAGCCGACCATGTTCGGCGCGGCGACCGGCGCGATAGCCGGTCTTGCCACGATCACACCGGCAGCCGGTTTCGTGGGCCCTATGCCTGCTCTTTTCATCGGAATGGCAGCGGGTGTTCTCTGTTATATCGCGCTGAATGCCAAGACCAGGTTCAAATATGACGATTCCCTCGATGCCTTCGGTGTGCATGGTGTCGGAGGGACACTTGGGACGATCATGGCCGGGGTCTTTGCATCGGTCGCCATCAATGCTGCCGGCGCAAACGGACTGCTCTTCGGAAATCCGAAACAACTGGCTGTGCAGATAGGAGCTGTTGTGCTGGTCGCCGTCTATTCATTTGCGGTCAGCCTGGGCCTGTTCAAGATCATCGATATGGTAATGGGGCTCAGGGTCGACGCGGAGCAGGAGACCGAAGGCCTGGATATCAGCCAGCACGGAGAGGCGGGATATACGCACTAGGTTGGTACGTCGGGAAGGTGAGAACATGATCGGTAACCTTGGGGCGTAATTGATATCACTCCTGAGCGTCCTGCCGCTCACCCTTCACCCCTTCGGGTCTGTTCCTCTGCACCAGATACACGCCGGCGAGAATGGATATGCCACCCGTGACCTGGGGAAAGGTGATCCGTTCTCCTAGAAACAGGGCCGCAAAAAGCACGGCCACAAAGGGCACGATGTAATGATACACGATCGTGCGGGTGACGCCGATCCTCTGCACTCCCTGGTACCAGAGGGTGAAGGCGACCCCACCGGAGATGAATGCGGAGAACGCTAACGCAGCCCAGGACCGGACTGACACGGTGCTCCATTGCTGATGCAGGAGCTCATATGAGCCGATCGGTAGAAGCAACACGGTCCCCGCAGCCATACAGTAGGCAGTGACCTTGATGGCGGAATATTTTTCGAGCAGCGGTCCGGCCTTTATGGTGTAAAGCGCCCAGAATGCGGCTGCGCAGATGGTAAGCAGGTCTCCGGCGAGATCGCGGCGGGAGAAACTGAGGCCGCCGGACTTATCATGGACGATAAGAAAAACCCCGAGGGTTGCCAGTGCCAGACTCGCAACAGTGTGAGACAGAATGCGCTCCCTTTTTGACAGCGAGAGAATGAGCACAGCGAAAAGCGGCGAGGACGAGATGAGCAGGGCCGAGTTCGATGCCGTGGTATTGTTGAGTCCCTCCATGAAGAGAAGATTGTACAGCGTTATCCCGATGATGCCGAGCTTGATGGCTGCGCCGAGATCACGGAGTTCCAGGGCAAGAGATTCGCGTCGTATGAGCATGACCAGGAAGAGAAACAGCGCTGCGAACGAGAACCGCACGATCGTAAAGCTCAGGGGCAGGAAGTCGGCAAGGGCGTACTTGACGAAAGCGAAGTTCACGCCCCAGATGACGGATACGAGTATGAGCTTGGGGTTGAGCATAGGTTAAGTGGAGAATGCAGAACACGGATTGAATGATTCTGGTTACGGTACATGCCGTGGCATAAGGTACAACTCCGCACTCCGCTCTCAACACTCCGCACTGGACGGTACTTTACCATGAAATCGCTTGAATACTCAAATTTATTGTGCTATCAATAAGCTATGGAGTCGCTCTCGCCCCGCATACAAGAACTGACCGCAGACATTCTGACCGGGATCATTGACGGCTTGATCGTGACCGATGCGGCCAACTGGGTCCTTATCTGGAACCGGGCTGCCGAGGAGATGACCGGTATCGCGGGCGCTGATGCCATCGGGAAGCGCGTGAATACCGCGCTTTCCGACAACCCGGCAGTGGTTGGTCTGATCGAAAAAACACTCGCCTCCGGACGGTCCTATTCGGATTACGAGGCGGAGCTCGTTGTGAAGCATGGGCCTCTGCGCCCGGTGGGTCTGGTGACGAGCGTGCTTATGGACAACGATGGAATGCCCCTCGGGGTGATCCTGACGGTCCGGGACCAGTCCGGCGTACGGGACCTCAAGGAGCGCATGCGAAGATCGGACCGCCTTGCTACGCTCGGGATGATCGCGGCGGGCATTGCCCATGAGGTCAAGAACCCGCTCGTGGGCATCCGGGGAGCGGCGCAGCTCATGCAGTCGGAGCTCCGTTCCGGTACCGGCAAGAGCTTCGATGAATACCTTGACGTGATCCTGAAGGAAGCGGACCGGCTGAACAACGTCCTTGAGGGGATCCTCGATTTTACGCGGCTCAAGCCCCGCGAGATGAAGGACCACAATATCCACAGCATCCTTGACCGGGTGCTGCTGTTGAACGAGGAGAACGCGAAGCAGAGCGGCGTGATCCTTTCCCGGATGTATGATCCGAGTCTGCCGGACATCACGGGAAACGAGGACCAGCTTGTCCAGGTGTTTCTGAACATCATCAAGAACGCCGTAGAGGCCATGCCGAAGGGCGGGAAACTCACGGTCATGACGAGGATGTCGGACCTGTTCACGACCGTGCAGGCTGACGGGAAAAAACACCAGCTCATGGTCGTGAAGGTGAGCGACACCGGTCCCGGCATCAAGCAGGAGCACCTGCAGGACATTTTCACCCCGTTTTTCACGACCAAGGACCGGGGCGTGGGGCTGGGCCTGGCGCTCTCATACCAGATCGTGCAGGAACATTTGGGGACGATCCGCGTCGAGAGCCATGAAAACGAAGGCACGACGTTCAGCGTATATCTGCCGCTGGCGGGATGATTTTAGTGCGGAGTGTGGAGTTCGGAGTGCGGAATGAATGCCAAGCATGACAACCTGAAGGATCGCACGAAGAATTTCGCATTACGCATCATCCGGTTGGTGGAAGCACTCCCGAAGGGGAGAACAACTGATGTTATCGGAAAGCAGTTGCTCCGGTCGGGGACTTCTGTCGGCGCCAATTATCGTGCTGCATGTAGAGCGAAATCAACGGCGGATTTTATCTCTAAGATGGGGATAGTCGAGGAAGAAGCGGATGAAAGTATATTCTGGATGGAGCTCCTTATAGATTCAAAGCTGCTTGCCGAGGAACGGTTGTTCGATCTCATGAAGGAATCAGGTGAAATAGTTTCAATTATCGTATCATCGATAAAAACAGCTCGACGAAGAAAATAGAGGGCGTTGTTCCTATATTCCGCACTCCGAACTCCGCACTCCGCACTGTCAATGATAGCCTGGTGAACAGAAGGAAGAGTAATTGTCTGGAAAGGCAACATGAACAATGAGCGTGTATTAATAGTCGACGACGACGAGAGCGTCCGCTGGGTGCTCAAGAAATCCCTCGAGAAGGAAGGCATCGAGACGGTCCTCGCCAAGAACGCGGCCGAGGCGCTTGAGCGGATCAAAGAGGAAGATATCGCGATCGTGCTCATGGACATCCGCATGCCCGGGATGAGCGGACTGGATGCGCTCGATAAGATCCAGGCCGACGGGCACGGGATCTCGGTCATCATCATGACCGCCCAGGCCACGATGCAGAACGCGATCGAGGCCATGCGGCGCGGCGCCTTCGATTATATCACGAAGCCCTTCGACCTCGACGAGGTGAATATCCTTCTGAAGAAGGCCATCGAGGTCAGAAGGCTTTCGCAGGAAGTGACCGCGCTCCGCGCTGAAGTG
>Ga0210377_10001550_pt1 | contig 20983 bp, 14 predicted proteins | sample PLM4_65_b1redo_FD_155480 | JGI IMG/M metagenome (GOLD analysis project Ga0210377, IMG submission 155480) | Groundwater sediment microbial communities from an aquifer in East River, Colorado, USA - PLM4_65_b1 redo | ecosystem: Environmental > Terrestrial > Soil > Riparian zone | place: USA: East...
AGTACTCGTGGAACACGTCGCGTGTCTTGCCGAGCTGCCGGTACTGCCGGATGCGCTGCATCCTGGAGATGCCGCGGATCTGCGGCTGTTCGCGATCCATCTCCCAGGGCATGAAGTAGAAGACGATAGGGGTCGGCCGCGTGCGATCCCACCAGCGCACCGCCTCGCGCATCAGCGTGTGCGGGAACTGCCGCAGGTAGTTGCCGCCCGAGATCGTCACCCGCGGACCGAACAGGCTCATCGTCGAGATCGGCAGCACCCAGATCGACTGGTTGGTGACCGAGTGGCGGTGCTGGTGCGCCTCGAACCAGCGCGGATCGCGCGCGAAGCGGCGCAGGATCGGATTGACGCTCGAGTCGTAGAGGTACCCCTCCTCGACCAGGACGTCGATGACCCACAACTCCTCGCGCCGCATGATCCAGCGCGGGTGGCGGTAGCCGACGATGCGGTTCGAGCCGGCCGCCTCGAGCGCCTCCTTGGCGCGCTGCAACTCCTCGCGCAACTCCTGGGGGTGCGGCAGCGCCCCCTTGACGCCGCCGCGCGGCCAGTAGCCGCGGCTGGCAATCTCGTGGCCGCGGTCGCGGATCATCCTGACGATCTCGGGCTGGCGCTCGGCGATCCACCCGAGGACGAAGAAGGTCGCCGTCACCCGGTGCTCCGCCAGCAGGTCGAGGACCTCACGCAGGCTCTTCTCGAGGCGCGACTCGATGCGGGTCCAGTGCTTGCGGGCGACCACCCCGTCCAGGGAGGCGCCGTGGAAATAGTCCTCGACGGAGACCGTCAGGATATGCGTGCGCGGATGCTCGGCGGCCATCTTCCTTAATTGATACGAGCCGGATCACGACCGGTCAAGACGCCCGCGGGCGGCCTCCCGGCAGATTCAGGATTGTAAGTACGCCCCCCCGGACCCTAAGGCCCCCCCCTTGCAAGGCGGCGTGTGCGGCGGAAAACCCTCGTATATTAGCCGAAGTTCCGCCCCGTCCGGTAAGAGTCGCCTCCCCGGGCGGCACCGCACGCGCCCGCGGACCCGGGCGGCGGCGTACAAGATAGGTTTCGGGACCCGCCGGCGCACCCGCGGCGGTCTCCCACATCCGGATCGCGGGGCCTCATCGCGGTTGACAGTGCCCGGAGGGCTCCCTATCCTCGGCGCCATGTCGCACGACACCCGCCGGCCCTTCGACACCGCGTTCCCGGCGGTCTTCCTCGTCAGCATGTCGGTCCTCCTCTTCGAACTGGCGTTGACGCGGCTGTTTTCGGCGACGATGCACTATCACTACGCCTTCATGGCGATCTCGCTGGCGCTGTTCGGATCGGGCGCCTCGGGCGTGGCGCTCTACCTGGCGCGCGAACGCCTCGCCGGCACGGTCGGCGGGCCGCTGGGACTGGCGTCGCGCGCCGCGTCCGCGGGCGCCCTGGCGGCGATCGCCGCCCTGTTCGTCGCCCTCCATGCGCCGCCCGGCCGGGGTGGCGGCGCGGATGTCGCGCGCTTCGCCCTCCTGTACGCCGCCTGTGCAGCGCCCTTCTTCCTGTTCGGCGCGGCGATCACCCTGGCGATCGTGGCGCGCGCCGCCGTCATCGGCCGGCTGTATCTCTTCGACCTGGGCGGCGCCGCCGCCGGCTGCCTGCTGCTGGTGCCGCTCATGGACGCCGGCGGCGGGGTCAACACGATCCTGTGCGTGCCGATCGTGGCGTCGGCGGGCGCGCTCCTGTTCGCGCTGGCGCCCCCGCCGGCGCCGGACGCCCCACCGGACGCCGGTGCCGGCGCTGGCCCGCCGTCCACCGCGGCGCCTGCCGGCGGCGCCGGCCTGCCGCTCGTGATCGGCCTCGCCTGCGCCGGGCTGTTTGTCGGCAACACCATGAGCGGCCTCATCGACGTGCGCCAGGCGAAGGGCGTCGCCGAGAAGGATGTCCTGTTCGCGCGCTGGAATTCGTTCTCGCGCGTCACCGTGGCGCGCACCGGCGGCCAGGGGCTCGAGATCCGCATCGATGCCGATGCCGCCACCGCCATCACGCCGGGCGCAGGCGAACCCGGCCGCCACCCCGAACGACGCGACAGCCTCACGGCCCTCCCTTTCCTGGTCAAGGAGAAGCCGGATGTCCTGGTGATGGGGCCGGGGGGCGGCGACGAGGTGATGCTGGCGCGCCTCTTCGGGGCCCGCGCCGTGACCGCCGTCGAGGTGAACCCGATCATCGCCCTCGACATCATGTCGTCGGAGCCGTTCATGAGTTTCGCGGGCGGCATCTACCAGCAGCCCGGGGTGCGCCTGGTGGTCGACGACGCCCGCAGTTTCATCCGCCGCGCGCCGGAGCGCCACGACATCATCCTGGCGACGATGGTCGACACCTGGGCGGCGACGGCGGCCGGCGCCTTCGCGCTCACCGAAAACCACCTGTACACCGTCGAGGCGTTCCGGGACTACAGCCGCCGTCTCGCCGACGACGGCATCCTGTCATTCACGCGCTGGTACTTCGAGCCGCCCGATCAGATGCTGCGCATGGTGTCGCTGGCGCGCGCCATGATGCAGCGCGAGGGGATCGCCGGGCCCGAACGCCACCTGGTGGTCGTGCGCGACCGCCTCCTCGCCGACCCGCGCACCCCGGCCTGCCTCCTGTTCAAGAAGTCGCCGTTCACCGACCAGGAGATCGGCATCCTCGAGACCTTCGCGCGGATGCGCGACTACGAGGTCCTGTACACCCCGCGCACCCGGCCCGCGAACGATTTCACGCGGCTCATCGCGGCGCCCGACCCGGCCACCGTCTGGCGCTCGTACCCGACCAACATCGCGCCGCCCGTCGACGACAGTCCCTTCTTCTTCAACACCATGCGCCCGGGCGATCTGCTCCGGCCGGCGGAGCGCGCCCCGGAATGGCGCAAGACCAATCAGGGGACGGTCGTGCTGATCGTGCTGGGTGGCGTCGCATCCCTGATGGTCGCCCTGTTCATCGTCGGTCCGCTGCTGGTCGCGAAGCGGCGCGATCTCGCCGGCACCGGCGGCAACGGCGTCCGCTTCCTGCTCTACTTCGCCGGACTGGGGGCCGGCTTCATCCTGATCGAGATCGCGCTCGTGCAGCGGTTCATCCTGCTGCTCGGTCCCCCGGTGTATGCCCTCACCGTCGTGCTGTTTTCGGTGCTGGCCTTCGGCGCCGCCGGCAGCGGTTTGACGGCGCGCATCCCGGGGCCGCGCGTGCGCGCCGTGCTCGGCGCGATCCTCGTGGCGGTGGCGGCGGGGGCGGCCCTCTACGCCCTGGCACTGCCGGCGGTCATCGACCTGCTCGTGCCGCTGGCGCGGCCGGCACGCATCGCCGCGGCGGTGGCGCTGACGGCGCCGCTCGCGCTGCTGATGGGGATGCCGATGCCGGCGGGGTTGAGACTCCTGCGCCGGGAGGCGCCGGCGATCATCCCGTGGGCCTGGGGCCTGAACGGTGCCGCCTCGGTCCTCGGGTCGATCATGACCCTGCTCATCGCGCTCATGTCCGGCTTCACGGTCGCGCTCGCGATCGGCGCCGCGCTCTACCTCGGCGCCTGGGCGGCGCTGCGCGGGATCAGGAGCGTGTCCTCACCCGCGCCAGGTTGACCACCGCCACACCACCGAGGATGACGCAGGTCCCCACCGCCATCCGGCCATCGAGCGGCTCGTCGAGCAGCAGCCACCCGAGGAGGAGCGCGATGACCGGGTTGACGTAGGCATACGTCGACACCTTCACCACCGGCACGTGCGACAGCAGCCACATGTAGGCCGAGTACCCGAGGAGCGAGCCGGCGACGATGAGCCAGGCGATCGCCAGCGCCCCGCCGCGCGACAGATGGAAGCGCGGCGCCTCGCCGAGCAGGAGCCCGAAGAGGCACAACGCTCCGCCGGCGATCAGCATCTCGAGGGCCACCGCCATGAGCGGGGCCACGTCGCGGACCCGGTGCTTGGAGTAGATCGACCCGACGGCCCAGCACAGGTTCGCGCCGAGGAGCGCCATCTCGCCGCGCAGCGCCCAGGGGCTGGTGAAGCCGGTCGCCGCCAGCTTCGGCCAGGTCAGGATCAGCATCCCGGCGAAGCCGATGACCAGACCGGCGACACCGAGCGGCGTCATGCGCTCGCCGTCACGGCGCAGCGATTCGAGGGCGACCATGAAAAACGGCAGGTTGGCGACGATCACCGCCGCCATCCCCGAGGTCACGGTCATCTCGGCCACCGTCACCAGGAGGTTGCCGCCGAACAGGAGGAGCATGCCGGTGAGGGCGATCGGCCCGAGCATCGCCTTCGGCGGCAGCGGCACCCGCCGCCAGAGCAGGAAGGCGAACAGGATGATCCCGGCGACCAGGAAACGCGTCCCAGCCATGAGCGCCGGCGGCAACTCGCGGACGCCATAGCGGATCGCCATGTAGGTCGATCCCCATAACACATAGATGGCCGCGAAGTTGAGCGCCACCAGGAGGGCGTGCCGCCGCCCGGCCGCGGCGCTCACGGCAGGGGCCTGGGGGCGGGGGCGGGGCACATGACGGCCGCGGATTGTAGCACCCGCGAAGCTCGACCCCGCGTCGGTCGTGTAGAATGAGCCGTGATGTTGCCCGCCCGAGTCTACAAATGGCCCGCCCTGCTGGTCGTGATGCGCCACGCGGAGAGCGAGGCCAACTACCACCGCGAATACCTCGAGAAGACCGAGAGCCCGGCCACGCACATCCAAATCGGCGCCCGCGACGTCGACGTGCCGCTCACCGACCGCGGCCGCGAGCAGGCGCGCGCCGCCGGTTTCCATTTCAAGTCGGGGCACGCGCCGTTCGACGTCGTCTACGTGTCGCCCTACCGGCGCACGCGCGACACGGCGCAGGCCGCCACGGCGCCCCTTGAACCGCGCCCGGCCGAGGTGGTCGAGGAGCGCCTGCGCGAGCGCGAGTTCGGCATCCTCGAGGGGCTCACCAAGCGCGGCGTGCGCGAGCTGCACCCCGAGGAGCTGCAGCGGCGGCTCACGGTCGGCAAGTACTACTACCGCCCGCCGGGCGGCGAGTCGTACCCGGACGTCAATCTCCGGGTGCACTCGTTCCTCGGGACACTGGTGCGCGAGAATGCGGGCCAGCGCGTCCTGGTGGTGACCCACAGCGTCGTCGTGCTGTCGTTCCGGCGGCTCCTCGAACGCCTCGAGGAGGACAAGGTGCTCGACCTCGACCGGCACGACGAGCCCAGGAACGCCTCCCTGTCGGTGTACGAGAGCTTCGCCGGCGAGACCGCGGGCAGCGGCCTGCGGCTCAGGGAGTGGAACATGATCCCCTGGCAGGAGCCGGCCACCGCCGGCCGGCGCGGGGTCGAGGAGGTCTTTTGAGCGACCGTGCCGTCCTTTACATAGGCGAGAAGAACATCTCTTCCTGGTCGATGCGCGCCTGGGTGACGATGACCCACAAGCGCATCCCGTTCGAGGAACGCAGCATCCCCCTGCGTGAGGATCGCGACCGGGCGCGTCGCCGGCAGGTGTCGCCGACCGGCAAGGTGCCGGTTCTGCACCACGCCGGTTTCGTCATACCCGACTCGCTGGCCATCATCGAATACCTCGAGGAGACCTTCCCGGCGCCCGCCCACCCGGCCCTCTGGCCCGCCGACCGCGGTGACCGCGCCCACGCCCGCTGGCTGGCCGCGGCCATGCACTCGGGGTTCATGAAGATCCGCGAGGGTATGTCGTTCAACACCTGCTTCCTGGCGCAGCGCCCGGCGGCGCCGGCGGCGGCGCTCGATGAGGCGGCCGAGATGCTCGGGTTTCTCGATGCGGCCCTGGCGCGAAAGAAGCCGGGCACGGGCGCCTTCCTGTTCGGCGAGTTCGGCGCGGTCGACGCCATGTACGCGCCGGCGATCGTGCGCCTGACCGCCTACGAAGTCCCGACCGCTGCCGTGCCGCGGGCGGCGGTCTGGATGCGCGCCGTTCTCGATCACCGGGCGGTGCGGCCGTGGCTCGACGCCGCCCGGGCCCTGCCGCCGGCGGAGACCTACTGATGCCGGGCGAACGGGCGATACGGATCGAGGCCGACGGCGTCCGCCTCTATGCCATCCTGACCGACGGCCCGGTGGCCGCCGCGATCTGGGAGGCGCTGCCGCTCGAGGGCAGCGCCCGCGTCCGGGCGGGCGAGGTGGCCTTCGACGCCGCGGTGCGCTGCGAGCCGAACCTGCCGCCACGCGGCGAGGTGAAGAGCGGCGACCTCGGCTGGCGCGCCGAAGGTTCGGGCGTGGCGCTGTTCCACGCCGCCGCCGAGCCCGGTGTTCCGCCGCGGCCAATCGTCGCCGCCCCGCCGGTGCAGTTGTTCGGCCGCATCACCGGTGACGCCACCCGGCTTGACCGGGTGCGCGACGGCGCCCGCGTGCGTCTCACCGCCCTCGAAGGATGAGCCGGGCGCTCTAGGAGCCTGTCCGAGGCTACCACGAGTAGTTGACCCGGTAGGTCACCACCTTCTCGCCGTCCGGCGGGACCTTCACCCTGAACTCCACCGTGCGCGCATCCTTCTTGTCGTAGGGGTCGGACGACAGGGCGATCTTCCAGCCGGTCCAGCGATACAGGTGCTCGACGATGCGCACCTCGACCGCCTCCTTCTTGTGGTTGCGGACGCGGATCTCGAACGCCTCGGTCGCGGTCTCGCGGCTGGAGTCGACCTTGAAGTCGGTCTGGCGACGCTCGCCTTTCAGATCGAAGGCGTTGCCGAGGTAGAGGCGCACGGTCTCGTCGGCCGGCGTGTGCTCGATGGTGTTCTCGCCGATGAACTCGCGGCTGCCGTCGGTGTCGGCGCGGTACAGCTTCATGGTGCCGCGCGGCAGCGCGATCCCGAGCCCGGCCTCCTTGCTGTTCTTGAACTCGACCATGGTGAAGATGTCGGTGTTCCCCTGGGCGCCGTACTGCGGATTGACCCGCATCTGCTCGGCGTCCCAGCCGCCATACGTCGCCATCTGCGCCCCGTCGTAGACGTACAGGCGCTGTCCGGGCACGGCGTCGGCGCGGCAGAACTCCACCTGCTTGATCTCGCGCTCGCGCAGCGTGGTCGGGGCGGTGAGGGTGTACAGGTGGTACTCGTCGAACGCCTTCTCGGTGACCGACGGCCCCGGGGCCATGGCGGCTTCCATCGCCATCGACTTCATCATCATGGGGCGCCCGGCGGGCTGCACCTTGCTGACCTCGCCCGCCATGAGCTTGATCTTCGCGTCCTTGAACTCCGCACCGCTGCCGTTCTCCATCGTGACCCAGCCGACGAGATCGAAGTTGTCCCCTTTCTCGGGGGCGACCAGGTTGTAGGTCGCCTCCCAGCGCAGGCCACCGCTGAGGTACGACACCTCGACATCGCGCCTGCCGCCGCGATCGGCCCACAGCCTCCAGAGAAGCGTCGGGTGCAGGATGGCGTCGTCCCCCAGATCGTCGAACAGCGGCTGCCCCGGCAGGTCGAAGAGGACGTGTCCGTCGATGTCGACGATCGGCGACATCGACGCGGCCTCGACACCGAACGGCTGCATGCCGCGCGCCATCCGCCACGACGGCGCCGAGCCGCCGTAGCCGGCGCGGATCAGCTTCGCGGTCGTGATCTCGACCGCGCCGGTGGCCGGGTTGATCGAGCGGAACCGCAGGGTCTTCCCCTCCGAGCGCCGCAGCATCGCCGCCTCGCTCAGCGGATCGGCCTCGTAGTTCTGCTCGAGGATGCGCAGCCCGCCGGGGCTCCTGCGGTCGCGCAGCACCACCGAGTCGGGCTCGAGGAGCGAGGTCACGTCGCTGAACCGCACCTCGCCGATCCCCTGCTTCAGATCGAGCGTGCGGGTCTCCTTGATAAGTGCAAAATCGCTGTTGTAGATCGTCAGCAGCACCTCGCCGGCGCGCGCGCCGCCCGCGGGCAGGACCGCGAGCAGGGCGGCCGCGGCGAGGCGGCACAGGGTGTGGATGCGGGCACGGGGCTTTGACATCATGGCGGACTCTCCCCGGCGGCCATTCAATTCGGTTACGATGCCGCCGCAGGCCAGAGGATACCAGACGTGCCACGCATGGCCGATCGACCACACACCATCCCCGGGCTCGCGGCGGCGGCCGCCGTGGCGCTGCTCGGCGCGGCCACCGTGGCGCTCTCCGGCGCCGCCGCCCCGCGCGGCGCCGAGGAGATCATCAGGACCGTCCCGACGACCGCGTCGTACGGCGCCCACCTGCTTTTCCTGACCGAAGAGCCGCACCAGGCGGGCACGCCGCGCAACATGAGGCTCGCCGACTACGTGCGCGACCGCTTCCTCGACTACGGTCTCGAGGAGGTGACCTTCCACGACACGCCCGCCCTCCTGAGCTTCGGGCGCGCCGCGGCCGCCGAGGTGGTCGCGCCCGAGCGGGTCGCCCTGCGGCTGGCCGAGGAGCCCTGCCCCGCCGACAAGGACTCGTACCTCTACCGCGATCCCGGGCAGGTGCCGTTCCACGGCTACGCTCTGTCGGGCGAGGTCACGGCCGAGGTGGTCTACGCCAACGGCGGCAGCCCGGAGGATTTCGCGACCCTCGAGCGCATGGGTGTCGAGGTACGCGGCCGGATCGTCCTGATGCGCTACTCGGAGCCGTACTCCTATCGCGGCTACAAGGTGTTCATGGCCGAGAGCCGCGGCGCTGCCGCGGCCCTGGTCTACTCCGACCCGCAGGACGACGGCTACGCCCGCGGCGAGGTTTACCCCGACGGCCCCTGGGGACCGATGTCGCATGTCCAATGGGGCGCCATCCTGTACGACTGGAAGGGACCAGGCGACCCGTTCACCTTCCACTGGACGAAACACCGCGACGGCGTCTGGGTCGAGGGGCGCGAGCGCGATCGGCAGTTGCCGCGCATCCCGTCGATGCCGCTGAGCCCCGGGAACGCCGCCGCCATCCTGAAGCAGCTGCGCGGCCCGGTGGCGCCGTCCGGCTGGCAGGGCGCCCTGCCCTTCACCTACCACGTCGGCCCGGGGCCGGCTGTGGTCCACCTCAAGGTCGACAACGACGAGCGCATCGGGACGCTGCGCAGCGTCATCGGCCGGATCCGCGGCCGCGAGGAACCCGACCGCTGGGTCATCCTCGGCAATCATCGCGACGCCTGGATCTACGGCGCGGTCGACCCGTCGAGCGGCACCGCGGCGATGCTCGAGACCGCCCGCGCCCTCGGCACGGCACTGCGCGCCGGACACCGCCCCCGGCGCACCATCGTCTTCGCCGACTGGGATGGCGAGGAGCCGCTGCTCGGCGGCTCGACCCAGTGGGTCAAGGACAACGCCGAATCCCTGCGCGCCGGCGCCGTCGCCTACATCAACGTCGACAGCGCCATCGCCGGGCCGCGATTCGAGGCCGGCGCGACGCCGGCGCTGGCCGGGTTCGTGCGCGACGTCACGCGGGCGGTGAACGATCCGGCGACCGGCGGGCCGCTCCACGACGCCTGGGCGGCGCAGTCGAAGGGCGGCACACCCGAGGTCGGCACGATCGTCGGCGCCACCGACTACACCGCCTTCCAGGAACACCTCGGGGTGTCGTGCATCGACATGTACTTCGACGGGCCGTACGGCGTCTACCACTCGCAGTACGACGACCATGGCTGGATGAGCCGCATCGGCGACCCGGGCTTCTACTACGGCGCAACCCTCGCGCGCCTGTGGGGGATCATGGCCTGGCGCCTGGCCGACGCCGCGATCCTGCCACTGCGCTACTCCGACTATGCGCGCGCGGCGCTCGGCTACATCGACGCCGTCGAGGCGCATGCGCGCCCGGCGCCGATGCCGCGGCTCGAGCGGGCGCGCGCGGCGGCGCGCCGCTGGGAGGAGGCGGCCACGGCGCTCGAGACCCGCCTCGACACCGCGACGCTCCCGCCCGCCGACCTGCGGGGGCTCAACGATGCCCTGCTCCAGGTCGAACGCTCCCTGACCGAGGCGGCGGGGTTGCAGGGGCGGCCCTTCTATCGCCACCTGCTGGTGGCGCCGCAGCCGACCTACCGCGAGGAGTACCTGCCGCGGATCTGGGAGGCGATCGACCGCGACGACCGCGAGGCGATCCCGCGCCACGAGGAGGAGATCGTCAAGGCCTTCGACCGGGCCGCCGATATCCTGCGACGCGCCACCGGGAAGCTCGCCGCGCCGGCGCCCGGCGCGGCGTCCGGCGCCGCGTCAATGAAACCCTAGGAGCCTGTCCGAGTAATAGGATGGGTCGCGCGCATGGGGCTTGCGGGTCCCAGGCGAGGCGCGAGGAGGAATCGATGTGGGGCATCGAAGACGACGAGTAACGAAGCATGGGGCCGCAACCCCCATGCGCCCTTCGGGTTCGCGGCGGCGTGGGGCCGTCTGCGTCGTTGCCGCGCCTCGGCGATGTCCCGCATCGCGTTCGTCGCGGCGCCTCGCATACGGCCCCGCGGCGCCGCGAACGCGACCCATCCTATTACTCGGACAGGCTCCTAAGCCCGCAGCAGCCGCAGCAGCGCCTCCTCGTCGTAGCCGGCGACGAAGGTGGCGCCCTTGATCGTCAGGGGGCGGCGGATCAGATTCGGCTCCCGCGCCATCAGCCGGATGGTCTCACGCGCCGACGGCGGCGTGTCCTTCATGTTCATCCGCCGGTACATCTCGTTGCGGGTGTTGAGGAAATCGCGCGGGTCACGGCCGCGGAAGAGCTCGACGAGCTCGGCCTCGGTGAGAGGTTCACGCCCGAGATCGCGCTCGACCATGTCGGCTTTCCTGGCGAGCAAGAAACCTCTTGCCCGGCGACAGGTCGTTCAGGTGGTCTTGTGGAGGAAAGTCAGGGGTGCCCGCATCGCCGCCTCCGTCGCCGCGGAGTCTACTTCGCGAGCCCCTTCTCGATCCAGCCGGCCAGCTCGCTCATGCCGAACGGCTTCGGCAGGAGGCCGATGGCGCCTTCCTCCATCGCCTGCTGCGCCTGGCGGTGACTCGTCGACCCCGAGCAGAGCAGCACCCGCGCGGCGCGGTTCATGCCGGTGATCCGGCGGAAGGTCTCGAGGCCTCCGAGACGCGGCATGATGAGGTCGCAGACCACGAGGTCGATTTTCCCCCACTCCTGCCGGTAGATCTCCAGCGCCTCGACACCATCGCGGGCGGTGATCACCTCGTAGCCGCGGCTCTTCAGCATCTCCGCCATCATTTCCCGCAGCACCTGCTCGTCGTCGACGACCAGAATGCGCCCCCTGGCCTCGCCCGTGAACGGACAGGTCCGCAGCCACGGGAGCGTCTCGGGGAGCGGCTCGTGCCCGGCGGCATCGGCGCCCGCATTGCCGGCGGCGATCCCGGTTGCGACACCCGGCGACGTCCCCGCCATGTCGTTGTCCGGGTCCTCCGCCGCGTCGAAGCCCGCCGGCGCGGCCGTGGCCATCGGCCCGGTCGACTCGGCGAACGCCGGCGTACCGACGGAACCCCGCGGATGGGTCGTGCCGTCCACCGCCGGCGCACGCCCGGCCGCCGCGCCCGCCACCGGCAGGTAGAGACGGGCTGCGGTGCCGATGCCCGGGGCGCTCGACAAGGCGATGTGCCCGCCGTGCTCGCGGACGATGTCATGTGAAACAGCAAGCCCGAGCCCGCTTCCCTGGGTGACCGGCTTGGTCGTGAAGAACGGCTCGAAGGCATGCTCGAGCACTTCGGCCGGCATGCCGGCGCCGTTGTCGCTGACGACGATCGAAATGTAGTCGCCCGGCTGCAGCCCCGGCAGGGCCGCCACCGCTCCGGCGTCGAGGTGTCCGGCGCGCGTCTCGAAGACGACGCGCCCCCCGTCCGGCATCGCGTCGCGGGCGTTGATCGCCAGATTGAGCAGCACCTGGCGCATCTCCCCGGCGTCGACGTCCACCGGAGGGAGGTCGGCGGCGCACCGGCTCTCCAGCACGACGGCCGGATCAAGCGTGCGCGACAGGAGCGCGATGGTCTCGTCGACCAGCGTGTTGATGTCGACGGGATCGCGGCGGCCGACGCCGCCGCGCGAGAAGGTCAGCAGGCGCCGCACCAGGTCGGCGGCACGGTACGACTGCTCCTCGATCACCGCCGCCTTGTCATGCACCGGGTTGTGGTCGGGCACGAGGGCGCGGATGTGGCTGGCGTGCCCCATGATGATGCCGATCGTGTTGTTGAAGTCGCGCTCGAACCCGGACGACAGGCAGCCGATCGAGGCGGTCTTCTGGGCCTGGATCAGGATTCCCGGATCGGTGGCCTGCGCCGTTTCCGGCGCGGCGCCGGGCGCTTCGACCGGCAGGTCTCGCGCCGGCACGGCGGCGGGCGCGCCGCCGGTGGCGCCGGCCAGGTCGGACGTCGCATCCAGGTCGCGCCCGCGCGCCGGCCCGCCCCCCTCCATCACCAGACCAAGCAGCGCGGCGATCGCCGTCAGGGCATCGCGCACGCTTTCGCCGAAGGCGCCGGCGTAGCGACTGCCGAGCATCAGGATGCCGCGGGTCTCGCCCCCCGTCCGGCACGGCACGAGCGCCACGTAGCGGACACCGAGGCGGCGCGGCCAGCCGGCCGCGATCGCCTCATCGGACGCGAGATCGACCACGGCCACGCCGCCACCCGGCGGCGCGCTCGCCAGCACCGGGTCGTCGGCAGGCCTGTGGTAGAGACCCTCGATGACGTCGCCCGGCAACCGCCGCTGCGACAGCATCCGGAACTGGCGGGTCACCGGGTCGATGTCGTGCACGCAGGCGACGTGGCCGCCGGTCATGTCGAGGACACGTTCGAGCACCGCCGCGGCGCGGGTCTCGGTGTACGGCTCGGCGGCGGCCGCCGCCAGCGCCCCCTCGAGCCCGAGGCGCTCCTCGATCGCCCGGCGGCTCTCGGCCCCCAGGCGCTCGACCTGCCACTCGAGATCGAGTCCGTGGCGCATCAGGTCGGCGACCAGGCGCGCGTTCTGGATCGCCATGCCGAGCTGCTGCGCGATCGCCTGGATCAGGCCGCGCTCGTCGGCGTCATAGGCGCCCGCCCGGTTGGCGAACAGCTCGAGCACGCCGACGGTGCGCCCGCGCGCCTTGAGCGGCTCGCAGCACATCCGGCCGTACCCGGCGCGGCTCAGGACGTCCGGGCCGATTCCGGCGGGGTCGTCGTCGAGGCTGGCGAAGACCAGCCCCTCGCCGGAGGCCCAGACGCGGCCCGGCAGCCCTTCGCCCTGGCGCCAGCACGGCAGCCGGGCGATCTCGAGCCAGGCGGGATCGCCCTCGCCATGCGCGAGACGCAGGATGTCGTCGCAGGCATCGTTGGTCTCGACGAGATAGATGGCGCCCGCGGAGTGGCCGGTCAGCTCGATCGCCTTGCGCAGCGCCGTCGCCACCTGGCGCTCGGCGTCGTGCGACAGGCTGACCGCGGAGGCGATCGCCAGCCTCGCCTCGAGCGCGGCGACCCGCGTTACGAGCCGCGCGCTCTCGCCCGCGACGGCGGTGGCGGCAGCGTCCGCTCCGGCGGGCCGGGTCCGCGGCCCGCGGCCCGGCGCCACAACCGTCGGATCGGCGGCGAGGAGCACGCTGCCGCTCGCCAGACGCACGCGACCGCACTGCTCGGACATCTGCGCCGCGAGGATTTCAGCCAGGATGGCCTGCTCCCCGTCGAATCCCTCGGGATCACGCGCCGCCAGGACCAGGGCGCCGGAACGGCGGCCAGCGCTGCCAAGCCCCAGGAGAAGGACCGACGAGAAGCCGAGCGCCCGAACTTCCGGCGGCAGGGCCGGCGCTCCGGGCACGGCCCGGGACGTGGCGACGAGGAGCTGCGTTCCGGCGCTGCCGTCGCGCGCGCTGGTGATCGCGCGCTTCAGGGCCGCCGCGAGGCTGTCCATCTCGGTGTCGACCATGGCGCGCCCCTGCAGCCAGCCGAACCGGATGGGCGGGCGCCCCTCCTCGCCGTCGACCAGGGACATGCCGCAATCGATCGCCAGGATCTCGACGATGGCGTTGGTGCCGACGCGGACGACGGCGTCGTCGTTCTCCTCGAGCGCCAGGCTCGCCTGCAGCTCGCGCAGCGACAGCAGGTCGGCCGCCAGCGGGCGGCCCGCGAACGCGGCCGGCATCGGCCCCGTGGCGGCGCCGGGGAGACCGCCGGCCGTCGGGGTGCTAGAATTCCCGTCTTCCCTGGGGGATCGCATGATCGCTGGCTGGCCCCGCTTCGACCTCTACGTGATCACCGACTCGACCCTGTCGCCCGGGCGCCCCCACATCGAGATCGCCCGCGCCGCACTCGCCGGCGGCGCCGACGCGGTGCAGCTGCGTGACAAGGGCGCCACCGCGCAAAACTTATGCGCCGCGGCCTCGGAAATCCAGCCTCTGGCGAGGAAATTCGGCGCCGTCTTCATCGTCAACGACCGGGTCGATGTCGCCCTCATCAGCGGCGCCGACGGCGCGCATGTCGGCCAGGACGACATGCCGGCGCGCGAGGCCCGGCGCATCCTGGCCCGCCCCGCCCTCCTCGGGGTCTCCTGCGGCACTCTGGAGGAGGCCCGCCGGGCGGCGAAGGAGGGCGCCGATTACATCGGTGTCGGTCCGATCTTCCCGACCCCGACAAAACCCGACGCAGGTGATGCGATCGGCCTCGAACGCCTTGCCGCCATCGTCGCGGCGGTCGGCATCCCGGTGGTGGCCATCGGCGGCATCGATCACGAGAACGTCGCCGGCGTGATCCGCGCCGGCGCCGCCGGGGCGGCGGTGGTCGCGGCGGTGGTCGCGGCCCGCGACATGGCGGCCGCCGCCCGCGCCCTCAAGACCCGCATCCAGGAGGCGCGTCGGTCGGCGGGGGCCGGCGGCGGGGCGCGGTGAAGCGCGCCCTGACGATCGCCGGCTCCGACTCGGGGGGCGGCGCCGGCATCCAGGCCGACCTCAAGACCTTCGCCGCCTTCGGCGTCTACGGCACGACCGCCATCACCGCCATCACCGCCCAGAACACCGTCGAGGTCACCCGCATCGACGCGATCGATCCGGCGATGGTGGCGGCGCAGATCGAGGCGGTCGCCGCTGATATCGGCGTCGACGCCGTCAAGACCGGGATGCTGGCGAGCGCCGCGATCATCGAGACGGTGGCCGCCGCCGTGACCACCCGCGCGCTGCCGCAACTGGTCGTCGATCCGGTGATGATCAGCAAGAGCGGCGCGTCCCTGCTCGCCGACGACGCCGTGGCGACACTCATCAGGCGCCTCCTGCCGCTCGCCCTCGTGGTCACGCCGAACCTGCCCGAGGCGGAGCGGCTCGCCGGCCGCACCATAGCCACCCTCGAGGATCGCCGCGAGGCGGCGCGGCACATCGCCGGCCTCGGTCCACGCATCGTCGTGGTCAAGGGGGGCCACGCCGACGGCGACGAGGTGATCGATCTCGTCTACGACGGGCAGCGTTTCCTCGAGATCCGCGGGCCGCGCGTCGCCACCCGCAGCACGCACGGCACCGGCTGCACCTTCTCGGCGGCGATCACCGCCGGGCTGGCGCTCGGCAGGACGCCGCTCGAGGCCATAGCCAGGGCGCGCAAGTACCTGACGGCGGCGATGCGCGCCGCCCCCGGGATCGGCCGCGGGGCCGGGCCGCTGGAGCACTTCCACGCCTTCCGGCCGCGGCCCGGCCATGTCGACGACTGAGCCCGCCCGGGGTCAGCGCGCGACGGCGGGCGCGGCCGGCGCGCGCTCGATGACCAGCAGGGTGATTTCCGGGGGCACCAGGAAGCGCACCGGCAGGATGCTCGTGCCGATGCCGGTGGCCACGAACACCCGCCGGCCCTCCTCGACGACGAGACCGGCGGCATAGCGTCCGCCATAGATCGACGGCACGATCGGCCGCCCGACGAATGGGATCCACACCTGGCCACCGTGGGTATGACCGGCGACAGTGAGGGCAACCGTCGCTGGAACTTCGGGAAAGAGGTCGGGGTTGTGGGTCATGAGCAGGACCGGGGCGTCGTCGGTCACCTGCGCCAGGGTGCCGCGGACATCGTGCGGCCCGCGCTGGAGGTCGCTGACACCGGCGAGCCAGAATGCCGCGTGCCGGCCGTCGCCCGGGGCGATGCGCACCGCCCGGTCGGAGAGCACGCGGATGCCGGCGATCTCGAGGGCGCCGGCGACGCGCCGGCCGTTGAGCGCAAGATCGTGGTTCCCGAGAACGGCGTAGACCCCCAGCGGCGACTTCAGGTCATGCACGATCTCATCGATCGCCTCGGGCGTGACGTAACGGCCGCCGACGATGTCGTGGCTGACGTAATCGCCGAGCATCAGGATGAGATCGGGGTTGGCGGCATTGGTGCGCCGGACCACCTCGCGCAGCCGATCGGGGCCGTTCCACGGCGACCCGACATGCAGATCGGCGAGGAGTGCGATGCGCAGCGGCTCCCCCGCCGCCCAGCCGGGGACCGCCACAGGACGCTCGACGACACGCAGCATCGCCGGCTCGATGGCAAAGCCCCAGATCGCCAGGACCGCCGGGACGAGGGCGGCGATCGCGACCCCGCGGCGGGTCACCGCGGTGCGGGGCCGCCCGCGCCGTCAGGTCGCTCCCGGCGCCAGGCGCGGACGACCCCATGCCCGGCGAGCGGCTCGAATCCCGGCGGCGGGTCGGGCACGTGCGCCAGCAGCAGCACGGCGTCCGGCTTCATCTCACGGGCCAGCTTGGCGAACATGCGGTCCTCGGTGAAGGTCCCGCTGCCAAAATAGAAGATGACATCGTAGCCCGACCAGTCGGCGCGGAAGAAATCGCCGCGCCGCAGCCGGACGCGCGCGCGCGGCACGGTCGCCGCCAGCCGCGCCAGTGCCTCTTTGGCAACCGCGTGCACCCGGGTGTCGTATTCGATGCCGGTGGCGTCGGCGCCGAGGACGGCGGCGAGGAAGACCACGCGGCCATCGCCGCTGCCGAGGTCGAGGAACTTCAGACCGGGCCGCACCGCCGCTTCTATGCCGGCCCGGATGTCATCGAGCGACGAGGGGTAGAACAGACCGCGTTGCTCGACCTTCTCCCTGCTCAGGTACTTCATCTGCAGCGCCGGATTCTCGAGGACCTGCGCGGGCGGCGGGCCGGCGTGGCCCGACATCGCCGTCATGAGATCCGCCGGGTAGGCCGCGAAGCAGGTGTTCTGGATGGTCAGGACCGCCGCGTCGATGGCGGCCGAGGAGGGCGCCGCGGCGGGTGCGACGGCGACCGGATGATGGTCGATGGACCCGGCGGCGGCCGGCGCCGCCAACACGAACGCGACCGCCAGCGCGATCCCGCCCGGAATGCGAAGGGGGGACCGGAATCCGGCCCCCCCCTGGTCATGGCACCGCATGCGGGGCGCGCCGGCATGCTGGCCGGCGATCCCTGGCGGTCACGAGCAGCCGCTGGTGGCGCCGCAGTTCATGCACTTGTAGCACGCCCCGTTGCGCACCATGATCGAGCCGCAATCGGGACAGGGCGGGGCATCCTCGTCGGGGCGGAAGGCGAACGGCGCGTGCGAACCCTCGCCCGTCCCCAACCCAGTGCCGGACGGGCCGGGCACGAAGGTCACCGGGATCGGCGGCGCCGGCCGCAGAGCGCCCGCCGCGGAACCATCCTTGGACGCCGCCTCGCCGGCCGCGGCCCGGACGTGCACGCCGTTCGCCTCGGCGGCCTCGCGGCCGAAGAACTTCGCCCCGAGGTAGCGGAAGATGTAGTCGATGATCGACTTGGCGATCGGGATCTCCGGGTTGTTGGTGAACCCGGAGGGCTCGAAGCGCACGTGGCTGAACTTGTCGACCAGAACGTTGAGGGGCACGCCGTACTGCAGGGCAAGCGACACGGCGGTGGCGAACGAGTCCATCAGACCCGAGACAACGCTCCCCTCCTTCGCCATCACCAGGAAGATCTCGCCCGGCTTGCCGTCCTCGTACATCCCGACGGTGAGATAGCCGTCGTGGCCGGCGATCGAGAACTTGTGGGTGATCGCGCGACGCTCGTCGGGCAGGCGGCGGCGCACGGCGCGCGCCGCCTCCGCTGCTGCCGTGCCCGCGGGCGGCTCGACGCGGGCCGCCTTTTCCTTGTCCCTGCCGGTGTTGAGCGGCTGGCTGCGCTTGCAGCCATCGCGATAGATCGCCACTGCCTTCAGACCCTGCTTCCAGGAATCGATGTAGACCTGCATGATCTCGTCGACGGTGGTGTCGGAGGGGACGTTGACCGTCTTCGAGATGGCGCCCGAGATGAACGGCTGCGCCGCGGCCATCATCTTGACGTGGCCGAGGTAGTGGATGCTGCGGCTGCCGCGCTTCGGTCGGAAGGCGCAGTCGAACACCGTCATGTGCTGGTCTTTGAGATGCGGCGCCCCTTCGATGGTGTCGTTCTCGTCGAGGTACTCGAGGATCTCCTTGACCTGTGCCTCGCTGTACCCCAGGCGCGTGAGCGCTTTCGGGACCGTCTGGTTGACGATCTTGAGCATGCCGCCGCCGACCAGCTTCTTGTATTTCACCAGCGCGATGTCGGGCTCGATGCCGGTGGTGTCGCAGTCCATCATGAAGGCGATGGTGCCGGTCGGGGCGAGGACGGTCGCCTGCCCGTTGCGGATGCCGTTGCGGCTGCCGAGCTCGTGCGCCTCGGTCCAGGCGTCGCGCGCCGCGGTGTACAGGTCGAGCGGCACGTGCGCCGAATCGATCTTCGCGACGTGCGAGCCGTGCTGCCTGACGACCTTGAGGAACGGCTCGCGATTCGTTTCGTAGCCGTTGAACGGGCCCATCACCTCGGCGACGCGGGCCGACATGACGTAGGCGTGGCCGGTGAGCACCGCCGTGATGGCGCCGGCGTAGTCGCGCCCGGCGTCGGAGTCGTAGGCCAGGCCGCGGCTCATGAGGAGCGCGCCGAGGTTGGCGTAGCCGAGGCCGAGAGGCCGGTAGTCGTGGGAGTTGCGCGCGATGCGCTCGGTCGGGTACGAGGCGTTGTCGACGATGATCTCCTGCGCCAGGATGGTCGTCTCGATCGCCTTGCGGTAGGCCGGGACGTCCATTTCGCCATCGGCGGTGGTCAGCTTCATGAGGTTGAGCGACGCCAGGTTGCACGCCGAGTCGTCGAGGAACATGTACTCGGAGCACGGGTTGCTGGCGTTGATCCGGTCGGTGTTGGGGCAGGGATGCCAGCCGTTGACCGTGGTGTCGAACTGCATGCCGGGGTCGCCGCAGATCCAGGTGGCGTCGGCGATCATCCGCAGCAGGTCGCGCGCCTTGTAGGTGTCGACCGGTTCGCCGCTGGTCACGGCCTTGGTCTGCCATTCGGAGCCGTCGAGCACCGCCTGCATGAACTCATCGGTGACCCGCACCGAGTTGTTCGAGTTCTGGAAGAAGATCGACGAGTAGGCGGGGCCGTCGAGCGCCGGGTTGTAGCCGGCATCGATGAGCGCCCAGGCCTTCTTCTCTTCTTCTTCCTTGCAGCGGATGAACTCGACGATGTCGGGATGGTCGGCGTTCATGATGACCATCTTGGCGGCGCGCCGCGTCTTGCCGCCCGACTTGATGACACCCGCGAAGGCGTCATATCCCTTCATGAAGGAGACCGGACCCGAGGCGGTGCCGCCGCCGGCCAGCAGCTCTCTCGATGAGCGGATCGGCGACAGGTTGGTGCCGGTGCCCGAGCCGTACTTGAACAGCATCCCCTCGGTGCGCGCCAGGGTCAAAATCGAATCCATGGTGTCCTGCACCGAGTTGATGAAGCAGGCCGAGCATTGCGGCTTGGCCTCGATGCCGACGTTGAACCAGACCGGCGAGTTGAACGCCATCTTCTGGTAGACGAGGAGGTGCTTCAGTTCGGCCTCGAACGTCTGGGCGTCCTCTTCGGCGCGGAAGTAACCCTGCGCGCGACCCCAGGCGCCGATGGTGCGCACCACCCGGCCGATGAGCTGGCGGACACTCCGCTCGCGCTCCGGCAACCCCAGCGTGCCGCGGAAGTACTTCGACGCGACGACGTTGGTGGCGGTCTGCGACCAGAATTTCGGGACCTCGACGTCTTTCTGCTCGAAGACGATCTCGCCCTTCTCGTTGGCGATGACGGCGCTCCTCAGGTCCCACTCCACCTCGTCGAACGGGTCGACACCCGCGACGGTGAAGTAGCGCTCGATCGTCATCCCCTCGGCCGCCTGGCGCAGCGACAGCGGCGCGGCGAAGCCGGTGGACGACGACGGGCGGGAGGCCTTCGGCTTCGGGGCCGAAGCGACGTTCCGATCCCTGATTTCGGACTCCTTTTTCATTGCGCCCCCTTCCGATCAGGGGCCGGCGGGCGGCCGGCCGGACCGAAATTTGAATGCTCTAGCAAAAGCAGCCCCTGGAGCGCCAGCCCGTGAGGCCCGCGCCCGCGGTCGGATGACTGAATGAGAACCGGGTCAGTTGTCCGGGTCCGGTGGGTCGGCTCGCCGGCGTCCCGCCGCCGTCCGGCTCGCCCGTGGCCCGAGCCTCGACACTCTACCCCAACGCGGTCCGAAGGTGTCAAGGCCCGCTCCACAAAATGTTGTGGTCCTCCGGAAAAATTACCCAAGATGCTGAGTATTATCGACTTACCTTGTGCATCCATCTGAGGAAATCCTGTGCATGCCGGAGGTCGTCTTTGTTCCTGTATTTTACACCCGATGCCCTGCACACCGGAAGGGGCGGCGCGTTGACTCGCCCGGGGCGGCGTTCTATCATCCGCGCGCTCCGCGGAGAGGTGTCCGAGTGGCTTAAGGAGCACGCTTGGAAAGCGTGTGTGGGGGAAACCTCACCGTGGGTTCGAATCCCACCCTCTCCGCCACCTTCCTTCCCGGGAGACCACAGCAATGAATGGAGGCCTCGTGCGGCTCACCACGTTTCTCGGCCGGGTCTGTCTCGCCCTGATCTTCTTCGTCAGCGCCGCCGAAAAGATGGCCGACTACGGCGGCACCGTGGGCCACATGACGTCGCTGGGCGTGCCGATGGCGAAGTTCCTCCTCGCCGGCGCGCTGTGCTTCGAAATCGCCGGCGGCCTCATGGTGCTGTTCGGATGGCGGGCGCGCTTCGGGGCCCTGCTCCTCGTGCTCTTTCTCATCCCGACCACGCTCGTCTACCACGGCTTCTGGGGTTACACCGGGGTCGAGCGCACCCTCCA
>Ga0210377_10001551_pt1 | contig 20982 bp, 17 predicted proteins | sample PLM4_65_b1redo_FD_155480 | JGI IMG/M metagenome (GOLD analysis project Ga0210377, IMG submission 155480) | Groundwater sediment microbial communities from an aquifer in East River, Colorado, USA - PLM4_65_b1 redo | ecosystem: Environmental > Terrestrial > Soil > Riparian zone | place: USA: East...
CCGTGGAGAGCGGTCAAAAAGCGGCAGGTTCGGGGCCTACGACCCCGAGAAGCGAGCGGGCCGGCGCTCCAGGAAGGACGCCACGCCCTCCTTGTGGTCCGCGGATCGGAAGCAGGTGGTGAGCGCCTGCCGGTGGTGGGTCATGTGCTCCTGCACCCCGCGCTCGAAGCCGGCGTAGACCAGCTCCTTGATCAGCCGGTGGGAGAGCGGAGAGCCGGCCAGGAAGGCCTGCGCCTCTTCGCGCGCGGCGTCGGCGAGCGCCTCGGGCGCGACCACCCGGGCGACGTAGCCGATCTCGAGCGCCTCGTCCGCGGGCAGGAACGCGCCCGAGTACAGCAGCCGAAGCGCGCGCGCGGACCCGATCAAGCGCGGCAGCAGCCACGTTCCCGAGCCGGTGTCGGGCACCAGCCCGCGGTGCGCGAAGTTCCAGGCGAAGCGCGCGCGCGTGCTGGCAATGCGCACGTCGCACTGACTCGTGAATTCAGCGCCCATGCCGACCGCCGGCCCGTCGATCGCGCCGATCACCGGCTTCGGACAGGCGACGAGCGGCCACCAGCGGCTCTTGTCCTGCGCCTCACCGCGCAGCCCGCGCTGCTCGCCGGGAATGGTCGCGAGATCCGCGAGGTCCGTGCCCGCGCAGAACGAGCCGCCCGAGCCGGTCACGATGACGACGTGGGCGGCGGGATCGGCGCCCGCGCGCTCGACCGTCTCGATGAACTCGCCCAGCATCGCGTAGCTCATCGCATTGCGTTTCTCGGGTCGATCGAGGGTGATCGTGCCGATGCGATCGGCGACCTCGTAGCGGACGTGCGAGCTCATGCGTCTCTCCTCTGGAAGCGGCCCGGTTCGACTTCGCGCACGCGCCCGGCGCGCAGCAGGCGCGAGACGTGCTGCGACATGCTGCGGCGCTCGACGGCCTCCGCGAACGCCACGGGATCGCCCGGGCGGTACACGAAGCGGTGTTCGGCGACCTCGGCGATCGAGTGCGGCTCGGCGAGGTACTCGAGCAGGCGGCGCTCGCGATCGGCGATCACGGCGGTGAAACGGTCGAGTCGCTCGATGTACGCGGCCCGCCCTTCGAGCACGCCGATGTGGTGGAACGTCGCGTACCAGCGGGCGTCGATGGCGCGCACCGCTTCGAGCGTGCGCGCGAAGTCCTCGAGATCCGACCACGCGTCGCCGTAGTACGGCCCGAAGCTCGACAGATCGATGTCGGCCAGATAGACGAGGTCGTCGGGCTCGACGTGGAAAAGGCAGTGTCCGCGCGTGTGGCCCGGCGCGTGGATCACGCGCACGCGCGCCCCGCCGAGGTCGAAGACGTCGCCGTCGCGAAAGCCCTTCGCGTCCGGGCGCGGCGTGAAGTGGAACTGCGACACCACCGTCTTGCGCCACGCGGAGTGGATCGGCTCGGGATAGCCGTACAGCTCCATCAGCCCGTCGAGCGAGCGGATGCCGGGCAGGTCCGCGGTGTGGAAGTGCCAGGGTGCGTCCGGGTAGAGGAAGCTCCCCGCGACGTGGTCCTCGTGGCAGTGGCTGTGCAGCACGCGGTCCGCGCGCGGGGCGAGCGCGCCGCGCGCAACCAGCCCGAGCGACGGGTCGATCACGATCGTCTCGTTCGTCCCGCGCACGACCAGCGAGTTGCCCTGCGGGTACTTGCCGCGCTTGGCGCCGTACCAGACGGTGGTCGCGCCGAAGCTCTGCTCCTCGAAGTCGTCGCTCATGGCCCGAAGTCTAGCAGCGCCGCGCCGCGCGAATCTGTCATGCTCGGGGCATGAAGACCGTCGCCGTCCTCCTGTTCGTCGCGCTCGCGTTCGCCTGCGGACCGAAGAGCAAGCACGACATCTTGAGCCGGGCCGAGAAGATCGAGACCAAGGCCGATCTGGAGCGAGCGCTCGGCGCACCGGACGAGCTCAACAGGATGGGTCCCGTCGAGATCTGGACCTACTCCGCCTCCGACGGGAAGGTGACGTTCCTGATCACCGATGGGAAAGTCGCGCTGCAGGCCACCGGCGAATGACGGCGCTCGATCTCCTCTAGCTCCCCCCGGTCTGACGGAGCGGATCCAGCAGGCGCTCGAGCTCGTCGCGCGGCAGGACCGCGCGCTCGAGACAGACCTCGCGCACGCGCTTGCCGGTGCGCCAGGCCTCCTTCGCGATCTCCGCCGCCGCGTCGTAGCCGATCGCGGGCACGAGCGCGGTCACCATCGCGAGGCTCTCTTCGACGTGCGCCTCGGCGCGCTCGCGCCGCGCGGTCAGTCCCGCCAGACACTTATCGTTGAACACGCGCGACGCCGACGCGAGCAGCGCGATCGACGCGAGCAGATTGCGCGCGATCACCGGGATGAACACGTTGAGCTCGAGCTCCCCGCGCATGCCCGCTGCGGCGACCGCTGCATCGTTTCCGATCACCTGCGTCGCGACCTGCAACACGACCTCGCAGATCACCGCGTTCACCTTGCCCGGCATGATCGACGAGCCGGGCTGGATCGCGGGCAGCTCGAGCTCGCCGATGCCGCCGCGCGGTCCCGAGCCGAGCAGCCGCACATCGCTCGCGATCTTCGCGAGCGAGCCTGCGAGCGCGCGCAGGAGCCCGCTCGCCTCGACCGCGCCGTCGCGCGCGCCCTGCGCCTCGAAGTGGTTCGCGGCCTCGCGGAACGCGAGACCCGTCTCGCGCGAGATCGCCGCGATCACCCGGCGCGCGAAATCCGGCGGCGCGTTCAAGCCCGTGCCGACGGCGGTGCCGCCGAGCGCGAGCTCCGCCAGCGCCTCACCCGCACGCGCGATCCGCTCGCGCCCGAGCTCGACCTGCCGCGCGTAGCCCGAGAGCTCCTGACCGAGTCGGATCGGCGTCGCGTCCATCAGGTGCGTGCGGCCGAGCTTCACCACGTCGTCGAGCTCGCGCGACTTCGTCTCGAGACACACGTGCAGCGCGGCGAGCGCGGGCTCGAGGTCCTCGCGCAGCGCCAGGCGCGCGGCCACGTGCAGCGCCGTCGGGATCACGTCGTTCGACGACTGACTCGCGTTCGCGTGGTCGTTCGGATGGACCCGCCTCGCGTCGCCGCGCCCGGCCAGGATCTGCGTGGCGCGCGCCGCGATCACCTCGTTCGCGTTCATGTTCGTCGACGTGCCCGAGCCCGTCTGGAAGACGTCGACGGGGAAGTGCGCGTCCCACTGGCCCGCCTCGACCTCGCGCGCGGCCTCCGCGATCGCGCGCGCGAGCACCGGGTCGAGCACGCCGAGCTCCGCGTTCGCCCCTGCCGCCGCGCGCTTGATCAGCCCGAGCGCGCGCAGGAACACGCGCGGGAAGCGCTCTCCGCTGATCGGAAAGTTCTCGACCGCGCGCTGCGTCGAGGCGCCCCAGAGCGCGTCCGCCGGAACGCGCATCTCCCCCAGTGAGTCGCGCTCGATCCGGGTCTCACCGCTCTTCGCCATCGCCCCGACCTCCGGCCGGAGTACTATAGGCCGCTCCCATGATCGACGAACGCCTGCCCCTCGCCGAGCTCCACCTCCACATGTACGGGACGATCCGCGCCGAGGACTACCTCGAGCGGCTGGGCGCGCGCGAGGTCGACTGGCGCTTCTACGAGACGATGTTCGAGCGCGCGTACGGCGAGCGGCCTCCCCTGCGCGACATCCTGGAGAAGCACCGCGCGGGAGACCCCGCCGCGGCGCACGCGTTCCGCCGGCTGTTCGTCTTCGGCGATCAGGACGCGGGGAACTTCCAGCGCTTCCAGGCCAAGTTCAATCTCCTGATCAACGGCAGCGAGCTGATGCACGCGGTGACCGGCAAGCACGCCGATCCCGTGCCGCCGATCGCCGACGAGATGGACTTCTTCGTGACGCGCATGCTCGAGGACCAGCGCCGCCAGGGGATCGGCTACGCGGAGCAGCGGCTCATGTTCGGGCCGCCGTTCACCGCGGAGATGGCGCGGCGGATCTGTGTTCCCATCCTCGAGCGCTACGCGCAGTCGACGCGCGACGGGCTCACCGCGCGGCTCGCGCTCAGCCTGCCGCGCAAGGACCCGTGGCCCGACTTCGAGCTGGTGCGCGAGCTCGCGCTCGGCCCGTACGGCGAATCGGTGACCGGGATCGACTTCTGCTACGTCGAGGAAGGGCACCCGCCCAAGGACAAGCGCGAGTTCTTCGCGGCCGTGCACGAGTTCAACGACCGCAATCCCGCGCGCGCGCTCGCGATCCTCTACCACGTCGGCGAGAGCTTCACCGACAAGTCGCTCGAGAGCGCGGTGCGCTGGGTGCACGAGGCGGCCGAGCTCGGCGCGCACCGGCTCGGCCACGCGATCGCGCTCGGCGTCGAGCCCGACGTCTACGGCGCGCACGAGCGGAGCGAGTCGGTGGACGAGCGCCTCGACCAGATCGGCTACGACCTCGCGCACGCCGAGGGCCTGCGCGCGCGCGGCGTGACCGTGGACGAGAACGCCCTGCGGCGTGAGCGCGACGCGCTGCGGCTGCGCAAGGCCGACGAGAGCGTCACGCACCAGTACGACGGCGCGCGTCTCGCGGAGGTGCGCGCGCGCCAGGACTACGCGATGGCGCGCGTGCGCGCGAGCGGCGCGGTGGTCGAGGTCTGCCCGACCTCGAACCTGCGCATTGGCGGCATCGCCGACCCGCTACACCATCCGGTGCACCGCTTCCTCGACGCCGGTCTGCCGTTCGTCGTCGCCAGCGACGACCCGGGGATCTTCGACACCACCGTGCGCGGCGAGCTCGACTGGGTCGCGCGCGAGGCCGGGCTCGAGGCGGGCGCGGTCGAGGACCTGGTCGAGCGCGCGTGGCGCTCGCGCAGCGAGGTGCTGAGCGGGCGGCTCGTGTAAGCTGCGCGCATGACGACCTCGGCGCAGGCAGATCCAGAGAAGCTCAAGGGATATCTGAAGACCATCTTCGGCTCGCTCGGCGGGGCGATGACCTCGGCGCTGATCTGCCTCGGCGATCGCCTCGGCCTGTACGCGGCGCTCGCGAAGCTCGGCGCGGCGACGAGCGAGGAGCTCGCGCGCGAGACGGGGCTGCACGAGCGCTGGCTGCGCGAGTGGCTCTACCAGCAGGGCGCGTCCGGGATCCTCGACCACGTGGGCAACGGGCGCTTCGCGCTCTCGGCCGAGGGCATGGCCGTGCTCGTCGACGAGAACCACCCGGCGTTCGGCGCGGGCTTCTTCGTGCACCTGCCGCAGACGATGGCCGTGGTCGAGAAGCTGCCGGAGGCGTTCCGCACGGGCGTCGGCCTGCCCTACGACGCGTTCGGCCCCGAGGGTGCGCAGGGCATCGAGCGTTCGTTCGCGCCCTGGTTCCGCGCGCTGCTCGTGCCGTTCGCGCTGCCGAAGCTGCCGGGCGTGGTCGAGCGGCTTCGCGAGGGCGGCCGCGCGGCGGACGTGGGCTGCGGCGCGGGCGTTGCCCTGCTCGAGATGGCGAAGGCCTTTCCGAAATCGGAGTTCCACGGCTACGAGATCTCTCACTTCGCCCTCCTGCGCGCGGAGAAGAACAGGATCGAGGCGGACGTCTCGAACGTGCGCTTCCACGACGCCCGCGTCGATGGCCTGCCCGAGGACGCGAGCCTCGACTTCGTCACCACCTTCGATTGCCTGCACGACATGTCGCACCCGCAGCAGGTCATGCGCGCGATCCGCCGCGCGATCCGCCCCGACGGCGTCTGGCTGATCTGCGACATCAAGGCGCGCGACTCTTACGAGGAGAACGTGAAGAAGAACCCGATGGCGTCGATGATGTACGGCGCGTCGGTGCTCACCTGTATGTCGTCGGCGATGTCGGAGCCGCACGGCGCGGGGCTCGGGACGCTCGGCTTCTCCGAGAGCGTGGCGCGCAAGATGTGCACCGAGGCCGGCTTCACGCGCTTCGAGCCGATCGACTTCGGCCACCCGATCAACGCCTTCTACGTCGCGCGGCCGTGAACCGGGTCCTCGACGTCGCGAGCTCGCTCGCGGTCACGCTCGCGCGGCTCGGTCACGGCATGCAGGTCGGCCGGCTCGGCGCGCGACCCGAGCAGCCGCTCCAGCTCTTCGAGTTCGAGGGCTGCCCGTACTGCCGCAAGGTGCGCGAGGCGCTCTCGGTGCTCGACCTCGACGCGGACGTCTTCCCGTGTCCGAAGAACGGGCCGCGCTTCCGCGAAGACGTGAAGCGGCGCGGCGGCAAGGCGCAGTTCCCGTTCCTCGTCGACCCGAACACGAACGTGGAGATGTACGAGTCGGACGCGATCGTGCAGTACCTGTTCGAGCGCTACGGCGACGGGCGCGTGCCCTTCCCGCTCGCGTTGGGCGCGCTCACCGACGCATCGGCGCAGCTCGCGGGATTGTGGCGGCCTGGCTTCGGCGTGTTCTGGGAGCGCGGTCGTCCGCCCGAGAAGCCACTCGAGCTCTGGAGCTTCGAGGCGTCGCCGTTCTGCCGCATCGTGCGCGAGAAGCTGTGCACGCTCGAGATCCCCTACCGGCTTCACAACGTCGCGAAGGGCAGCCCCGGTCGCGACGCATTCGTGCGTCGGTCGGCAAAGATGATGGTCCCCTTCCTCGTCGATCCGAACACGGGCCAGGCGATGTTCGAGTCCGCCGACATCGTGCGCTATCTCGACGACCACTACGGAGAGCGTAAGTGACCCTGCCTGAGCTCGAAACCGTTCGTCTCGCGGTCGAGGGCGCGCTCGGCCGTATCACCTTGCAGCGCCCGGAGCGACTGAACGCGGTCGGTGCGACGATGATGCGCGACCTGATCGCCGCCGCGCGCTTCTTCGACGCCGCGCCGGAGGTGCGCGTCGTGATCGTCTCGGGCGCGGGCCGCGCGTTCTGCGCCGGCGCGGATCTGCAGGACTCCCCGATCGGCGGCGCGTCGGCGCGTTCGGGGAAGTCCTGGGCCGAGCGGCGCGAGATCGGCCAGCTCGGTCTGCGCATGGCCGATGCGCTCGAAGCCATGCACGCCGTCACCATCGCGCAGGTGCACGGCTACGCGGTCGGCGGCGGATTGGTGCTCGCGGCGGTCTGCGATCTCCGCGTCGCGGCCGACGACGCCGTCTTCTCCATCCCCGAGGTGGAGCTCGGCATTCCGCTCGCCTGGGGCGGAATCCCGCGGCTCGTGCGCGAGATCGGGCCCGCGCTGACGAAGGAGCTCGTCATGACCTGCCGCCGCTTCACGCCGGCCGAGGCAAAGGCCGCCGGCTTCCTGAATCGCGTGGTGCCTGCAGCGCAGCTCGCCGCCGAGGTCGAGTCACTCGCCGCGCAGATCCTCGGGATGCCGACGGTGCCGATCACGATCACGAAGGAGCACGTGAACTCCGTCGCGCGCGCGATGGGCACCGGAACGACGGCCTTCGCCGACGGCGACGCGCTGATGGGCGCGGCGTTCGATCCTGAGTCGCTCGCGGCGGGTCAGAAGTACGTCGATCGGATCCTCAAGCGCAAAAAGTAGTCACGGGCGGATCTCCACCTGCGTACCCTTCGGAACGGCGCGCCAGAGCTCCTCGACCTCCTCGTTCGTCACGGCGATGCAGCCGTCGGTCCAGTCGAAGAGCGTGTGGGCCGACCCGACCCAGGCGAAGCCGTCGCGCAAGCCGTGGATCGCGATGCCGCCGCCGGGGTTCTCGCGCGCCGCGCGGGCGACCGCGCGGTCCTCCCGATTCGGGTACGAGAGGTGCAGCGAGCGGTGGAAGTCGGTGCTCTCGAGACGCTTGTCGACCTCGTACGCGCCTTCGGGCGTGCGCTCGTCGCCCTGCCGCTCCTTGTGCCCGTTCGGGTTGGCGCCGAGCGCGATGCGATAGGTCTTCAGCGGAACGCCGTGCCAGAACAACGTGAGCGTGCGCTCCGACTTGTCGACCACCAGCCGATCAGCGGTGATGCTCTTCGGCAGCGGAGCGCCGAGCAACGCTCCGGCGCCGAGTGCGACGAGGAGCGCGGACCTCACTTGCAGCAGCTCGACTCGCGCGACACGCAGATCGCGGAGAACCCGCCGCCGGGGCTGCGCAGGTTCGTGACCTGCCCCTGGTACACGCGCGCGCCGAGCAGCAACACCTCGTCGCGGTACGCATACGCGCGGACGTCGAACTTCATCTCGCGCGGGCCCTCGAGCGTCTCGACCTGGATCTCTCCGGGCTCGACGCGTCGCTGCGCGAGGTAGCCGGGCTGGGCCGCGATCTCCTCGAGCTTCCGGCGCGAGATCTTGTCGCCGCGATAGACCGCCTTGCTGCCATATGCCGCGCACGGCTTGAAGACCCACTCGCGCCGCTCGGCCCACGCGCGCTCGAGCCCGAGCTCGGAGAGCAATCGGGTCTCGGGGACGATGCGGGTGAGAAACTCGGCGTCCTCGGGCGCGACGCCGAGGCGCGCGAGCTCCGTGCGAGACGAGAACAGCGCGAGGCGGCGCTTGTTCGCGAGCAGGTGGTGCTCGCGCGGTGCGGGCGTCACGACCACCTTGCCGGCGAGATAGGCGTCGCGCAGCGCGCGCGTGCGCGGGGTCGCGAGCGTGAAGTCAGTGTCCCGAAGATAGACGAGGTCCGGCAGCGCGGCGCCGTCGGGGAAGAGCTCGGAGGTGTCGCGGATCTCCGCGTGGATTCCTGCCTTCACGAAGAGCTCGACGGCGAGCTCGAACTCCGGGTACAGGAACTGATCGCGCGGCCGGTCGTCGGCGATCACCACCGAGCGGAGCTCCGCGTCGGGTCCGCGCGCCGCGCGGTACTCCGAGATGAACTGCCTCACGATCCGCTCCTGCATCGTCTCGACGGGCAGGAGATCCGCGCAGAGACACGAGAGCGCCTCGGGATCGCAGAGCGCGGCCGTGTGCAGGCCGTTCAGGAGCGCGCCGCCCGCGTTGGTGTTGACCTCGATCAGGCGCGGGCCGCCTTGCGTCAGATGGAAGTCGTAGCCCATGAACACGCCCCGATTGCCGGGGTCGAAGCGCACCAGCGCGTCCGCGCCGGCGTCGACCTCCGCCTGCCAGGCGGGCGAGTGGGCGATCCCGTCGAGCAGCGACACCGTGCGACGGATCGCCGCGAAGTGCTCCGGGTCGAGCGCGATGATCGTGCCGCCGGCGTAGGGAATCATGCGCGCTCGGAAATGCGCCGCCGCGCGCGCGCCGTTCCGCGCGCGACCGGCGCACAGGCGGCGCCGCGGCCGCAACAGTTCTCCGTCAGATAGGCAACGAGTCCCTCGACCGCGCCGTAGTCCGCCGCGTAGATGAGCGACCGCCCGTCCCGACGGCACGAGACGAGACCCGCGCCCTTGAGCTGCGCGAGGTGGAACGACAGCGTGGGTCCGGGCAGGTCGAGTGCCGCGGCGATCCGGCCGGCGGAGAGGCCGTCCGGTCCGCGCTGGACGAGCGCGCGGAAGATCCGCAGGCGCGTCTCCTGGGCCATCGCGCCGAGCGCGCCGACCGCTTTTGATATTTCCATTTCTCTGGAAATATAGAACCGCGCCCGGGCCGTCAAGACCGCAGGCGTCCGACCCAATCCTCCGCGTCGAGGACTGGGCGCGAAGACGATGGCGCGGCCAGGCCCGACGTGCGGGTCTTCGGCCAGACTCCTAGACTCGCGCGCCGTGAGAATTCGCTGGCTCGCCGTCGCCCTGCTCCTCTCGTTCGCGAACGCGTGCTCGAGCTCCGGTCCAGCCGAGAAGCCAGCGAAAAAGAGCTCGGCGGCGGAGGCGCCCTTCCCTCCGCACGGGCCGATCGACCTGCACTACCGGGCAGGCGGCGCCGAGGGGACGCTCTATCAGCTCCAGATCCGCTACGAAGGGCGTTCAGAGGTGACGTTGGAGAAGGAGTTCGCGCGCGATCCCGACGTGGCCGACGAGCTCCTGCAGATGGAGCTCGACTATCGCCAGATTCCGGTGGCCGCCCCGGGACCGGACGAGTTCGCGTCGTCGCTCGTGCTCGATGCGCTGCGCAGGCGCTTGCGCGCGAATCCGCCGGGACAGGAGCACAGCCTCGAGCTCGGCGACGACCGCATGCGCACGCAGGTCGGCGAGAAGGTCGACGTCGATCTGCGCGGCGCACAGCCCAAGGGCGACATGACCCCGCGCGCCGTCCTGAACCGGCCCTTCGCGCTGCTGATGAATGATGCGCGCGGCAATCCCAAGGCCGTGACGCTGCGCGGCATTCCGACGGCGAAGCGGCTGCTCGCGTCGCTCCCGATCCGCGAGTCGATCGGGTGGATCCAGGTCGCGTATCCGGACCACCCCGTCGCCCCGGGCGAGACCTGGACGGGGAAGCGCTTCTTCGCGAACCCGATCGGCCGGCTCGGCGTCGGCGTCGATATCGAGTACCGCCTGGTCGCATTCGAGAAGATCGACGACGTGCCGTGCGCGCGCGTCTCGCTTGCCGCGAAGAAGGACCAGGAGAAGGCGCCGAGCGAGTTCGGCTTCACGTTCGATCAGCTTCGCTTCGAGGTCTCCGGAGACGCATGGATCCGCCTCGAGGATGGCCAGGTCGAAATGATGCGGCTCGAGGACATCGCCGCGGTGAGCTACCGGCGCACGACCGGGAGCAACCCGTCGAGCATCCGCATGCGCTACGACGGCCGCTCGTCGCTCAAAAGACTGGACGGCGCGACGACCTCGAAGATGGCCTGGGCCGACGGAACCAAGCGGTTCGTCGAGGTCAAAGGCGCCGGACCCAACAAGCTCCTGAAGGGCGGGCCACAGTGAAGCGGCCCGGCCGCCTTTCGACGACCGGGCCGGGTTCACTATCGCGTGTGTGTGTGACTCAGAACTGGTAGGTCACTCCCGCCCAGACCTCGTCGCGCGACTCCATGATCGTGTCGGCGAAGCTCTCGAGGTTCCAGAACGGCGCCTCCGCGTTGCGATCGAAGTGCGCGTTGATCAGCTGCCAGTTGCCGGACTGCCAGGAGTCCGGATCGGAGATGCAGCTCAGCGTCCCGTCGGAGCAGAGATCGCGGATGTTGTGGACCTTCTTGCTGCCCTGGAGCAGGTTGACTCCGACCTCGAACGAGATCTTGTCGTTCATCACCCACTTCAGCTTCGGACCGGTGATCCACGCTTTCGCGCTCCAGTCGTAGGCAAAGAAGTTGGTGAGGACGATCGAGTCGCTGCGCCAGTAGTTCTCGATGAAGAACGTCGAGATCACGTTCGTCTCGGGCACGACCATGCCCTGCCGGCTGCCGCCGTTGTAGTTCATGACGCGCTCGACGAAGGTCTGCACCGAAACGAACGCGGTGCGGTCCTTGTTGAGCCACGGGATGAAGAAGCTGCGGTCGAGGCCGATCGCGGCGAGCAGCACGTCGCTGTGGTTGATCCCGTCCTGCTTCTCGGTGTCGTTGATCGTGCGGTTGAAGTCGTAGGCCGTCTCGAGACGCAGCACGGTGTCGATGTTCGGGATCTGGTAGTCGAGCGAACCGCCCAGGGTGAACGTCCTCGGGTACTCGAACACCGCCTGGCTCGACGACCACATCCAGCCGAGCGGCTGGAGGTTCGCCCCGAGCACGTTCTTCCCGCCGATGCAGTCCGCGGCCGCCTGCGTGCTCAGCGTGGCGAAATCGCAGACCGGGCCGCCACCGAGGTCGAATCCACTCTCCCAAAGACCCTTGACCGCGTCCGACGACGCCTGGATCGACGCGGCGTCGAACGGGTCGAACGCCGGGACGAACGCGTCGAAGCCGATCGCCTGCAGGAAGAGCATCATCGCGGGATTGGGCGCCGTGGTCTTGTAGTGGTTCTCGAAGCGCGCGACCGGCGCGTCCTGGATGCCCCAGAACCCGGAGAGCGAGAACGCGATCGACGGATCCGGGATGCGGAACTCGAAGCGGAACCCGGGCTCCGTGTTGGCCAACGTCCACTTGCGCTCTTCGACCTTGGCGGCCGAGACGTTCAGGAGCCCGTGACCGGAGGCATCCGCGCGCGCCTCGCAGGCGGCCGTGAAGGCCCAGAAGTCACCGCACTGCCCGACCTGCAGCGGCTTGAACTTGTCGAAGACCCAGACGAGCTCGAGGGAGAAGTCCTCGAGCGGCCCGACGTTGCCGAAGCTGTGGATCAGGTCGACCGACAGCGACGGAATGCGGCGCTCTTCGAGCGACGGGTACACGTTGTGCGAGCTGAAGTCGATCGGGTTGACCACGTCCTGGAGCCGGAACGCGTCCGTCTTGCCCCAGACGACCTGCTGACGGCCGACGCGCAGCTGGGTGTCCCCGAGCTTGAACTCGAAGTACGCCTCTCGAGCCCAGCACCAGTCATGCACGCCGTCGAAGCAGCGAGTCGACAGCTGCCCGTCGGTGCGGTTCAGGCCGGCCGCGAACTGGCGCTCGAGCGAGTGGCGGTCGCCGATCACGTAGTTCTTCGAGCCGTTGGGAGTGAACGAGTGGAGCGGCGCGAACTTGCTGCTGTTCAACGCGCCCAGCTCGAGCGACGCGAGGAAGTTGCTCGTGGCCGATGTCGCTCCCGTGCTCTCCCAGAGCTTCTTCGCCACGTCGAACGCGTGCAGGCTCGAAGCGCCGCCAACCTTTCCCTGGTTGGTGCCGCGCGAGCGCGTCGCGCCGCCGAGCGTGCCGAAGAAGACGACGTTGTTGATCGGCATCTGCGGATTGTTCTGACCCGTGAAGATGAAGCCCGTGTCCTGGTTGGCGTCGGTGAAGCCCGCATTGATGTGGGCTCCCTGGCCTGGGAAGCTCTCGCCCTTCACGCCCAGGGTGAAGAACTCCTCGTTCTGCGTGATCGTCTTCAGGCCGGGCGTCGGCGTGGCGAATCGCTCTTGCGTCTGCTCCGCCGCTCCCTTTCGCCGATCACCGAAGTACTTCGGATAGATGTCGTACACCGCGTCGTACTGTGGCGTGATGATCGAGTGGAACGACAGGCTCGTCGTGTTGTCTTCGAAGAGCCGGACGTCGAAGTTCATCTCGACCGAGTTCATCCACTGACTCATCTGGAAGTCTTTGGAGAGACTCGGCGAGTTGAAGTAGACGTTCGACGTCGCCTTGCCGTGCAGCTCGAAATTTTCGGACCACCAGTCCGCGCGCGCGACGTTCGCCGATGCGAACGCGATCGCCACCCCCATGAACGAAGAGATCACGCGAACGACGCGCGACCTCGTCAGGCCCACCCTCTTGGCCATACTCCCTCCTTGCATCCTGCAGCCGAGCTGCATTCCCATTATCGCAGCATACGCGAAAACCGTTTCGGGTTTCGCGTTCTTCTAGCTCCCCTGCGCGCTCACCTCCGGGAAGTCGAAGTCGAGCAGCGTCTGCTCGGCCATCTGCGCTCCACCGGCAGCGAGATTTTTCGTGACGCTCCGCAGCAATCCGACGCCGCGCGCGTAGTAGTCCTCGAACGCGAGCAGCGGTTCGTCCTTGGAGATCGACTCGTCCCAGTACTCCGTCTCGACCAGGAGCACGTCCTTGAACTCGCCCGCGGGCACCAGCAGCACGTCGACGCGCTTCGTGCGGCCCGTCCACTTGATCAGTCCCCCGCCGCCGTTCTCCGGCTGCTGCAGCAAACGGGTTTCATTCGTCCATTCCTGTCCCGCGGCGCCGCCGATCGGCATCACGCGCGCGGGGTCCTCCTGGCCGAGCATCTTCAGGTGGTCGGGGGACCGGTAGTCGAGTCCGGTGTAGCGGCACAGGAATCCGTCGCGCGCGACGTAGGCCGTCGGCCCCACCTCGGCGATCCCGAGCGCCTCGGCGCCGAGGGCGTGCTCGTCCATGACGAACGCGAGTCCTGCGAGGCCCTCGACCGTCGTGTCGCCGCGCGCCACGACCTCCACCTCGGCGGCGCCGATCTCGAGCGCGAGCTTGTAGCGCCAGCGCGCACCCGGCACGAGCGGGAAGTAGTCCTTCTCCGCGTTTCCGGACGCGCGCGTGGGCGTCGAGGAGTCGCAGGCGAGGCCACCGGCGGCCGCCGCGAGCCCGGCCCCCAGGGCCAGGTGTCGCAGGCGGCGTCGCCAGTCGACCTTCATCTGGGTTCTACCCGTGTTTCTTCTCGGGGGGTAGACCGCCGCTCGCGAAGTCGGGCCTGAAGACCGCCGTGAAGGCGGGGACGAGGAGCATCGCGCCGATCATGTTTCCGATCAGCACGACGGATAGAAGCAGGCTCATGTCCGCAGCGAAGCGCAAGCTGGATATGAAGTACCAGAAGATGATGCCGCCCACCAATGTCGAGGCCGTAAAAAATACGGCCATACCCGTGGTTTGGATCGCGATCCGCACCGATTCGACCACGTCGTGCCCGCGTTTCCGCTCGTGGACCACTCGGTCCATGATGTATAGGGCGTAGTCGACGCCCACCCCCACACCCAGCGCCTGGACCGGCAATGTGTTCACGTCGAACCCGATCCCCGTCCAGTACATGTACGCGAGCGAGACGACCGCGGCGGTACCGAGCGAGATGATCATGTAGAGCGCGATCGAGAACGACCCGTAGGAGATCCAGACGATCAGGAAGGTGGTCACGAACGAGGCGATCAGGGTCGCGTTGTTGCTGCCTTCGACCTCCTCGTTGCTGGCAGCGAGAACGCCCATCAGGCCCGAGGCGAGTGCGAAGCTCGTGCCCTCGGCCCAGCGGCCGGATTCGCGGCGCTCGAAGTCGCCGCCCTGGTACTTGGTCCACAGCTCGTACGGTTCGTACAGGCCGCGCTTGCGCACCTGGGTGTGGGTCTGGTGCTCCGGCGATTCCCACTCGTACAGCACGTCGAAGCTGCGGCGGTCGAGCTTCGCGGCCTTGAGCAGCGCGTAGGCGGTCGCGAGGTCGAACCCCTCCACCTTCCCGAGCTCCTCCACGTCCGCATCCGCGAGCTTCTGGACGTTGTCGTAGCCCGCGGCCATCAGTGACTCGCGCAGCTCGCGCGTCATCCGCGGCAAGGTGAGCATGCGCGCCTTGGAGTCCTCCGGCGCGGGCTCCCTCCGATCGGGCGCCTGCACCTCCTGCTTCACGTACTGGCCGTCGGCCTGCTGGACATATACGCCAAGGCCGACCGGGCGTGGCGGCAGAAGCGGTCCGATCCACCAGAAGACGGTCGCGATCCAGTCGTCCTCCGGCACCTCCAGGCGGATGTTGATCTTGCCCGTGGGCCGCTCCTTCAAGTAGGTCTTGATGCGGTCGACCGCGTGGCGAATCGTGTCGCCCTGGTGGTCGCTGTAGAACAGGCGGATCGCCGCGTTGCGCGCGACCTGGTCGCGCACCGGATTGAGGATGCGGGGGTCCGGAGAGCCCGCTTCATACAGATACAAGAGTCCGCCGATCTCCTGGGGGTTGTACGGCACGATCGACCAGCGCGGATCGGCGTTGTGGAAGGTGCGAGTGATTGCCTTCAGGTACTCGACGATCGAGAGCGTGCCGCCGACGTTCGGCTCCTGCTCCATGAAGCGCTGGAACGCCTCGATCTCCGCCATGACCTCGGGCCGGTGGATGCCGCCCTCGATCTCCGTCTCGACCACGACCGTGAGCTCGTCGGCGCCGAAGAAGCGCTTGCTGATCGCTGCCGCGGACTGGTTGAACTCGCTGTCCGGCCAGAGAATGGGTGTGCCCGGCCGCGACTCGCCGATCTTGACATAAGGTGCGACCGCCAGCGACGAGATCACCACCAAGACCCAGATCGCCAGGATGATGCGCGACGAGCGATGTCCGGTCGCCCAGGCCGCCATGACGCGCAGCACCTTCACGATCGGCTCGGGCACGTAGTGGGTCGTGTCCCTGGGCGCGGGGAAGTAGGCGATCATCAGCCGGTTCAGGAGCATCTCCGTCACCGCGATCGACATCGCCCAGAACGCGCCCACCAGGGCGACCTTCTTCATCAGCGCGATCGACGAGACGTAGATCACGAGGATGCCGAACGCGTCGGTCAGGATGGCCAGCGAGCCGGGCAGGAGCAGCTCCGCCATCGACGAGATGATCGCCTCGTCCTTGTCTCCGTTGAGCCGCTCGTACTCCTCGTAGAAGCGCTCCACGAACTGGACCGAGTGGCTCACCGCGCGTGCGGTGATCAGCATCGGAATGACCAGGACCAGGGGCTCGAGCTGGTAGCCCATCAACGAGGTGAAGCCGAGCCCCCAGATCGCCGAGACCACCGCCCCGGTGAACGGCATGACCACGCCGTAGAAGCGCCGGAAGTAGAACGCGAGCAGCGCCAGCAGGACCGCGAGCGACAGCAGGAGGATCAGGACGATCTCGGGCAGGAACTGGAAGGTCCAACCGGCGAGGATCGGCTGGCCGGTGAGGTGCACCTCCACCGTCCCGTCGCTCTCGAGCTCGCGCTTTACGTCGTAGATCTCGTTGAAGATCTTCTTGTAGTCGAGCCGGCCTTCGAGGAAGCCGGCCGAGATCAGCGCAGCCTGGTCGTCCATCGACACGAGCCGGCCGAAGACCTGCTTGTTCGAGTGGATGCGGTCGGGCAGCGAGTCCATGATCGCCTTCGGGATCAGGGTGCCCTCGGGACCGACGAGCTCCTCGCGCTCGAGGCGATAGCCCGACGGCAGTTCGGCGAGCCGCAGGATCAGGAACTCGAGCTCCGCGTTCTCCTTGCGCAGGAGCCGGAGGCGCTCGGCTTCGTCGCGGTCCTCCATCTGCTCGAGCCGCATGGCCTTGGTCGGGTCGAGCTCGGCGACGAGCTCCGCCTTGCGCTTGGCCGCGTAGGCGCGCAGCTCGTCGAGCGTCTTCGGCGCAGTCGCGGCATCTCGTTCCGCCGCGCGGCGCAAGGTGCGCCGCGTGAAGAACTGCGATTCGAGCAGCGCGATCGCCTGCTCGCCGATGATCTGCTTCGACCGCATGATGCCGTCGCGGTCGACTTCCTGGTCGCGAATCGTGATCGCCGTGATCGAGGCGATCTGGCCGTGGTCGACGCCCTCGACCTTGTCGATCTGGTCGGTGAACGCGTAGATCTTCTCGAGGAAGCTCTCGTCGTAGATCGTGCCGTCTTTCGCGACGATCGCGGCGACGACGACGTTCGCGCTGCCGAACTGCCGGTTGTACTTTTCGTACACCTGGATGAACGGATGGTTGCGCGGCAGCAGATCAATGAACTGGCTGAAGATCTGCAGCTGCAGCGCGTGATACAGGAAGAAGAGCGTGAGCGCGCCAATGATGGCGAGATTCACCCCCCGGTACTTGATGAAGAAGCGTGAGAACCGGACGGCAAATGCATCCATGCGCTCGATTCCTTGAGGTAGGGCGCGGTCTAGGTCAGGGAACGCCGGGCGCGGGCGAAACGTCGGCCGGACTGCCCTCGACGCCGCCGAGGCTGATGGGCGGCTCGAGGCCGGTCGTCTTGCTGCTCGGCGTGACGGCCGCGGTCCAGCTCGCCCCGCGATCCTCCGAGCGCAGGACGATGCCGCGTTCGCCCACCACGATCGCCTGGCCGTCGCCGTTGAAGGTCGCGCCGGCGAGCCAGTTGAAGAGCTTCGGCCGCTTCGCGTCCGTCCAGGTCCGGCCGCCGTCGCTGGTCATGTAGAGCACTCCGCGGTCTCCCGCGGCGATCCCGTTCTCGCCATTCCAGGCGATCGCGAACAGGCCCGCGCTGGTCTCGACCGAGCGCGACTCCCAGACGGATCCGCCGTCGCCCGACACCAGCACGCTGCCCGCGAGACCGACGGCCGCGGCCGGCCCGCCTGCGGAGGCACTGAGGTTGAACACGTAGAGGTCCGCCGGCGCGCCGACGATCTGCCGTGTTCCGACCCAGGTCTGCCCGCCGTCGGTCGTGCGCAGCAGGGTCGCGAACTCTCCGCCGATCCAGCCATCCGTCGGGCTGGTGAAGACGACCGAGTTCAGCAGACGCTCCGCGACGTTGTCATCGGCGTAGGTCACGGCGTCGAAGGCGACCTTCTCCCATTTCTCGCCGTCGCGCGTGCGCAGCACGATCCCGAGATCGCCGACGATCCAGGCTTCGGTGGGCGAGATCGCGGCCACACTGAAGAGGTTCACGTCGACGGGTGCGGATTGCCCCATCTCGTCGACGGTCTCGACCTTCTGTGCCGTCCAGGTCACGCCCCCGTCGGTCGAGCGCAGGATCGTGCCGTCCGCGCCGACCGCCCAGCCCGCCTTGTCGTCCGCGAACGAGATGCCGAACAGCGTCTTGGCCGTCGGCGTGTCCGGCTGAGTCCAGGTCCGCCCGCTGTCGCTCGAGACGAGAATCGTGCCCCAGTACCCGGCGGCCCACGCCTTCGTGTCCTTCGCGGTCACCGCGTAGAGGCTCGCCTCCGGCAACTTCCAGGTCTCCAGGCGCGCGGGGTCGAGGGCTGCGCGAACAGAGGCCGCGGCGATCAGGACGAGCACGCCAGCCAGCGCGAGCGACAGCGTTCGTCCCTTCGAGTTCCGAGCCCAGGTCATTGCACCCCCAAACATCCGATCCTCCGGATGCGCCGTATCATGTTCATGACGATGCGCCGGGTCAAATGGAACTGGATTTCCGACGCGGGCCGCAGCAATCCTCTGGATGCGCTTGAAAGCCCGTGGAACTGCGCGCATCATCAGCCAGCCAATCGCAAGCGGTGCTCTGTATCAGCGCGCCGCGACTTATCAGTGGAGGGAGGTCCGATGCGACGAGCACCTTGGGTTACCGCCTTTGCGATGTCGATCGCGTTCCTTAGCGCGCAGATCGCGTCAGCCGAAGTTGCGGCAGGAACGAAGATCACCTCGGCGAACGCGGGGGACGCGCGGGGCCTGATCCCCGACGAGCTGATTCCGTACGTGGTCGAGGGCTTCCCCGACCTCAACATGACGGTCGCAGACTCGGGCAAGTACGTGCCGAACGAGAAGTACGTGAAGGCGACGGTCGATTACGCCTGCCAGGCGAAGCTCGACGCCAAGGGCTTCATCACGAACTACACCGCCGGCCAGCCCTTCCCCTACTCCGAGTGGGCGAAGGAAGCGACCGGTCACAAGTGCGACCTGACGCCGGACGATCCGCAGTTCGCGCTGAAGCTCGCTTGGAACGTGAACTACCGCTGGCAGGGCGGCTCCGGTCTGAACCTCCCGCACTGGGGCTTCAGCAACATGCGCAACCAGGGCAAGGAAGTGTGGCGCATCGCCCAGGGCGAGTACCGCCGCACCTACTTCTCGCACCGCGCGGATCTGCTGCCGGCCACCACCAAGCTCGAGGCGACCACGGACGTCGAGTGGGCGGAGTTCTTCGACGTGAAGACGCCGTTCGATCTCCGCGGCACGATGTTCCTGCTCTACCGCTACGACGTGGAGAGCAAAGAGGACGACACCTGGGCGTACATCCCGGCGCTCCGCCGCGTGCGCCGCATCGCCGCGACGCAGAAGTCCGACTCGCTGCTCGGCACCGAGTTCACGCTCGAGGACTTCTACATCTTCGCCGGGTACGTCTGGGACCACCAGTGGGAGTTCAAGGGTGAGTCGACGAAGCTCGGAGTCATCAACTCCAAGCGCACCTGCTTCCCGAGCGTGATCCCGGGCTCGACGACCGACGCCGGCGCGGTGAACATGATCCGCCTGGGCACGGACGAGGAGTGGTTCAACTGCAAGTTCGGTCCGTACAACGCTCTCCCGTTCGCGGGCGAGACGTTCGAGAAGCGCACCGCGTTCCAGCTCGACGACATCCCGAAGCAGAAGGGCCATCCCTATAGCCGCAAGATGATCTGGTACGACAAGGAATCGATGATGCCGTTCTACTCGATCATGTACGACCGGGCCGGCAAGCCGTACCGCATCATCGCGAGCGTCTTCAAGTGGAGCGAGGACAGCCCGGTGCCCGTGAACAAGGGCCGAAAGGTGAACAACTACTCGGTCATCATGGTCGTGAACGTGCAGAACGGGAACTCGCACACCGGCCAGTTCGACAACGCGAACGCGATGGAGTTCGACGCGGCAGCCAGCCGCAAGTACTACGACACCACGCGGCTGAAGACCCTGGGTCGCTGAGACTCCGAGAGTCTTCGCAGAGAAGAGACGGGCGGCCTCGCAAGGGGCCGCCCGTTTCATTTCTGCCGCGTCATTTCGGTGGCGCGGGGGCTTCCTTCTCGACGCCGATCGTGAGCTCCCGCTGCCGCTTGCGGCGCTGCTCGCGAGCGCGCTGGATCTCGCCCGCGAGCTCGACCTCGACCGTTCGATCGCGAAGGAGCTGACGCAGGCGAGAGACTTCGATCTCCACCTGCTGCCGCTGACCGGGCGCGGGCTCGTAGAGCACCGTGCGATCGAGCTGCTGGCGCCCGCCGCCGATCCCGATCGCGGTGATCCGCACGACGTTGCGGCCGGCGACGAGCGGAACGAAGCCGTCGAAGCTCCCGTCCGCCAGGAGTCGGATCGCGCGCCCCGGCTGCTTCGACGTCTCGTTCGTGAGCTCCACCTGCGCGACCTCGGAGAGCTCCACCGCGGGCAGGTGGAAGAGCACCTCCCCCGGGCGCTCGATCTCGGTGAGCGATCCCTTGGACAGGCGCGACATCAGATCGAGCACGTCGCGTCCGCGCACCGCCTCCGGTCCGAGCGCGAAGCTGTGGATGTGGATGTCCTTCCCGCCGGCCTCGCGCGCCGCCGAGATCGCCGCGCGACCCGGATTGGGCTCGGGCGGAGGCAACGTCGGATAGCCATCGGAAAGGAAGAGGATGCTGCGCTTGCGTCCGGCCTTGCCGTCGTCGGGCGCCTGCAGCAGCGCGTTCCGCGCGACGTCGAGCGCGGACGCGTAGTTCGTGCCGCCGTACCAGCCGTGACGCTTGTCGAGCAGGTCGAGCGCGGCGATCACCTCCGCGCGCGTCGCGGTGAGCGGTGCGACCAGCTCGCCCTTGTCGCCGAACGCGATCAGCGCCACGCGCGTTCGCTCCGCGTTCAGGAGCTTCAGCAGCCGGCGCACCGCGGCGATCTCCGCCGCCGCGATCGTGTCGCCCGGATCGTCGCAGAGCTTCTCGGGAGACCCGGTGCCCCAATAGTCCTCGCGAATCTCGGGGCTCGACTTCCCGATGACTCCGTTCTCGTTGACGTCGACGCCGGAGCGCAGCCGTGTGCTGGCCGAGAGATCGATCACGACCGCGACGTCGTGGTAGTGCAGGCGCCCCGCGCCCGTCGAGCCCGCGACCTCCACCATC
>Ga0210377_10001552_pt1 | contig 20981 bp, 16 predicted proteins | sample PLM4_65_b1redo_FD_155480 | JGI IMG/M metagenome (GOLD analysis project Ga0210377, IMG submission 155480) | Groundwater sediment microbial communities from an aquifer in East River, Colorado, USA - PLM4_65_b1 redo | ecosystem: Environmental > Terrestrial > Soil > Riparian zone | place: USA: East...
CGCGTGCGCGAGCTGGTCCGCTTCGGCGCGGACGTCTCCGAGTTCGTGCCGCCCTCCGTCGCCCAGGCCCTCAAGGAGAAGCTCGGCCCGAAGAAGTCCTGAGGGGACGCCGCCGACCCGGGACTACGGCTCGCGATCGATCTCGAGCTCTTTCATCTTGAGCTGGAGCCCGCGGCGGGAGAGACCGAGCTTGCGCGCCGCGCGCGTGACGTTGCCTTCGGTCATGCGCAGCGCTTCGAGGATCGCGTCGCGCTCGATGCGCTGGGTGGCGGCACGGATGCGCTCGCGGAGCGGCGTCGGCTCGGTGCCGCCCGACGACTGGCGCGGCGCCGGCGCCTGCAGCTCGGGAGGAAGATCGCGGGCGAGCAAGGTCGTGCCGTCGCACAGAAGCGTCGCGCGTTCGATCGCGTTCTCGAGCTCTCGGATGTTCCCGGGCCAGGGGTGTGCGCGCAGCAGATCCATCGCCAGCGGGTCGATGCCCGACACCGGCCGGTGGAGCTTCCCGGCGAAGCGCTCGAGGAAGAGGCGCGCGAGCATCGGGATGTCTTCCGGGCGGTCGCGCAGCGGCGGCAGATGGATCGGCACGACGTGCAGCCGGTAGAAGAGGTCCTCGCGGAAGCGGCCGGTGCGGACCTCCTCGCGCAGATCGCGGTTGGTCGCGGCCACCAGGCGCACGGTGACGTGCACGGTTTCGGTGCCGCCGACGCGGTAGAAGCGGCCTTCCTGGATCGCGCGCAAGAGCTTCGGCTGCGCGGAGAGCGGCATCTCGCCGATCTCGTCGAGGAAGAGCGTTCCGCCGTCGGCGAGCTCGAAGCGCCCCGGCTTGCGCCCGACGGCGCCGGTGAACGCGCCTTTCTCGTAGCCGAAGAGCTCGCTCTCGAGCAGCCCATCCGGGATCGCGGCGCAGTTGATCTTCACGAACGGTCCGTTCTTGCACGCGCTCGCGCGGTGCAAGCTGCGCGCGACGATCTCCTTGCCCGTACCGCTCTCTCCCGTGATCAGCACGTTCGCGGGTGTCGGAGCGACCCGCTCGATCACGTGCTTCACCTCGGCCAGCGCGTGGCTGCTGCCGAAGAGCAGCGGCTCGGGATCCTCGTCGGCCGGCAGACGCGCTTCTCGCGCGGCCAGTCGGCGCGTGTTCACCGCCTTCTCCATCACCTGGCGGATCTCGTCGGGATCGAAGGGCTTGGTCAGGTAGTCGAACGCGCCTTGCTTCAGCGCCTCGACGGCGCTTCCCACCGTGCCGTGCGCGGTGAGCATCACCACGGGGATCTCGGGATGCGCGCGGCGGACGGCCTCGAGCAGCTCGAGCCCGTTCATCTTCGGCATGCGGAGGTCCGTGAGGATCGCGTCGACCTGCTCGCGCTTGAGCAGCTCGAGCGCCGCGCCGCCGTCTGCCGCCTCGAACGCGCGGAAGCCGTCGCGCTCGAGCAGCGCCGACAGCACGCGGCGCATGTTCGCCTCGTCCTCGACGATCAGCACGCTGCGAGCCGGCTTCACGCGGGCTCCGTCGCAGGCGGCACGGGGTAGGGCAACCGGATCAGCACGCTCGTGCCCTCGCCGGGTCGCGAGCGGAGCTGGATCGTCCCGCCCTGCGCGCGAATCAGGCGCTCGCACAGCGCGAGCCCGAGGCCCGTCCCCTGTTCCTTCGTGGTGTAGAAGGGAATGAACGCGCGCTCGAGCGTCGTGTCGTTCATGCCGGGGCCGTCATCCTCGACCGCGATCTCGAGCCAGGTGTCGTACGGGCCCGTGCCCTGCGCGCGCCGCACGGTCACACCGACGCGCCCGTCGCCTTCGAGCGCCTCGTAGGCGTTCTGCACCACGTTCACCACCACCCGCTCGAGCTGATCGGCGTCGGCGTGCAGCGGCAGGAGCCCCGCCTCGATGTCGAGCGAGAGCGCGACGCCCGCGCGTCCCTTCGAGCGCGAGACCGCCTCGACGCAGCTCTTCACGAACGCACCGACGTCGCGGATCGTCGCGCGGCGCGTGGCGGGCCGCGCATAGTCGAGGAAGGATTCGACGACCCGGTTCAGCCGGGCGATCTCCTCGATGATCACCGTCCAGAGCTCGGCGCCCTTGGCGTCGCTCGGCTGCTGCAGCACCGCGACCGCGCCGCGGATCGCGGCGAGCGGATTGCGGATCTCGTGGGCGAGCCCCGCCGCCATCTCGCCCAGCGAGACGAAGCGATCGCGCGCGCGCAGGCGCTCGAAGGTCTTGGAGTTCTCGATCGAGGTGGCGATCTGGTCGGCGACCGCGCGCAGCAGACGGACCTCGTCGGTCGAGAACGACTCCTTCGAGCGTGCATCGGCCAGGGTCCAGAAGCCGACCACCTGCGACTTCGCGCGCAGCGGCAGGACGAGCTCCGCATCGAGGTCGCGCAGGGTCTCGCACAACGCCTCGAGTCGCGGCCGGTCGGCGGCGTTCTTCGGGTCGTCGCGCAGCCGCTCGAGCTCCTCGCCGCGGAGCACCGCGGACTCCTCGAGCGCGGCGACCCAGACCGGCGCGGACAGGAGGCTGACCCGCGTGCGCGTCGGGAGACCGATGCTACCCGCGAGCTGGAAGCCGAGCGTCGCATCGTCGCGCAGGAAGATCGAGGACGCGCGCAGGAGATCCGCCTTCTCGAGCGCGGCAAGCAGCTCCTCGAGCAGCTCGTCGAGCGTCAGGATGTGCTTCAAGCGCTCGCGCAGCGGCCGCAGGCCCTTCTCGAGCGCGAGCTTGCCCGCGACGAAGCGGCGCTCGATCGCGCTCTGGATCCGGTCGCGCATCGGAATGAAGAAGAGCAGCAGCGCGAACGACGCGACGAACGCGTTGAAGACGAAAAGGTCGACGCGCTCGCCGACCCAGATGCGGATGGCCGCGAAGAAGCCGGCGACCGCGACCGCCATCGCGGCGAGCGCGAGCGTGTTGCCGACGAGCTGGCGGAGATCCGCGACGCGCACCTGCGACAGGTGCAGATAGCCGGCGTACAGGTAGAGCAGCGGGGTCAGCAGCGCTGCGACGCGCGGTAGGCCGAGCTGCCACATCACGGTGTCGAGCAGTGCGCCGCCCACCACGAGCGAGTGCGCGACGACCAGGTAGCGGAGCCGGCGCGCCTCGGGCGAGTCGCTGTCTTCGGGGCTGGGTGCGTAGCGCGCGAGGATGAGCGCGCTCCCGGCGCAGCCCGCGAACGCGAAGACGTTCAGCGCCGCGTGCAGCGCGGTCGGCGGGTTGCCCGACGCGATGATCGCCGCTGCGAGAACGAAGGGCAGTCCGACCGCCAGCGGGGCGAAGCGCGCGAACGTCGCGGTGCGGCCCGCCAAGGTGGCGGCGACCCAGAGCGCGAGCGGGGCCGCGGCGACGAGTCCGAGGTCGGCGATCGCTTCGCCCCAGGGTGTCCCGAGCTCCGCTGCCGCGGTACCGACGCACCAGACGAGATAGGCGAGCGTGAGCGCTGCGAAGCGCCGCGCGGCCGGATCGCGACGAAGCGAGAAGAAGGCCACGAGCAGACCCAGGGCCGCGGCCGCGCCCATCAACGCGCTCTGCGTCTCCATCCGGCTCCGGCTCCGCGGGGACCGCTTCCCCGTCTATAGGTTCGGGATCCGGCGCGGGGGCTTTACGCGAGGTTTGACAGGCTCGGGAAGAGCGGGCTACGTTGGCCCGAAATCCCCGGAATCCAAAGGGAATTCCGCGGCATCGGAGTCGGCGATGAGTCGGATCTGCCTGGGCGTCACCGGCGGGATCGCCGCCTACAAGGCGTGCGAGCTGGTGCGCCTGCTGCGGCAACGCGGGCACGAGGTGCGCGTGGTCGCGACCGCGCACGCGCTCGAGTTCGTCTCGCCGCTGACCCTGCAGGCGCTGTCCGGCTCGCCCGTCCGCTACGAGCTGCTCTCGCCGACCGCGGAGTCGGAGATCTCGCACATCGACCTCGCGGACTGGGCGGAGGTCTTCGCGGTCGTGCCCGCGACGGCCAACACGCTCGCGAAGCTCGCGCACGGCATCGCCGACGATCTGCTGACGACGGTGGCGCTCGCCACGCGCGCGCCGCTCGTGGTCGCGCCGGCGATGAACGTGAACATGTACCGCCACCCCGCCACGCAGACGAATCTCGACACGCTCGCGAAGCGAGGCGTGCGCATCGTCGGGCCGGGCGAGGGCGAGCTCGCCTGCGGCTGGATCGGCGAGGGGCGCTTGATCGAGCTCGACGCGATCGCGGCCGCCATCGAGCAGTGCGTGACCGAGCCGGTGCTGCGCGGCGAGGTCGTGCTCGTGAACGCCGGACCGACGGCCGAACCGATCGATCCGGTGCGCGTGATCACGAACCGCTCGTCGGGCAAGATGGGCTTCGCGATCGCCGAGGCTGCCGCGCGGCGCGGCGCCGAGGTCGTCCTCGTGGCCGGTCCGGTTTCGCTTCCCACACCGCACGGTGTGCAGCGGATCGACGTCGAGACCGCGCTCGAGATGCGCGAGGCGGTGCTGGCAGCGCTGCCGCGCGCGACGATCGCGATTCTGGCCGCGGCGGTCGCCGACTACACGCCGGCGCGCACCGAGGCCGTGAAGATGAAGCGTGAGAAGAAGGCCGCGCTCTCCCTCGAGCTGGTCCGAAGCCCCGACATCCTCGCCGAGGTCGTCGCGAATCGCGCAGGGCGCACGGTCGTGGGCTTCGCCGCGGAGACCAACGACCTGCTCGCGAACGCCCGCGCCAAGCTCGCGCGGAAGGGCTGCGACCTGATCGTCGCGAACGACGTCTCGCGCGCCGACATCGGCTTCGACGTCGATCGCAACGAGGTCGTGATCGTCGGGCCGCGCGCCGAAGACGTGCGCGAGCTCCCGTTCGCGCCCAAGATCGAGATCGCCGGACAGATCCTCGACCGGATACTCGAGGTTCGCAGACGATGATCCGCGCGCTCGGGCGCGCGCTCGCGCTCCTGCTCGCCGCCGGGCTTCCGGCCATCGCCGCCGGGCTTCCGGCCAACGCGTCGGCGCAGACGGTCGCCGTGATCCGCATCGACGGCGGGATCAACCCCGCGATCGGCGACTACGTCGAGAGCTCCATCGCGACGGCGCGCGACGACGGCGCGACCGCGCTGGTGATCGAGCTCGACACACCGGGTGGCCTGGTCTCGACCACGAAGGACATCGTCACGGCGCTCCTGAACGCCGAGATCCCCGTCGTCGTCTTCGTCTCTCCGCGCGGCGCCTGGGCGGCCTCCGCGGGGACGTTCATCACCCTGGCGGGGCACGTCGCGGCGATGGCGCCCGGCTCGACGATCGGCGCCGCGCATCCCGTGTCGCTCGGCGGGTCGAATCCGCGTCCGCCCGCGCCCGAGAAGGGCGAGAAGGACGCGCCGCGCCCGGACGACTTCATGGACGAGAAGGTCGAGAACATGACGACCGCGTTCATCGAGGCGATCGCGCAGGAGCGCAAGCGCAACGTCGAGTGGGCGGCGGACGCCGTTCGCCGCTCGGTCGCGATCAAGGCGTCGGAAGCGCTCGAGCGCAAGGTCATCGACCTGATCGCGGACGATCTCGACGACCTCCTCCAGAAGATCGACGGCCGCAAGGTGAAGGTCGCGAGCGGCGAGGTCGTGCTGCAGACGAAGAACGCGCGCGTCGTGCGCATCGAGATGAACTTCCTGAACCGGGTGTTCGCGGTGCTCGGCGACCCCGAGATCGTGAGTCTCCTCTTCATCCTCGGGGTACTGGGTCTCTACATCGAGCTGCAGAATCCCGGGCTGATCTTCCCGGGCGTCGCGGGCGCGGTCTGTCTCCTGCTTGCCGCGACGGCGCTCCAGATGATTCCCTTCAACTGGGTGGGGCTCATGCTCGTGGTCGGCGGGATCGCGCTCCTGATCGCGGAGATCCACATCGCGAGCTTCGGCGTGCTGTTCGCGGTGGGGCTGGTGGCGCTCGCCTGGGGGGCGTGGCTGGTCTTCCGCGTGCCCGAGCTCTCGGATCTCGCGCTGCCGTTCTGGCGCGCGATCTTCCCGGCCGTGGCGTCGCTCGCCGCCGTGCTCGGCGTCCTCGCGTGGAATGTGTCCCGGTCGCAGACCCGACCTCAGTTCTCGGGCGTGGAGCGGCTCGCGACCGAGGTCGGTGTCGCCGACAGCGATCTCTCGCCCGAGGGACTCGTGCTCGTCCAGAGCGAGCTCTGGAAGGCGGTGGCCGACGCCCCCGTGCGCCGCGGCGAGAAGGTTCGCATCTTGTCCGTGGATGGACTCGTGCTGCGCGTACGCCGCATCGAGACCGGGGAATAGGGGGGAACGTCATGGGGCTGATGCCGATCGCGATCGCGGTCTTCTTGCTGCTCGCGCTCTTGTTCTCTTCGGTGAAGGTGCTCGCGGAATGGGAGCGCGGGGTGCTCTTCCGCCTCGGCCGCTTCAACTCGGTGAAGGGCGCCGGGCTGCGCATCGTGATCCCCGGGATCGACCAGCTCATCCGCGTGAGTCTGCGCGAGGTGGTCATGGACGTTCCGCCCCAGGACGTGATCACCCGCGACAACGTCTCGGTGAAGGTCAACGCGGTGCTGTACTTCCGGGTCGTGCACCCCGACCACGCGATCATCAAGGTGGAGAACTTCCTGTACGCGACCTCCCAGCTCGCGCAGACGACGCTGCGCAGCGTGTGCGGCCAGTGCGAGCTCGACCATCTGCTCGCCGACCGCGAGCGCATCAACCATCAGCTCCAGACCGAGCTCGACCGCGGCACGGACCCCTGGGGCGTGAAGGTCCGCGCGGTCGAGATCAAGCACATCGACCTGCCGCAGGAGATGCAGCGCGCGATGGCGAAGCAGGCCGAGGCGGAGCGCGAGCGCCGCGCCAAGGTGATCCACGCGCAGGGCGAGTTCGAGGCGTCGCAGCGGCTGCGCGAGGCGTCGGACGTGATGGTGCAGTCGCCCTACACCTTGCAGCTCCGCTACCTGCAGACGCTCTCGGAGATCGCGGTCGAGCACAACTCGACCATCCTCTTCCCGATGCCGATCGATCTGGTCTCGCCGATCCTCGACGCCGCACGCATCCGGGCCAAGAGCTGAGGTCGGGAGCGAAGTGATGCGCATTCTCCGCACTCTCCCCGTCCTCGTGCTGCTGGTCGCACTCGCGCTGTGGGCGTCGACCGGCTTCTACGACGTCGCGCCCGACGAGCAGGCGGTCGTCATGCGGCTCGGCCGCTATGCGCGCACCGTCGGGCCGGGCCGACTTCGCTGGCACGCGCGCGGCGTCGAGACCGTGTTCAAGCAGAGAGTCACGACCAAGCTCACGGAGGAGTTCGGCTTCCGGACGAAGTCTCTCGGCGAGACGGAGGAGCACGCCGAGGAGAAGCGGATGCTCACCGCCGACGAGAATCTGGTCGACGTCGACTTCGTGATGCAGTACCGGATCGGGAGTCTGCGCGACTGGCTGTTCGGGATCCGCGCGGAGGAGCGCCAGGCGGTGATCCGAGACGCCACCCGCGCGACTGTGCGCGCGGTCGTCGCGCGAAACCCGTTCGAGGTCGTGCAGACGCAGCGCGGCGCGCTGCACGAGGAGATCCGCACGCAGCTCCAGGCCCTGCTCGATTCGTACCGCGCGGGCGTGAGCGTGCAGAGCGTGCAGCTCCAGGACGTCGATCCACCGGAGCCGGTGCGGGAAGCGTTCGCGGACGTGACCAGCGCCGCGCAGGACCGCGAGCGCCTGGTGCTCGAAGCCCAGGGCTACGCCGACAAGGTCGTGCCCGAGGCGCGCGGCCGCGCCGCGGAGGCGCTGAATCAGGCGCGCGGGTACCGCGAGCGCCGGATCCTGGAGGCGCAGGGCGAGGCGATGAAGTTCGCCTCGCTGCTCACCGAGTACAAGCGCGCGCCCGACGTCACCCGGCAGCGCCTCTACCTGGAGACGATGGAGCAGATCCTGCCGAAGATGGACAAGCTCATCATGGAGGAGGGCTCGAGCGAGAGAGTCGTGCCCTACCTGCCGCTCGAGCGGCGCGGGGTGAAGCCATGAGCCGCTGGCTCACCGCGCTCCTGGTCGCGCTCACGATCGGCGTGGTCGTGGCGTTCTTCGGCGTCGTGATCCTCGACGAGCGCGAGCAGGCGTTCCGCACGCTCTTGAACGAAGCCGAGCCGAACGTCTTCGGCCTCGCCTTGAACCGGCCGAACCTGGTGGAGCCAGGCTGGTACGTGGTCCTTCCGTTCGTGCACGAGCTCTATCGCTACCCGCGGAGCAACCTGCACTACAACTCCACGCCCAAGCCGCTCAACACGGTGGACCGCACCCTGGTCGAGCTCGACTACTACGTGGTCTGGCGCATCGCGAACCCGCAGCGCTTTTTCGAGTCCAACCACGACGAGTCCAACCTCGACGAGCAGCGGGCGCTTCGCCGCATCGACGAGCTCACCTACAGCGAGGTGCGCGAGATCGTGAACCGGCACACGCTTCGGGACCTGCTCTCCGAGAAGCGCGACGCCGTGCAGCGCGACATCACCGCGAGTGCGTCGTCCGCGCTGGCGCCGCTCGGCATCGAGGTCGTCGATCTGCGGATCGGCGGGACGCTCTATCCGGAATCGAACATCGGTCGCGTCTACGAGCGCATGCGCATGGAACGCATGCGCTTCGCGCTGAAGTACCGCGCCGAGGGCGACGAGCAGGCGCGGGGCATCCGCTCGCAAGCCGACAAGGAGTCCCAGGTGATCGCGGCCGAAGCCGAGCGCGAGGCGCTGCGCCTGCGCGGCGAGGGCGACGCCGAGGCGGCCCGAACCTTCGCGGAGGTCTACGGCGCGGACCCGGAGTTCTACGCCTTCGTGCGCAGCCTCGAGGCGTATCGGAAGTCGCTCGGCGAGGACACGACGATCGTGCTGTCGCCGAAGTCGGGCTTCCTCAAGTACCTCTTCGACGACCGAGGACGATCGCCGGCGAAGCCGTGACTCACTCGGCGATGCGGCTGAAGCGCCAGTAGCCGATCGCGAGCGCGCCGAGCGTCACGCCCCAGACGGGGACGGGCGGCGGCACGATGCCGCTCTGCGCGGTGAGCAGCGCCAAGGTCCAGGCCAGGAAGAAGGCGCCCGCCGCGAGCAGCGAGCGCAGCAGCGCGCGCGGCAGTGACTCGCCGCGCACGTCGGCGGTCGCGAACGGAAGCGCGAGCAGCACGACGATCAGCACCGCGATCGGCTGCGCGAGCCGGCTGTGGAAGGCCAGCTCGAGCTTCGCGACCTCGGCCGCGTCGCCGGCGCTCTTGCGGATCTGTCGCGCGAGCTGATGGAGCGTGATCGTGGAGGGCGGGCGCGAGGCGCGTTCCATCTCCCCGCTGCTGATGCCGAGATCGAGCCGCAGCGCGCTCTCGCTGCGCCGGTCGATGCCGCCCTCGGGCGCGAACTCGAGCACGTTCGCGTCGCGAATCTCCCAGGTGTCGCCGTCGAGGCTCGCCGCGCTCTTTGCATCGATGCGCTGGCGGATTCCGCGCTGCTCGTCGAAGAGGAAGACGGTGACGTCGCTCAGCTCGCGCCCCTTCGGATCGTACGCCGCCGCCGAGAAGATCGACGTGCTGGATGCGAACCACCAGCGCTTCAGCAGGCGTTCGGGCAGGCGTACGTTGCCGGTGCCGTCCTCGGACCGGTTGTGCTCGAGCGCGGCTCGCAGGGGCAGGAGGACGCGGTCCTCGAACACCCCGAGGCCGAGCGCCACGAGCGCGCACGCCAGCAGGATCGGCGCGAGCGCCGCGCGGAGCCGGATCCCGCCGGTCTGGATCGCGGTGAGCTCGCGATTGCGCGCGGCGCGGGTCAGACAGAGCACGACACCCGCGACGCAGGCGATCGGCACGGCGATCGGAAGCACCGGGTAGGCGCGCAACGCGACCTCGCGCATGCCCTGTCCGAAGTTGCCAGCCAGCTCGTCGACGTGCAGGAGCACGTCGGCGGCCGTCCACATCACCAGGAGACCCAGCAGCACGGCGGCGGAGGCCAGCGCGAACTCGGCCAGAAGATATCGGGCGACGATTCGCACGGGGGCAGCATAGCGTTGTTCCATCGGGCGGCAGGCCCGCCGGCCGCGCGGCAGGGCCGTTGCAAGGCCCCGGGGGAGTCCCTAAGTATGAGTCCGCATGCACGTCTATGAGGGAAGCGCGGCGCTCGACGGGTCCGTTCGCGGCTGCGTGCTCACGGTCGGGAACTTCGACGGGCTGCACCTCGGCCATCGCGCGCTGCTCGATGCGGTGATCGCGCGCGCGCGCGCGCTCGGCCGCAAGGCGGCGCTCTACACCTTCGATCCGCACCCGCGGCGCGTGCTCTTCCCGGACCAACCGCAGCCGCGCTTGATGACCTGGGAGCAGCTCGCGAGCGAGCTCGACGCGCGCGGCATCCACGCGCTCGTGCGCGAGCCGTTCACGCACGCCTTCGCCGCGCTGGCGCCGGAGGAGTTCCTGCGCGGCGTGATCGCCGAGCGCGTCGCGCCGTGCGAGGTCTTCATCGGGCGTGACTTCCACTTCGGCAAGGGCAGGGCGGGCTCGGGCGAGTGGCTGCGCGCGAGCGCGCCGGCGCTCGGCATCCAGGTCGAGATCATCGACCAGGTCCGCGCCGGCGGATCCGACGTGTCGAGCACCCGCGTTCGCGAGGCGCTCGTGCGCGGCGACGTGGCGGAGGCGCGGCTCTGCCTGGGCCAGCCCTACACGGTCTGGGGTCGGGTGATCGAGGGCGATCGGCGCGGACGGACGCTCGGCTTTCCGACCGCGAACCTCGCGCCGGAGAACGAGCTCATTCCGGGCAACGGGGTCTATGCGACGCACGTGCGCCTGTTCGACGACGAGCGGCCCGGCCCGCCGTCCCTGCCCGCGGTGACGAACGTCGGTACGCGGCCGACCTTCGAGCCCGGCCGCGTGCTGGTCGAGACGCACCTGCTCGACTTCGCGGGCGATCTCTACGGTCGCCGGGTGGAGGTCGCCTTTCACGCGCGCATCCGCGCGGAGCGCCGCTTCAGCGGCCCGGACGAGCTCGCGCGTCAGATCGCGCTCGATGCCGGACAGGCGCGGGCGCTGCTCGCGGCGGAGAAGGGTTGAGCGCCGCGCCCGATGCGCCGCGCACGCGCGCGAGCTGGCTCCGCTACGGCTTGGACTGGCGGATCTGGCTCGGCTTCGCGATCCCCGTGGCCGCGATCGCCTACACGCTCCACGACGTCGACCTCGGCGACGTCGCGACGCACATCGGCGACGCGAATCCGTGGATCGTGCTCGCGATGGTGCCGCTGCAGGTGCTCGGCCTCTGGGTGCGCGCGGTTCGCTGGCGCTGGCTCTCGCTCTCGCTCGCTCCGGACCCTCTGCCGATGCGTCCGCTCTTTCGCGCCACGGCGCTCGCTTTCATGGCGGTGAACGTCCTCCCTTTCCGGCTCGGCGAGCTCGCGCGGCCGTGGCTCCTGGCGCAGGAGACGGAAGTGAGCGGTCCGGCCGCGGTCGGCACGCTGGTGCTCGAGCGCGCGATCGACTTCACCTGCGTCTCGTTGATGGGGGGCCTGGTCCTCTTCTCGCACGCGAAGCAGATGCCGGGCTGGGTGAGCTCCGGCGCGCTGGTCTTCGCGTTCTTCACCTGCGTTCCCGTCGCGGTGATCGTGGCGTTGCGCGTGAACGAGGCGGGGTCGCTGGCGCTGATCAACGGCGTCCTGCGGCTGTTCCCGGACGCTCTGCGCGAGCGCGTGATGGGGCTCGTCACCGAGGTGTGTCGCGGGCTCGCCGGTCTGCGCGGCTGGCGCGCCACCTCGCGGGTCATCCTGCACAGCGCGCTGCTCTGGGGCGTGGTCCTGCCCGGGCCGTTCCTGCTCGGCTTCTGGGCGTTCGGGATCGAGCTCGCGCCCCGCACCTTGCTGGTCGCGACGTTCACGACCAGCGTCTTCGTCGCGCTCGCGGTCGCCGCGCCGTCCGCCCCGGGCTTCTTCGGGGTCTTCCACTTCGCGTGTCGCGAGGCGCTCGGGCTCTTCAGCGTTCCCACTGCGGTCGCGGTCGCCTACGGCACCGTCGTGCACCTCACCTACTGGATCCCGGTGACCCTGATCGGCGTCGTCGTGGCCGCACAGACCGGCGCTCGTCTCGGCGAGCTCGTCGCTCCCCGTCTCGGTAAAGCTCCCTCCGACCCTCACCGATAACCCAACGCGAACCAGGGTCTTCTCGCGACACCCGCGCGAAATGGATCTCTGCCGCGGCGGAGGGGTGCGTTGAACGATCGGATCGGCGAGCTCCTCGTACAGAAGAATCTTCTGTCCGAGGAACAGCTCCGGCGTGCGAAGGAAGAGGCCCGGTCCACGGGCACGCGTGTCGGCTACCAGATCACGAAGCTCGGCTTCGTCAACGAGACGGACGTCGCGGACGCCGTCTCCGGCCAGTACGGCGTGCCGACGATCGAGCTCGCCGACTTCGAGGTCGACGCCGAAGTCGTCGCGCTGATTCCCGAGGAGGTCGCGACCAAGCACACGATCCTCCCGGTGAACCGCGCGGGATCGACCCTGATCATCGCGATGTCGGATCCGTCCAACATCTTCGCGATCGACGACGTCAAGTTCCTCACCGGCTACAACGTCGAGGTCGTCGTCGCCGCCGAAGAGTCGATCCGCCGCGCGATCGACCGCTACTACGACCAGGGCCAGAACCTCGACGAGGTCATGGCCGGCTTCGACGACGGCGACTACGAGATCATCGACACCGACGACGTCGGCAGCCTCGAGGACCTCGAGAAGGCGGTCGAGGACGCACCCGTCGTCAAGCTCGCCAACCTGATCCTCACCGACGCGATCAAGAAGAACGCGTCGGATATCCACGTCGAGCCGTACGAGAAAGACTTCCGCGTCCGGTACCGCATCGACGGCGTGCTCTACGAGGTGATGCGGCCGCCGCGCAAGCTGCGCAACCCGCTCACTTCGCGCATGAAGATCATGGCCGACCTCGACATCGCCGAGCGCCGGCTCCCGCAGGACGGCCGCATCAAGCTGAAGATGGGCAAGAACAAGGAGATGGACTATCGCGTCTCCGTCCTGCCGACGCTCTTCGGCGAGAAGATCGTCATGCGTCTCCTCGACAAGTCGAACCTGCAGCTCGACATGACCAAGCTCGGTTTCGAGGAAGTGCAGCTCAAGAGCTTCAAGAACTCGATCCACCAGCCGTTCGGCATGGTGCTCGTCACGGGACCCACCGGCTCGGGCAAGACGACGACCCTGTACTCCGCACTCTCGGAGCTCAACAAGACCTCCGAGAACATCTCCACCGCCGAAGACCCCGTCGAGTTCAACCTCGGCGGGATCAACCAGGTGCAGATGAAGGAGGACATCGGGCTGAACTTCGCCGCGGCGCTACGCGCCTTCCTGCGGCAGGACCCGGACATCATCATGGTCGGCGAGATCCGCGATTTCGAGACGGCGGAGATCGCCATCAAGGCCGCGCTCACCGGTCACATGGTGCTCTCGACGCTCCACACGAACGACGCGCCGAGCACGATCAACCGCTTGCTCAACATGGGCATCGAGCCGTTCCTGGTCGCGAGCTCCGTGAACTGCATCGTGGCGCAGCGGCTCGCGCGGCGAATCTGCAACGACTGCAAGCAGGACGATCCGAGCGTCACCAAGGAAGAGCTCGAGGCGACCGGACTCACCGCGGAGGAGGCGGCCCGATGCCGCCCGGTCAAGGGTGCCGGCTGCTCGAACTGCTCCGAGACCGGCTTCAAGGGACGCGTCGCCGTGTACGAAGTAATGGTCCTGAGCGAGACGCTGAAGGAGTTCGTGCTGAACGGAGCGAGCTCGACCGAGATCAAGCGCGAGGCGATCCGCGGCGGCATGAGTACGCTGCGGCGCACCTCGCTCAACAAGGTGCTCGAGGGCATGACGACGCTCTCCGAGGTCTACCGCGTGTCCGCACGGGACGACTAGGAAGACGATGGCCAACCTGCACCAGCTGCTGAAGGCGATGATCGAGAAGGGCGCGTCGGACTTGCATCTGACGACGGGCAGCCCGCCGCAGCTGCGGGTCGACGGTCACCTCACTCCGCTGCGCATGGATCCGCTCTCGCCGCAGGACACCAAGCAGACCTGCTACTCGATCCTGACCGACGCACAGAAGCACCGCTTCGAGGCGCAGAACGAGCTCGATCTGTCGTTCGGCGTGAAGGGCCTCGCGCGCTTCCGCGCGAACATCTTCGTGCAGCGCGGCGCGGTCGCCGGTGCGTTCCGCACGATCCCGTACAAGATCATGACGTTCGAGGAGCTCGGTCTCCCGCCGGTGATCGAGAAGCTCGCCACCAAGCCGCGCGGGCTGATCCTGGTGACGGGACCGACCGGTTCGGGAAAGTCGACGACGCTCGCGTCGATCCTGAACAAGATCAACATGGAGAACAACCACCACATCATCACGATCGAGGATCCGATCGAGTACCTGCATCCGCACAAGAACTGCGTCGTGAACCAGCGCGAGGTCGGCGCGGACACGCAGAGCTTCAAGACGGCGCTCCGCTACATCCTGCGTCAGGACCCCGACGTGGTCCTGGTCGGCGAGATGCGCGACCTCGAGACGATCGAGGCCGCGCTCACCGTGTCGGAGACCGGTCACTTGTGCCTGGCGACCCTGCACACGAACTCGTGCGTGCAGACGATCAACCGCGTGATCGACGTCTTTCCCGCGCACCAGCAGTCGCAGATCCGTACGCAGCTCTCGTTCGTGCTCGAGGGGGTCGTCAGTCAGACGCTGATCCCGAAGGCGAACGGTGGCGGCCGCGTGATCGCGCTCGAGGTCATGGTGCCGAACCCCGCCATCCGGAACCTCATCCGCGAGGACAAGGTCCACCAGATCTACTCGCAGATGCAGATCGGGCAGGACAAGTTCGGGATGCAGACGCTGAACCAGTGTCTGGCAGATCTCTACCAGCGCCGCGTGATCTCGCACGAGGACGCGCTGGCGCGAAGCTCGGACCCGGACGAGCTGACGAACATCATCTCGAACGGGAACGCAGGACTTCGTTCGAGGCAGAGGGTGAGCTAGCCGCGCGAGCGGGAGGGCACGATGCCGACATTCAATTGGACCGGAAAGACGCGCGACGGCCTTTCGAAGAAGGGCGTGATCGTCTCGGAAGACGTCGATCACGCGATGGCGACGTTGCGCGCCCAGGCCATCACGCCGACGGTCGTGAAGCTCAAGCCCAAGGATCTCGCCGAGATCTTCCCGATGCTCCAGCCGAAGCCGAAGACCAAGGACCTGGTCATGTTCACGCGGCAGTTCGCGACGATGATCGACGCCGGCCTGCCACTGGTCCAGTGCCTCGACATCCTCGGAACGCAGCAAGAGAACATGGCGTTCAAGAAGATCATCCTGCAGATCAAGAGCGACGTGGAGAGCGGCTCGACGTTCTCGGACGCGCTGGGTAAGCACGTGAAGGTGTTCGACCGCCTCTACGTGAACCTGGTCGCGGCGGGCGAGGTCGGCGGTATTCTCGACACCATCCTGAACCGGCTCGCGGCGTACCTCGAGAAGAACGAGGCGCTGCGTCGCAAGGTGAAGGCCGCGATGACCTATCCCGCCGCGGTCACCGTGATCGCGATCGTGGTCGTGGTGGTCATGCTCGTCAAGGTCATCCCGGTCTTCGAGAAGATGTTCAAGGACTTCGGCGGCGCGCTGCCCGCGCCGACGCAGATGGTCATCAACTTCTCGCACTTCCTGCAGGCCTGGCTGATCTACATGATCGCCGGGGTGATCGCGGCCGGCTTCGCGTTCAAGCGCGCCTACGGGACTGACAAGGGCCGCGCGATCTTCGACCAGATCTTCCTCAAGACGCCGATCTTCGGGACCCTGCTGCAGAAGGTGGCCGTGGCGCGCTTCTCGCGCACGCTCTCCACCATGCTGTCGTCGGGCGTACCGATCCTCGACGCGCTCGAGATCGTGGCGCGCACGGCGGGCAACGTCGTTGTCGAGCGCGAGATCCTGATGACCAAGAACTCGATCGCCGAGGGAAAGACGATCGCCGAGCCGCTACAGGGCTCGAAGGTCTTCCCGGGCATGGTCGTGCAGATGATCTCGGTCGGCGAGCAGACGGGCGCGATGGACGCCATGCTCGGCAAGATCGCGGACTTCTACGACGACGAGGTCGACGCGGCCGTCGACGCGCTGACGTCGCTGCTCGAGCCGCTCCTGATGGTCGGTCTCGGCGGCTCGATCGGCTGTCTGCTCGTCGCCATGTACCTGCCGATCTTCAAGATCGCCGACGTCGTCAACTAGCGCGAATGGCGAACGCGCCGCGACGGGCGGCCATGCTCGCCAATGCGTTCGCGACGCGGCTCAGCGCGCTCGCCGCGATCCTCGCGCTCTGCGTGCTGACGCAGCTTCGCGGCGGCGGTGCGTACTCCGCGCGCGAGCTCAGTGCGCTCTACGCGCTGGTGCTCTCCGGCTTCCTGCTCGCGCTCGCCTACGGCGCGCTCGCGGCCTGGAGCCAGCTCCGGCGGCTGCACCTCTTCGAGCTGGTCGGGGACGCGCTGCTGGTATCGGGCTTCGTCTACTCGTCCGGCGGCGCGCGTTCGATCTTCGGCTTCCTGTTCCTGATCTGGATCGTGTACGCGGCGCTCACGTTGGGCTCGCGCGGGGCGGTGCTCGCCTGCGTGGGCGCGATCGTGGCCTACACCACGGTGGTCTGGGGCCCCGTCGCGGGCTGGGTCCCGCCCTTCAACCCGGGAGCGGTGCCCAATCGGCACGAGGCCCTGGCCGCGGTAACCGGCCACGGGCTCGCCTTCCTCGCGGTGGCGCTCCTCTCGCGCCGGCTCGCGGTCGAGGTGCAGGCAGGCCGGCGGGAGCTGCACGAGCTCGGCGAGATCCACCGCCGCATCGTCGACAACGTCTCGTCGGGTCTCCTCACCGTGGGGCGGAGCGGCGAGATCACCTCGTTCAACCGCGAAGCGGAGCGGATCACGGGCTCGTCGGCGGCGGAGGTGATCGGCGCGCCGCTCGCGCAGCTCTTCCCAGCGCTCGGGCCGGTCGACGCGGCCGGACGACAGGAGCGCATGCAGGTGCGATTCCAACGCACCGACGGGCGCACCCTGCATCTGGGGATGTCGCTCTCCGCGCTGCGCGACCCGTCGGAGGGGATCGACGGCGCGATCGTGATCTTCCAGGACCTGACGCGCGTGGTGGAGATGGAGGAGGAGCTCCGGCGCAGCGAGCGGCTGGGCGCCGTCGGCCAGCTCGCCGCCGGTCTCGCGCACGAGATCCGCAATCCGCTCGCGTCGCTCTCGGGCGCGATCGAGCTCCTCGCCGCGGACCTGCCCGACGGCGACCAGAACTCGCAGACGCTGTCGCAGATCGTGAAGCTCGAGACCTCGCGTCTCAACCGGCTGGTCTCGGACTTCCTGACCTACGCGCGCCCCGGTCCGGGACGCTGGGAGCCCGTGCCGCTGCGCGCGCTCTTCGAGGAGCTGCGCGCGCTCGTGCAGAAGGACGAGACCTGCGGGGTCGACGTGCACGTGGACGTCCCCGCGGAGCTTCGCGCGCTGGGCAATCCCGACCAGCTCCGCCAGGTGTTCTGGAATCTCGTGCTGAACGCCGCGCAAAGCGAGCCGGCGGACGGCGTCGTGCGCGTGCGCGCGAGTGCCGACCCGCTCCTGGGCGAGATCGCGATCAGCGTCGAGGATCGCGGCTGCGGCATCCCGCCGGACTCCCTCGAGCGGATCTTCGAGCCGTTCTTCACGACCAAGCCGAAGGGCACGGGTCTGGGGCTCGCGACCGTACACAGAGTCGTGGAGGCTCACGACGGCCGCATCGCTGTGGCAAGCGAACGCGGCAAGGGCACGACGGTGCGGGTGTTTCTGCGGAGCGCGTGATCTCAAGCGCGTCGGCGCGCATTCCGATCGGCGTTCCAGGAGTGGGTGTTTGGCGAGGATCCTGGTAGTCGACGACGAGACCAGCATGCAGGAGTTCCTCCGCATCCTGCTGCAGCGCGACGGTCACGACGTCACCGCCTGTGGTTCCGCCACCGAGGCCCTGCTCGCGCTCGAGAGCGACGACTGGGATCTCGTGATCAGCGACGTGCGCATGCCGGGCATGTCGGGGCTCGATCTGCTCGACCAGGTGCGCCAGCTCTCGCCCGAGACGACGGTCATCCTGATCACCGCGCACGGCACGACCGAGTCCGCTGTCGAGGCGATGAAGCACGGCGCCTACGACTACCTGACGAAGCCCTGCTCGGTGGACGAGATCCGCCTCGTGGTCGGGAAGGCGCTGGAGAAGCGGGATCTCTCCCACGAGAACCAGCGCCTGCGCCAGCAGCTCCGCGACCAGAGCGCGATCCCGACGATCGTCGGCAAGACGGCGCGCATGCAGGAGATCTTCGGACTCGTGCGCCAGGTCGCGCCGACCCGGGCGAACATCCTGATCACCGGCGAGAGCGGCACGGGCAAGGAGCTGATCGCGCGCGCGATCCACAACCTGTCGGACCGGCGCGAGGCGCCGTTCGTGACGGTCAACTGCGGGGCGATCCCGGAGAACCTGCTCGAGAGCGAGCTCTTCGGTCACGTGAAGGGCTCGTTCACGGGCGCGTCTGCGAACAAGCCCGGTCTGTTCGAGGTCGCGAACGGCGGCACGCTCTTTCTCGACGAGATCGGCGAGATGGACCTGCTGCTCCAGGTGAAGGTGCTGCGCGCGATCCAGCACCGAACGTTTCAGCGCGTCGGCGGGACCAGCGAGATCCACGTCGACGTGCGCATCGTCTGCTCGACGAACCGGCGCCTCGATCACGAGGTGCGCGAGGGGCGCTTCCGCGAGGATCTCTTCTATCGCCTGAACGTGATCGAGATCCAGCTCCCGCCGCTGCGCGAGAGGGTCGCCGATCTGCCGCAGCTCATCCGCCACTTCATGGAGAAGTTCTCGGTGGAGCTCTCGAAGGACGTGCGCGAGCTCGACCCGGAGGTGCTGCCCGCCCTCGAGGCGTACCCGTTCCCCGGCAACGTGCGCGAGCTCGAGAACGTGATCGAGCGCGCGGTTACGCTCGCCCGGACGAACCACATCACGCTCGAGTGCCTTCCGCCGACGGTGCGGCGGCCGACGGAGGCGAGCACGCAGGCGCGCATCCCCGAGGGCGGCGTCCACCTCGACGCGCTCCTGGCCGCCTACGAGACCTCCCTCATCCAGGAGGCGCTGCAGCGCTCCGGCGGCGTGAAGAAGCGCGCCGCGCAGCTCCTGGGCGTGACCTTCCGGTCGCTGCGCTACCGGCTGGAGAAGCTCCGGCTGGACGACGGCGAGCCCTGATGGCGCGACCCGGCGGTGACGCTTCTCGTCACTCGAGCCCTCGCAAAACGTCACCCGGTGATGGGCGACACCTCCGGGTGTCAGCTCCGTGCAAGGGCGGATAGGCCGTGGGACTTCGCCGCCGTGGCGCCGGAGCTGCTCGGCCATGAGGGCGCAAGAGGACACGGGCACGCCCCTTGCTCCTGCCCCGGCCAGCCCGGCGTTCGGGCAGTGGAGCCCAGAAGCCGGGCTCCGGTTTCGAGTACGTACTCAGCAAGGAGAAACAATGCAGTCTGTGATTCACAACTTGAAGAAGCGTGAAGGTTTCACGCTCATCGAGCTGATGATCGTCGTGGCGATCATCGGCATCCTGGCCGCGATCGCGATCCCGAACTTCATCAAGTTCCAGCTCCGGTCGAAGGCTGGCGAGGCCAAGGTCAACCTGGCAGGCATCCGCACGGCGGAGGAGTCGTACTTCGCCGAGGCGGGTACGTACATGGACTTCCCGCCGGCTCCTGCGGCGTTCGGTGGTCAGCTGAAGACGCCGTTCTTCACGACCGTCTGCCCGGCGGCGGGCACGGTGTGGGCGGCGGGCGATCCGGGCTATTGCTGGATCGGCTGGCAGCCCGAAGGCGACGTGTACTACTCGTACGAGCTCGATGGTGGCAACTCGGTCGTCGGCGCCATCGTGGCCGTCGATCCGGGCGCGGCGCCTCCGGTCACCGCGAACCAGTTCTACGCGACGGCGGCCGCCGACATCGACGGCGACGGCGCGGTGAACAGCTGGGGCATCAACCAGCCGGATATCGCGGGCGTGGATCTCGGTGCGCCTTCGCTGAACAACCTCGCGGTCTGCGGCATCTACACGCTCGGTGCGAACACCGGCGTGGTGGACTCGGGCACCGGCGTCTCGGTGCTCGCTCAGGTCGGACCGTGCGAGTCGACGGACATGGGCCGCAACGTGTTCTAGATCGGGCCCTTGCCTCGTGAACTCGGCCCGGCGGGATCGGAACGATCCCGCCGGGCTCTTTCGTTCTAAAGCTCCGCGAGTCGGGTCCGATTCCATTCGTGATGACCGAACGTCTCTTCCGGTTGCGGCTCGAGATGTTCCTGCTCTGCAGCCTGCTCGCGGCGGGCTGGGCGGTGCACGGGACGAACCGCTGGCTCGAAGCGGTGCACGTCGAGCGCGCCGAAGATGGCGAGATCGGCGTGCTGCCGGATGGCCCCACGCTGAACGTCCTCTCGCTCGGCTTCGAGCGCGCGGTCGCGGATCTCTTCTGGATTCGCACCGTGTACTACGTTGGCGACGACGTCTCCTCGAGGGCAAAGTGGCCCGCGGCTGAGCGCCTGGCCCACCTCGTCACCGACATCGACCCGCACTTCGACTCGGTCTACGTGCTGATGGCGTCCGTGCTGAGCGGGCTGAAGAACGAGCCCGACGCGGCGATCCGGCTGCTCGAGAAGGGCGCCGGGGTCAGCTCGTACTGGCGGATCCACTTCATGCTCGGGTTCCAGTACTTCATGGAGAAGGGTGACTACCCGCGCGGCGCGAAAGCCCTGGAGCGCGCGGTCGAGCTCGGCGGACCCCACTACCTGCAGTTCCTGATCAGCCGGCTCTACACCAGCGCGGGCGACCCGACGACCGCCATGCAGTTCATCTCCGCTCGTCTGCAGAACGAGGAGAGCCCGGCGGTGCGCGAGCAGCTCCAGCAGCGCCTCTCCGACACCTGGATCAACCGCGACCTCGACCTCATCAACGCCGCGATCAGGACCTTCACCGAGAAGACCCGGCGCGAGCCGACGAGCGTGCG
>Ga0210377_10001553_pt1 | contig 20962 bp, 18 predicted proteins | sample PLM4_65_b1redo_FD_155480 | JGI IMG/M metagenome (GOLD analysis project Ga0210377, IMG submission 155480) | Groundwater sediment microbial communities from an aquifer in East River, Colorado, USA - PLM4_65_b1 redo | ecosystem: Environmental > Terrestrial > Soil > Riparian zone | place: USA: East...
AAGGTAAATATGGGCCATTCCGATGCAACATATCAGCAGGCGGTTGAGGGCAAAAAGGCAGGCGCAACGGGCGTAACCCATTTATTCAATGCAATGCGGCCTTTTCACCACCGGGAACCTGGTCTCGCCGGCCTTGGCCTTATTGATGAAGATCTCTATATAGAAGTTATTGCAGACGGCGTCCACCTTCATCCGAAGACCCTTGAGCTGATATTCAGCAGAAAACGGCTGGACAGGATAATGCTTGTTTCTGATTCAGTGAAAGGCAGGAAGACAGGAAAAGGTGCTGTTTATAATAAGGACGGTCTGCTCGCAGGCAGCACGGTAACAATAGATGGGGTCGTTAAGAGACTGAGATCTGTGGGCATACCTGATGCAGAGATTATCGAGGCATCACGAGATAACCCTGCGCGTTACCTAGGACTGCGTTAACCCCCAAAATGCGTTTAGCAGGGGCATGGATGACTGAAAAGTATTTTGCAGCAACACCTTTTAGATGCCATAATCAATTATTGAGAAGCATAAAATTATGCTGTGGGCAATTGAGCATTGCATTTAGCATTCTTTGAATTAACCGCGCTCCTGCTGCAATGAGATTTTTCTGGAGCTGTTCATCTGTGCAGCGCATCTGACAGGCTCTTTCTTCGATGAATCTTTTTCTATAGTCATGGTCTTTTTCTGTCTGCAGGCCCGCTGTGAAAAAGGGTCGCGTATGATATAATTCTAACAAATGAGAGGTGTCGTAAAACTTGTTTTCATCATTGCCGGGCTGTCTTTTTTTATGCTTTCAATTGCAAAGGAGGGCTATTCTATGATCGAGAATATACACTGGCTGGGACATGATACATTCAGGATCGAGGGTGAACAGCTTATCTATACAGACCCCTTTAAGATTAAAAAAAAGGATACGGCAGATATCATTCTGATTACTCACGAACATTATGACCACTGCTCACCAGAGGATGTAAAAAAGATTCAGGGGCCGGATACTCTTATAGTCGCCCCTTTTGATTGTGCAGCTAAACTCCATGGCAACATAAAGGTCGTGAAACCAGGGGATAAGATAGAATTCAGGGGTGTGACGATCGAAGCGGTACCGTCATACAATACCAATAAGCAGTTTCATACAAAGGACCGCAGCTGGGTGGGGTATGTTTTTACTGCAAAGGGCCAGAGGATCTATATCGCCGGTGATACAGACTATATCCCGGAGATGAAAAACATCAAGGCTGACATAGCGCTTTTGCCTGTTTCCGGCACATACGTTATGACCGCTGACGAGGCGGCGCAGGCAGCGCTTGATATAAAGCCAAAGGTTGCTGTCCCCATGCATTATGGTTCAATTGTCGGTTCGAAGGAAGATGCACTGAGGTTTGCGGAAAAGCTTAAGGGAAAGGTCGACGTTGTTGTCCTTCAGGAGGAATAGAGGTATCTGCATGCCTGTTCCGGAGAGATCATAACAGAAAGGTGAGCTGCGCGGATGGCTAACGCAAAAAAGATTGTCAGCATTCTCCTAAAAAAATATCCTTCCCCTCAGATCGCACTGCATTTCAATAATCCTCTGGAACTTCTTGTCGCAACAATACTCTCTGCTCAATGTACAGATGCCCGTGTCAACATGGTTACCAGGGGCTTATTTCAGAAATATAAAACAGCGGCTGAGTTTGCCCAGGCTGACCTGGAGGAATTTGAAGAGGAGATAAAACCAACGGGTTTTTACAGGAACAAGGCAAAGGCAATAATAAACTGCTGCAAAATGCTTTCCAGGGAATACGATTCAGTCGTCCCTTCGACGCTCGATGAACTGATAAAACTTCCCGGTGTGGGAAGGAAGACCGCAAATGTAATCCTGGGCGCTGCTTTCGGTAAACCGGCTATTGCTGTTGATACCCATGTCTTGCGTGTCAGCAACAGGCTCGGGCTTGCACATTCAAACAATCCCGATAAGGTGGAGGCTGAACTCAATCAACAGATAGAACAGAGAAAGTGGACGCTGGTGAACCATGCCCTTATCCTTCACGGGAGAGAGACCTGCGTAGCAAGGAGGCCAAAGTGCGGCCGGTGTCTGCTTTTCGAAGAATGTGAATGGCCGTCAAAAACAGAATATGTTCAATAAGACGGAAGACTGGCTTATTTTTTTCCGGCTCGTATTCTTTTTCAGCAATCCTGCTTTTTATGGTAATGTAACCCGAAACATGTGATTGAAGAAAAAATTGTGGGGATGTGTGCAGACGCCACCTTTGTAAGACACGTGTGACGCAAATGAAGGGATATTTTCATGGCCCGCGTTTTGACATCATTATTAGCCAAGTTGCGGCATTATAAAGGTTTTTTCCCCTGTCCCCGCAATAATTACATTTTTTGGGTTAATATAATTCATATTGTATAGGAGCGGTAAGATAACAGGCAGGGGGAGGCGAATGTCCGAAAATATTATCGACCTGCTGGAAAAAAATAATGATTATTATTCCGGCGCCAAAATAAGCGCTGAGTTTGGAATTACACGAGCTGCAGTATGGAAAAAGATCACCGCTTTGAGGAAGAAGGGGTTTATCATTGAAGCGGTGCCTTCGAAGGGCTATCGGTTGACCGGATATCCTGATCTGTCCGGGGATTATATAAAATCAGCGATGAAGGGAAGTCTCTGGAAAGATATTTTTGTTTATGACAGGGTGAGCTCTACCAACGAGCTTGCGATGTCGCTGGCAATAAAAGATGCCCTGCAGGCGAATAGCGTAATAATTGCAGACTCACAGGAGAAGGGAAAAGGCAGACTCGGCAGAAAATGGGTTTCGCCGCCAGGCAAGAATATCTATATGAGTATTGCCTTTAACCCAAAGCTCGCCACGAGGGACGCAACAATGCTTACACTGCTGGCAGCGGTCGCATGCGCGCATGCGATAAAAAAGATCAGTGGCCTTCCGGTCCGTATCAAATGGCCTAATGATCTTGTACTCTCCGGGAAAAAACTCGGGGGAATATTGACAGAGATACGTGCTGATATTGATAAGGTAACCCTCGCGGTGATCGGGATAGGCATCAATACAAACATGGGAAGAGGAGATTTCACAGCAGAAATATCTTCTATCGCTACATCCGTTCAGGAAGAGTCGGGAAAAAATTGTCCCAGAAATGATCTGATCATTGAGCTGCTGAAACAATTCGAGCACTTCTACAGGGTACTGATAAAGAATGGGAAGTACCCTTTACTTGATGAATGGAGAGCGTTTTCTTCAACAATCGGCAAATACATTAAAGTGGCTATAGGCGATGAGACTGTAGTCGGTTTTGCTGAAGATATAGATGATAACGGTATGCTCATTCTGAAACTAGAGTCAGGCCTCCGGAGACAGATCAGTGCAGGAGATGTTACCTTTTTAAGGTAACTCCTTGTATATAAACAAATCACTATAACAATAAGCAGAAGCACTCTTCAGGACTGAGAATGTTAATAACGATTGATATTGGTAACTCATCGATAAATATAGGCTATTTTCCTGACTCTGACTTTCTGGTCCAGAAAATAGCCACATATCCACTGCGTTCAATTGGTGAATACTGCGGAATTATCAGTGATTTTCTGGAGCAAAATCATATAGAAAAAAATATTTTTAGCTGTATAATATCATCTGTAGTCGCAAGCCATACGCCGGTTTTAAGAGATGCTGTAGAAAAACTGTCCGGGACGAAAGATAATGAAATTCTTGTTCTGGGTCATCATATGGACACAGGACTGAATCTGAAGATCAGGGCCCCCGAAGAGTTAGGAACGGACAGGCTTGCAAATGCTGCCGGTGCATATGCTATTTACCGTGAGCCTGTTGCTGTAATCGATTTTGGGACAGCGACATCGATAACGGTTGTCGGGATAAACGGCGATTTGCTTGGCGGTTCAATTATGCCTGGGATAGGCCTGATGAACGATATGCTCGCTCAAAGGACATCAAAGCTGACAAAGATTGCGCTTGAACCCCGTGGTCCAGGCCTTGGAAAAGACACCGCTGGATGTATTCGGTCAGGGCTGTTGTTCGGGACAGCAGGGGCAGTTGAAAGGATACTGTATGAGATTGAAAAAGAGACAGGTTATAGATTCAGGACCGTCATAACCGGCGGCTATGCTCATCTTATGGATCCCGTTGTAACGAGGCCCCATGACATGAATCTTTTTTTAACACTTGAAGGTTTAAAAAAAATATATGCAGCAAACAGACATGCATGAGTTGAGAAAAGACCCTCTTCTGGGTAGATGGGTGGCGGTGCTGAACAAGTCCAAACCGCCTTCCGAATATGCGTTGTGTCCCGAAGAGGATACTGAAAAGGACTGTCTTTTCTGTACAGGGAGGGAGGGGGAGCTCCCTCTGGAAATAATGTCGATACCGAACCAAAACGCCGATGAACCTTCAGTAAAATGGTGGACGAGGGTGATACCGAATATATCGCCGGTCTTTCGCGTGGAAGGTGATCTGGGAAGGAAGGGCGAAGGGATGTATGACAAGATGAACAGCGTAGGGGCAAACGAGATTATCGTGGAATCTCCCTATCATTCCGTCAGGCCGGAAGACATCGGCCTTGACCAGATGGCAAGGGTACTCATGACATATAGAGAACGGATAGCAGACCTCGATAAAGACCCGCGCTTAAGATATACGCTCATCTATAAGAATTCAGGCATCTCTGCCGGCGCTGTTTCTTCACACCCGGTATCGCATCTTGTGTCCACTCCCGTTATCCCAAAAAGGGTGAAGGAAGAACTTGATGGCGCAAAACAGTATTTTGCATATAAGGAAAGGTGCATATTCTGTGATCTTATAGAGGAGGAACTGAGGTTTGGGGGCAGGGTTATCACCGAAACGAGGGACTTTGTTGCGTTTTGTCCGTACGCGTCAAAATTTCCTTTTGAGTTTTGGATACTGCCGAAAACGCATAGCTGCGCGTTCCAGGATATAAGAACAGATGAAGTCGAGGATCTGGCGCTTATGGTCTCGTCTGTGTTGAAGAAGTTGCGGGTAATTTTTGACGGTGTCTCGTTCAACTATTTTATCCACTCGGCCCCGAACAGGATACCGAGAAAGAACCATTGGCATACACTGGGTGAAGACTTTCACTGGCATTTGGAGGTAATGCCGCGGCTTTTAAGGACAAGCGGGTTTGAATGGGGGTCTGGTTTTTACATATTGCCTACGTCCCCGGAAGGGGCAGCAAAATATCTTAGGGAGGCTTAAAATGGAGATCAAAAGAATTCTTTTTGCGACGGACTTTTCAGAAGGTTCTTCCAACTCATTGCCGTATGCAGTCGATATTGCAAAAAAGTATGGTGCGAAGCTTTACTTTGTCCACGTGGTCTATGACGTCGCGAAAACGTCAGGATGGTATGTGCCGCATGCTTCGTTGGACGAGGTGTATAAGGACATGGAAAAGAACGCGAAGGTACAGCTGGAAAAAAGCGTTATCGAGGAGATGAGGGGGAATAAGGATGTGGAATATTCTGTTTTGAAGGGGGTACCTTACGAAGAGATATCCCGCTTTGCTGAAGAGACCAAAATAGACCTTATCGTAATCGGGACACACGGCAGAAAAGGCCTGGACAGGATGTTGTTTGGCAGTACCGCAGAACAGGTTGTGCGTCATGCGCCCTGTCCGGTGCTGACTGTACGCTTGCCAAACCATGCATAGATGAGAGTCTATTTATCTGAGAATGCATTTATTGATTTATTGTTAAGTTCTGCCGAGGTTTATAAGAGTGAGTGTCTCGGTTTTCTGCTGGGCTATCAGCTGGAGGACAGGTTTATTATAGAACATGCCTTCAGTTTTCAGACGGCCAGCAGAAAGCTGAAAGGCGTAAAATCACATGACAGAAGTCATAAAAAAATCGAGCCGATACTTGCCCGTCTTGACCGTCTGCAGATAATCGGGGATTTCCATTCCCATACGCAGTTTGGGATGAATAAGGGGCTCTCGCATCCAAGCCAGGAAGATGTCGACGGGATGACCCCGGACCACATATACCTGATCGTTGCGATTAATAATAACAGGAAGACAATGCCCTGGGCCGAAAACAGGGATAATACGATCTCAGGTTCAGTAGAAAATTTTTTCTTCAAGATATCTGCTTACTTTCTCAACGGCAGCGCCTCTGTCAGAAAGGCAAAGATACACTGTCCCTTCCCCCCGGGTTTCTGATTTCCTCAACGGAATTTACGTTTATTGTGCCGGCATAGAATAATGGTGTTTTACTTCGCGCGATTGTTCAGCAGGCACTGTCGACCGTCTTGAGGAGGTTTACAAGAAGCGCGAAAAAGATCCGGAATAGTATAATAAAGCTAAGGCTGTATCTGTGAGAAAGGTCGGGTATTGCATATTCGGTCGGCTGTGTAATTTTTTTAAGGGGACCGTATCATTTGACTATAAAGAAGTTTATCGTTTTTTCCATTATCGTCCATATAGGCATTTTTATTGGGCTGTATTTCATCCCGGAGGGAATAAAGAAAAAACCTGCCGCATTTTTTGCCAGGCTTGTCACTCCTGAAGAGTTGCAGAAAACCGAAATAAAGCCTTTGTTTACCCCGCCCCCTGTGATGAAAAAAAGAGAGCCTGTGCGTTTGCCCCATAAGGTCCCTGCTTCTCCTGTAAGGCCTAGATATATCCCTTCTCCTGATAAGCCTGTTGTTCCAGGCATGGGAAAAGAAACAGGGAAGCCGCTGCCTGAAGGTGTTTACCCAAAACCAGGGGACAGAGACAAGGGAAGAGAGAGCGAAGGGAAAAGATCATCAAGCGCAGACGATGCTGAAAATCATGTCCAGCAGGAGAAGCCTGGTTACTCCCTCAGGAAAAAATTATATGATCCTGAAGTGATCGGGGATATCGCAATGAAAGGCGCAGAGAGTAAGCCGAAAAGGGATGATTCAATCACCTTTGATACTTCTGACTACCGGTATGCAGGTTATATGAGGAGGCTTAAGGAGAAGATAGAGAGCATATGGATTTACCCACCGGAGGCACTGGCCAGGGGATTATACGGCGATCTGAAAATAAGGTTTACCATCATGAGAAACGGGAAACTCGGGGCGGTGGAGCTTGTGCGCACGTCAGGATACAAAATGCTCGATGATGCCGCGATCAAGGCGTTGAAAGACGGTGAGCCATACTGGCCGGTCCCGGAAGAATGGGGCATGGAGTCTTATACAATCCTGGGTCATTTTGTCTACTCCATCTATGGCTCTTCTCTGAGATAAAAGGAATGTCAGGTACCTCGGGATGATCCCGGGTCGGGGGAAAGGTGTAACGGAAAATGAAACTCAGGCTGTATCTGAAAATAGGTGACAGGGTTAAACACATTCGCTTTTCCCATTGGGGGAGAGGCGAGGTGGTAGAGGAACAGCATTCCATCCTGCCCGGCGGATTTTGCCTCGTCAGAATACTTTTTGATGATGGTGTTGAAAGGTCATTTATAAACGACCTTGACAACCAGTCCTGCTGTTATTATGCCGGCATAAAAATAATATAGGAATTTTCCAGTCTTTAAGCGCCAGGTTAGGTTTCGGGTATAACATCCTATTCTTAAAGAAAATCTTGACTTTTTTCATGACTGATGCTTTAATTCTGGTATGATTCCGCCTTTCAGGCTTATGAAAGAAGAGAGGATACCCTCGGTTCTGGTGGTTGATGACTTGGAAGCCAACCTGGAATTGATGGAAGCTGTCTTTCAGAGGGAAGGGTATGCCGTTCATATGGCACTTGGTGCTGATCCTGCCCTGGAGATCTGCAACAGCTATTCTATTGATATTGCGATTCTTGATGTGATGATGCCGGGGATAAACGGGTTCGAACTCTGCAAGAAACTGAAGAGTCAAACGGATAAGTATTTTTTCCCTGTTATCCTCCTGACCGCCCTCAATGATAAAAAAAGCAGGATAACGGGGATAGAATCCGGGGCGGATGATTTTATCAGTAAGCCTTTTGATGTGCTGGAATTGCTTACGAAGGTAAGATCTCTTTTGAAGCTGAAAGAACTGCATGAGGAACTCGATCATTCCGAAAACATAATATTTAGTCTTGTTATTGCGATGGAAGCCAGTGATTATTATACAAAAGGACATTCCACTCGGGTGGGGGACCTTGCAAGAGATTTTGGTTCATTCCTTGGATTTCCTGAAAAAGAGCTGCAGACCTTAAAAAAGGCCGGCGTATTGCATGATATAGGCAAGATAGGATTCAGCGAGCAGATATTGAGAAAGCCCAATAAGTTAACAGAAGATGAGACGAACATCATCAGGAAACACCCCCTGATCGGTGAAAGTATTTGCCGGCCGTTGTTGTCGATGCAGAATGTGCTCCCGGCTATACGGTCTCACCACGAGCGCTGGGATGGCACTGGATATCCTGATGCCCTTCGGGGTGACGATATACCTTTAATAGCCAGAATCCTTGGCATTCTTGATTCCTATGATGCTATGATTTCGATCCGGCCCTACCGCGATAAGAGGACGGTGGAACATGTCTTGTCTATTATAGAAAAAGAACAATATGATGGACAATGGGATCCGGAACTGACTGGTTTGTTTTTACAGATGATATCTACAGATACTTTTGCGGAAGTCAGACTTGGTTAGACTTGCTATAGCAGGAGGAGGCATCGGTGGGAGTGCCCTCATATCTCTGCTGCGAGGGGATTCTTATACCCATCTCGTAGGAGTCTACGAAAATAAGCATGATGCCCCGGGGGTTGTGCTTGCCAGAAAGTGGAACATACCTGTATTTGCAGATTTAGAATCCTTTGCTACCGCAAACCCCGATGTAGTTGTCAATGTTACCGGAGATTCTGAGATAAGCAATAAGATACGGTCGGTCTTCAAAAACAAGGTCGAGGTGATCGAAGGGGTAGGCGCGCGGTTTCTCTGGGAAATTATCGAAAAACAGAAGAGAGCCAAGATAGAGGTGATCAAGACCATGGCAGACCAGAAGATACTGTATGGTCTGGCCTCACACCTCTGCTCCGCCGCAACATTAAAAGAATTTTTCGAGATCGTACTGGCAAAGACCCTCGAGATCGTAGATGCCCCGGCCGGCAGTATCGCTGTCTATGACGGAAGACAGATGAAGCTGGCTGCCTCCAGGGGGTTGAGCAGGAAATTTCTGGAAAACAATTCCTGGGATATATTGCCGGGAGGAATTACAGAGCAGGTATTTCAGACAAAAGAGTTTATTGAAATAACGGATGCCCTGCAGTTCAACTACACAAATAACCCGGCATTGATTTCTGAAAAAATAAAGTCTGTGCTGGCGTACCCTGTCTTGCTGAGGGGTGAGTTTGCAGGGATACTGTATATCGATGATTTCAAGCCGAGGCAGTTTTCTGAGCGACAGAAGGCATCCATAGCACTGGTGACAGGCATTATTGCGTTAACGCTCGACCGGTTCGCCCTGATAAAGGGATTGGAAGAAAACAAACTGAAATTAGAGAGCCTTGTTGAATCGAGTACCGACATTCTTCTCATGACAGACGCTAACGGGCTGGTAACCACCTGTAATGAGGCCGCAACCGTGCAGCTTGGATACTCCAAGGATGAACTCATCGGGAAGACGATAACATCACTGATAAAAAACGGTGATCCTGCTGGTTCTGTAAAGAATTTGCTTGCAAAGAAGACATCTCTGAAAGAGCTTGAAGTCACTGTTGTCGATGTGAAGAGCAGGGAGTTCGAAGTCAGGCTCAATGCAGCCCAGCTCAGTGACAGGGAAAATAATTTCTTGGGCACGATCTATGTGCTGCACAGCCTGGAAAAAGAACGTGACCTTAAAAACGCCCTCGAAAAAAAGACGAGAGAGCTTGAAGAGTTAAACGCCAATCTCGAAAAAAAGGTCTTGCAGAGAACAGACGAGCTCGAGAAGACGAACAAGGAGCTGGAGAGGATGAACCAGCTGAAGGGCAGGTTCATAGCTAATATCAGTCATGAGCTGAGGACACCGCTTAATTCAATACTTGGCTTTTCGGATGTTTTGATGGAGAAGACGTTTGGCCAGCTGACCGAAAATCAGGAAAGATACATAAAAAATATATATTCTGCCGGGAAGCATCTGCTTGAGCTCATTAACAATGTGCTGGATATCGCGAAGATTGAGGCGGGGAAATACGAGATGATTTATGAAACATTCATGGTCAACGAATTGATCGAGGATGTGCTGAATATCATGCAACCTTTTGCCGATACCAAATTTATCGGGCTGGATGTGCAGATAGGAGATACCATCGATCTCATAACCGGCGACAGGGTAAAGATAAAGCAGATTCTGTATAATCTGTTTTCCAACGCGATCAAATTTACTCCTGAAGGCGGCAGGGTGGGTGTTAGAGTCGACTATGCCGATAAGTCGAATGGGCATGCCGGTTCTGATTCCAGCGCGAAAGTCGATTTTCTGAAATTTTCGGTCTCTGACACCGGCGTGGGGATTGGCCCGGAGGATAAGGACAGGATATTTGACGAGTTCGAGCAGGTTGATACAACTCTTTCAAGGGAAAGCGGCGGCGCTGGTCTCGGCCTTGCCTTGAGCAGGAAGCTCGTTGAGTTGCATGGCGGGAATATCTCGGTCGAAAGCAATCTCGGAGAGGGGAGCACTTTTAGTTTCACGATACCGGTAACATCACCTGTAGAATCGGTGACCCCCGAAGAGCCGGAGGCGATCAGTCTTAATTTCCCATGGATGAAAGAAGAGGCCCCCCTGATACTGGTAGTGGAAGACGACCTCGCTACCGCGGAACTGCTTACGCTTCATCTTACACAGGCCGGCTACAAGGTCGCCCATGCATATAACGGAGAGGAGGCTATTCAGAAGGCCAAAACCATGAAGCCCTTTGCTATGACGCTGGATGTCATGCTCCCCAAAAAGGACGGCTGGGAAGTGCTCCAGACCCTGAAGAGCGACTATTCTACTTCTGAGATACCGGTGATCATGCATTCTATCGTTGACAATAAAGAACTCGCTTTTGCGCTCGGGGCATCTGACTATCTCTTGAAACCACTGGACAAGAGCGCACTCCTCCACAAGCTCGAGGAGATAAATATCGTGAAAGGGAGGATCGCAAGCCCGATTTCCATACTCGTGATAGAATCTGACGAGAGTGTTACAGACTATTTTAAAGAGATCCTCGAGTCGCAGGGGTTTCTTATCCATACCGCTTCTGTAGGCAAAAGGGGGATAGAGCTTGCCCATGCGCTCCGGCCAAGCCTTATCCTGATGGATTTTGTACTTCCCGACATGCTCAGCTTTGATGTAATAACGGAACTGAAGGAAAATCCTTATACGAAACATGTACCGATATTTATATTGACGGAGCGTGATATCTCCGTAGACGACAGAATGACGCTGATGGGCAAAATAGAACGCATCGTGAAGAGGCATTCCTTTGATGCAAAGGAACTGATAGACCATATAAAGGAACTCGAGGTGCTTTACGCAAAACGTGCAGGTCTCATCGATGAGCTTACAGGGGTCTTCAGTCACCGATATTTTCAGATCAGACTAGCACAGGAGGTGGAGAGGGCGACCAGGTATAAAATCCCTCTCATCCTGGTTTTGGTCGACATTGATTTCTTCGGGAAGTATGTTGAGTCCCACGGGGAAGATTACGGCAACAGCATTCTGAAAAAGGTCTCGGACCTCTTGAGAAAAAATATTCGTGGTTCTGACGTGTTGGTCCGTTATGGAGGCGATGCCTTTGCGGTTATCCTCCCTAACACGGTCCTTTCCGCAGGGCTTTCGCTGAGCAACAGGTTTAATGCGATTATAAAAAACTATCCCTTCCTGCATGAGGAATCCCAGCCCAAAGGCAGAATAACGGCAAGTATTGGAATTGTATACCTTGACGGACAGTCTGCGGAAGAGCTTATATTGTGTACAGAAAAGGCCCTGGCATCAGCCATTCTGAAGGGCGGTGACAGGGTTGAGATTTTTTCCGGTGAACAGGATGAAGCAGCAAAGGCTATCCCCTAATGATTTCTACGATATCCTGGAAAGTCCTTTAGGACCCTTATATCTTATTTTTACCTCCGGTCTGCTGAGCAGCATAGCATTTTCGAAGACATCGGGCATCCTTTTAAAACGTAAAGAGGGAATGACTCGGGCCAGGGACGAGCTCATCGAGTACTTTAAAAAAGCCAGACAGGAGTTTACCTGCCAGACAGTATTTATAGAGGGCACTGACTTTGAAAAAAAGGTATGGGAAACTCTCAAGGGAATACCGTACGGAGAGACAAGGACCTATAAATGGCTTGCCGAGAAGATCGGCAAACCCAATGCCTTCAGGGCCGTCGGTAACGCGCTCGGTAAGAACCCGATCCCCATTATCTTCCCCTGCCACCGGGTCATTGAAACAGACGGCTCGATCGGGGGATATTCTGGAGGGGTTGACATCAAGCGAAGGCTTCTTGAGATCGAATATTACACGATACGGTCGAAAGACTGAGAGTCTCTTCTTTTTAACTGCACGGGCAATGAAAAAAATAGATTCGGCAAATCCCCATAAGACTTTCTTTTGACCGGAGTGCTGGGTCTCACTGCTTTTGCATCCTCTTGATGATTTCGCCTAGCTTCTTTATTTCCTCTCCGTACAGGGCCCAGTTCCCTTCTCTCTGTGCACTCATGGCAGCGTTGAAATGCCTGTTGGCTGTTGAAGCAAGACCTGTCTCCTCCTTAACAGCGGGAAGCAGGGCAGTTTTTGATGGAACTGTCTCGTCTGAGACCCTGAGATCTCCGAATATCTTCGAAAGCGCAGCATCGAGTGTTTCCTCCATAGCGATACGGTTTTCGTATGCGACGATAACTCTTTTCAGCTCAGGTATCTTGCCTGTCTCTGCCCGGAGATACAGGGGTTGGACATAGATGAGAGAATTTTCGATGGGTATAACCAGCAAAGTCCCCTGGATCACCTGTGAGCCGCGCTGGTCCCAGAGGGATATCTGTCTTGATATCTCTGTGTCCTGATTGATCCTGGCAACGATCTGCTTCGGTCCGTAAACGAGCCTGTCCTTCGGAAAACGGTATACCATAAGCTTCCCATAGTATGGGTCGTCACTGCGGGCGACGATCCAGGCCGACAGGTTGTCCTTTTTCTTCGGGTTAAAGGGGAGCATGAGGATGAACTCCTCCTTTTTCTCTTCCGGCAGTTTCATGATCGTGTAATAGGATTCCATAGCCGCGGCTTTCGCGTCTGTTCCCATGACCGGTATCTCCCACTGGTCTTCCTTGTTGTAAAACATCTGCGGCTCTTCCATGTGATATGTTGAATAAACAAAGGTCTGGATACTGAAGATATCCAGGGGATACCGTATATGTTTTTTCAGGTCAGCAGGCATTTCTGAAAGAGGTTGAAGCGCCCCCGGGAATATTTTGCTGATTGTCCTGATAAGAGGGTCTTCCCTGTCTGCCATATAAAACTTCATGCCCCCGTCGTATGCGTTAATAGTTACTTTGACCGAGTTTCTTATGTAATTCATTCCATTCCCCATCGGCTGTGAATAAGGAAATTTATTGCTTACGGTGTATGCATCGTATATCCAGAAGAGCTGCCCGTCATCTGAGACTACCATGTACGGGTCGCCGTCAAACATCAGAAAAGGCATGACCTTGTGTGCTCTTTCAAGGACATTTCTATGAAAAAGGACCTTGCTTTCCCGGGTAATATCGTTCGAGAGAAAAAGCTTCAAAGAGCCGAAATGTGCGGCAAAAGCGAGTTTTCTGAAAAAAGAACCTATCGCAACCCCGCTTTTCCCGGAATATTGCGTAAAGACATTCTGTTCTCCGGAGGGATAATCGAACTCTTTTGACTTCGTATTGACAATCACATATCTACTCGACAACTGACCATAATAGATTTCCGGCCTGCTGACCTTAATGCGGGCCTCAGTCGATACCGGAGGGATATCCTTAACAAGCAGTACCGGCAGTCCCTCAGGGGTCACCTGGTTCACCGGTCCGAGCGTTAACCCATAGCCATGGGTGAAGGTCAGGGTCTCGTTTATCCAGTTTCGCGTAGGGATATTCTCCGTAGAGAGCTCTCTTGGGGAAAGCATTGTCTGGCGATATTCGCCGTTGATCATATACCGGTCATTGCCGACTGAAGCAAAATCGTAATAGGTGCGTATCTCCTGGATCTGGCTGAAGGTATCCAGCAGCGGTCTGTGGTCCCAGAGGCGTATATTTTTTATCGTTGCGCTGTTTTTCTTTATATCATCCTTGTCGAGGGCGGTGCTGCCGGATATATTCCTCTCTTCAACAGTATCAAGACCGAAGCCCTTACGTGTTGAAGCTATATTATATTTGATATAGGGGGTTTCCTTTACGAGTTCATTTGGCGCCACCACAAATTTTTGTAAAATAGCAGGATACACCGAACTGCCGATAAAAGACACCAGGAGATAGAGCACTACACTCCCGACTAAAATCATGTTGCGTCTCAAGAAGATATTAGCCACCAGAAGGACTGCCGAAGCGAGTGCGATAAATATCTTGGCCTGCAGAAACGGGATAACCGCATGGACGTCTGTATAGGTCGCCCCTGACACATGTCCATGGGACGAATATAAGATGGCATGCATCCCTATATATGCCTTTCCCGCCAATACAAGGAATATAAGGGAGCCGATAACAGAGAGATGCGCTGAAGCAGACTGTTCAGAGACGATGCCTTTCGGGGTGAGGAGCAGAGCGCCCTTCAAGAGGTAGTTCAGGGCTGAAACAACAAGAGCTGCCCCTAAAATGAGGAGTAAGGTCGTAGAAATGATTTCGTACGCAGGGAGGGTAAACAGATAAAAAGAAACATCTTTCCCGAATATCGGATCAGTATGACCCGAATCTGCACCATGGAAATAATACAGGAATTTCAGCCAGCTATTGCTGAACAATAACCCCACAAACAACCCGATTCCTGTCGGCACAATCATTTTCAGCCGGTCAAAGTGTCTCAGGATATCAAGCTGCGGAATTGCCTGGCTATACGAGGTCATAACAACAGACCTGCCCTTTGTAACCTTCATGGAAAACCAGATGTTCACATAGGTGATAACAAAACCTGCCAGCAGGCCTGCGAATGCGGTCATTGCCTGGGCATTTAATTTCGTCGAGAATATTTTTTCGAATCTGACGTCTTTAAACCAGAGCCAGTCAACATATAATGAAATGAACGACGGAAGAAAAAATAAGGCAAGAACCAGTACGACTGAAAACGATATTATCATCCTTGATAATTTTTTTTGCATGTACCCCCCTGCCGGCATTTTCAAAATAGTAGAGACATCTTACCATTAATAAAGCTTAATTTGTTTGGTCGTGGATCTGTATAGGCTTTTAAAAGAGGACAAATAAGATTCTTTTACCTCGATTTGTGTAAATGCATGTCAACTTCCCGCAGAAGAAGCGCATTGCTATCCTGAATTTCTCCTGAACCCAGCCCTTGAATTATGCTGCAGGAATATCGGCAAAAAACCCACCCATTAGTGTGCTGTCCCATAAATAAATTCACCGCATTCTGTCGTTCCCGCTTGTCGGGAATCCTTCTTTATAAAGGGAAAAGATTCCGGTCAAGCCGAAATGACACTTCAGATAAAGGGGGTGGAAATCGCCGTGCCCGGAGACTGCGGCATCCGTGCCCGGCGAGGGAAGCTGCCAGGATAGACAACGCCCCGATGCTGACGAACCACCCCTGGTCCCGGCCTCTGTGGCTATTCTGGCTGTCAAGAGTTATCGCGGCGAGGGCGCTGAAATGGTTGGGTAGCGCCTTTCAATTTCTTTCAGAATATCTTCCTTCAGTCTGGTGATCTCTTCGGAGAATACCTGATCAGCAAAAAGTTCCGCGGGCAGCGCCGCAAACCTGTGCGTGATCGTCTCACGCATAAATTCATTGACCTGTGAAGCCTGCTGGGCATTGACAGTGGCCTCGATGAGCAGGTTGAGCTGGTCGTTGTTGACATCCATCTTTTGACTGATCGAGGAAAGAACGTCAATTAATTGATCGAGCCTCTCGACACTCTGTCTGGCGGAAATGGCAGTGAGCTGGGGGACACCTATGAGCTGCCCCTCGCAGACCCCGGCCTGACCGTACCCCGACGGTATCCATCTGCCGAGGCAGACTTTCGGCCCGTAAGCATCTGCTATAAAAGAGTATTCATCCTGGGACTGGGCTGGCGACGCGCCTAAAAAGGAAAATGCCAACCAGATTGCAGCGATATAACGTATTGTCTTCATGCTTCCTCCTGATTTCTTCGGCAAATTAAAAGACACCGGCTTTTTATCATCTCCATCAGAGGTTTGGCCCCGCCGGGGCTTTACGTAAAGGTTATTCATGGTGCAGTCAAAACTCTCCATAGTAATTCCTATAAATAAAGTCTCTTGAGTGTCAATTTGTTTCTCGACAACACCTTGAAATCCGGATTCTCGGTAAAAGCAGTATCACTATAGCAGATCATCAACCTGCTGCCTTCAAGGGGGGGAGAGCGCCTGATCTCAGTTGAGCTCCCATATATCAAAAGTAAAAGTGAGATTGGAATTTATATATGATAGTGAGTTCATATAGTACGATTGAGAAGTAAATGATTATGGAAGATGCAAGCGAAATCTTTGTAATGGTAAAATCTTTAAAGAGACAGAAGAAAAAGAGAGGGGCAGCTGTGAGCAGCAGTTTCATGATAATAAATGGTTGTGGGCCATAACCCAGATAGAAAGCCATGATGGGATTCGCCTCTTCTGCAATACCTGTGTCAAGCAGTAACATAGTCAAATATGCATCGACTACGCAGAGAAACAGGACCGACAAAAGGACTATCCACAACCGACTGCTGTAAAAATCGAGGACCACATATTTTTTCCTGTCTTCCTTTCTTCTTGCAGACCTCCTCCGGCCGCCAACCACGGTATATTTACACAGCAAATTGGCCGGGGTTTTCCGCCTATTGTGAGCAACTCGTCTCTGGTTCTTTTCTGTTATGTTCTGCATTTGGTTTTCCCTCTTTACATCTTCTCACCTCGCTCTTTAATCGTCAACGTGATTTTATAATTTTTGTGAACTGCTCGATAACGTATGCTGCTTCGATGTTTCCGGAATGTATGCAGTATGCGGGGTATCGTGTTCAGTCAGGGGGAAAATATGAAGTAAAAAAGCAGATCAAAAATGAATCTGTTCACGATCCTTCCCGAGGGTTCTCTAAACTATAACTAATTGATATAAAAAGATATTCTGGCGGGAGCGTGTGGGAATCGAACCCACCCTTCCAGCTTTTGGCCGGAAACACCGGCTTTGAAGGCCGGGCGGGACACCAGAACCCGATGCGCTCCCGTGATTGATAATACTGGATTTGAGTCGCCCCTTGCAAGGCCGGAAAGCAAAGATCTGCTCCAGGTATCGCCCTCAACTTTCAGCAAGGGAGACTGTCACCCTAGAAAACTAAAGGTTTGCCAACGAGGAACTAAGATTACGCTGAATTCGTAAAAAGGCGGGGTTTAACCAGAAAAATAAGGGGGGATTGGGGTCCCCCCTATATGCTCGTGATATTAGTTCTGATTATTTATGTGCGGCTTCAGCCCGTAATTTGGCTGACTCGTCTTTGATCTTCTGTAGAGTCTCCTTCATCGGCGCCCAGCCATACCAGTGCATATAGTCAGCGTTCATATGAAACGCTCCCTGGAAGGCCCTCATCCTGTATTCCATGAACATCACATAGAGGTCCTGTTCAACAGAACTCTTTGCCTCATAGAACTGAAGCAGGTCTGGTGCGACGGCCCAATCAGCAGGCTTTTTGAGTATGTTGTCTTTGTAGAGTCCCTGCACCTCGCGGATCGCCTCTGCCATGACCTTGTCGATGTCTTTTACAACCCTGTCTCCTGCATCGAGCTGGGCAGTTGCATAGGACTTGCCATGGCATTGGGAGCAGATATTGATCATCTTGTCACGTTCCTGCTGGAATTCTTCTTTTGTAAGGCGTGCTACCCTCCCTGCTTTTACGAGTTCAAGCCGCGCAGTAGGAGTGCCTTTTTCATCGAGAACGCCAAGTGCTTGTAAAATAGCCACCCTGTCGTTCATCCAGTCCTTGTCATCTTCAGGCAGGCGTACTGCGAGGAAGCCCCATGAGGTGAGCACATTATGGTCGCCTTTGCTCATGTGGCAGGTCTGACATGTTGGCGCGCGTTTGCCGCCCTTGCCTTCTATCTGCCAGATAGTGCCGTGTTTTGAGGTTGACCACATCTCCCACTGGGGATGGTCGAATCCCATATGACAGGTCTGGCAGGCCCTCGGGTCCTGAGCCTCGGATTTCTTGAAGGAATGGCGTGTATGACAGGAGTCGCACTGGGCATGGCCATAGCGGTACCCGGTCTTTTCAGCGTCAGGCTGGACACCGATTCTATGACAGCTTGAACAGCCTTTGTAGTCCCCGCCTGCGACTGCCTGCGGCTGATGGCCCATCATCGGCATGGAGCTTGAAGCTATCCAGGCAAGGTTGTGCTTGCCTGCCTTGAACTGGTCAGTCTGCTTTTTGTGGCAGCCCGCGCAGGTCTCAGGAGTAGGCATCTTGGCCAGTTTTGCATCGTCCATTTTCTTATGCGCTGATCCGTGGCAGGAAGAACAATCGATGCCCTTCTTGGACATCTTCCCTTCGAGGTGCTGTGTGACGACACCCGGCGTCACCTTTTTATGACAGTCGACGCAGGCGCTTTTGGATGCTGCAAAAGATACATTTGTCATGCAAAAAACAAATCCAAACAACAGTAATACCTTAAGATACTTCATTAAATCTCCTCCTGGTTAATGCATCGTTTATAAAAAAGACTTTTTGTTAGTGTCCTATATATTTTGGATACCACCTTTCTTCCTCAGATTTTACCTCTCCTGTAAATATGTTATCTGTTATAATTTTATTTGCAACCATCATGTGGGTGTCATTAAGTCTCCTCAGTCTTCTGAAGGAGAAGAGTGATCCGATCAGCAGCGTTAAAAATCCCCCAATGGCATCGAGGGATGGAATCGAAAAATATTCGCCAAGCATATGCCCTGCAATGGCACCGGCCAATAAAGAAAAAATCGGGATGAGATAGGCCATGAGATACCCCTTTATCTTTGTCCCCTGGTCAAGGCCGACCAGAACGGTTTCTCCAACCCCGGCATTCACAGTATTTTTTGCTGTCAGGAGCATGGACGTGTCACCTGCCCTGCAGAGACCGATCTTGCCCATGCCGCAGCCCTTGCAGGATTTGCCTCCTTTCATCATGATTACCGCGTTTCCGTCTTCCAGGCGGATTACTATCCCTGTCTCCGGCACAGTTGGTTTCATGTCGTTAGGATAACGGAATCATGACAGACGGAGATATGATATAGCTCATATTGGAAGACGAAACATATTTGCCCTGTGCCATGGATACATAAGTTATGAGCTTGACTAATAATTGAGATTTGATAGACTGGGCATATAGAACAGGATCACTCTATGAACTTCGCAGATAAGATACAGGCAGACCATGAGGAATCGGTTGGTTTTTAAAAGGGGGTGAAAATATGAGCGATGGAAAATCTAAAAAAATTGTACAGTATCTTGCCATTATAATAGTGGCAGGAGCTGCCGTAATCTTTTTCCTGCTGCTGGGTCCACCAAAGCTGCTTGCGAGGTCCGAGGCCCCGGTCTTCTGCGGCGGCTGCCATGTGATGGACACAGAGTATGAGGCATGGTCGCACGCCGGTGCGCACAGGAGAAAGAAATGTGTTGACTGCCACCTGCCGAACGAGAATGTTGCCCTCCACTACATCTGGAAATCGATTGACGGCATAAAGGACGTAGGTTTCTTCTTTTCCGGCCTGGCACCCGAGCGGATAAAGATCACGGAGCACGGGAAAAAGGTCCTGCTGGCGAACTGTATTCGCTGCCATGAAGCAACGGTAGGTATGATTGACCACGAACGGCCGTGCTGGGATTGCCACAGAAGGATTGCCCACAAGAGAACGGGCGCGATACAAACATTATAAAAAGGGGGTTTCAGATGAGAAAAAGATTCTTTTCAACACTGACTCTGCTCCTGGCGATACTGTTGCCTGTCCTGTTCCTGACAGCTTGCCAGAAGCCGGCGCCACAGCAGGTCGTGGCAGTAAAGATTGCTGATGGTGAAATTGACCCTGCGATATGGGGAAAGGCTTATCCCGCAGAGTATGAACTCTGGAAGAAGACCGAGGAGCCGACGCCGGCCGGAAAGAGCAAATTCAAACGCGGCTTCGACGCTGACAAGATTACCTACGATAAGCTTTCCGAGTTCCCTTACATGGCGCTCCTTTTCAATGGCTGGGGTTTTGGCATCGAGTATAACGAACCGAGAGGTCATGCGTATATGTTAAGAGACCAGCTTGAGGTCGATCCGTCAAGGATCAAGGCCGGAGGAGTTTGCCTGTCCTGCAAAACCCCGTATGCCCCCAAGCTCGAACAGGAACAAGGAGTTGACTACTATAAAACACCCTATAAGGAAGTCCTCGGGATGATCCCTGAAAAACACAGGACACTGGGTGTCGCATGCATCGATTGCCACGACAACAAGGATATGTCCCTTAAGATCTCGAGGGGCTTCACATTAACCGCGGCCCTGAAGGATATGGGTGTCGATCCCACGAAACTGACACGTCAGGAGATGAGGAGTCTTGTCTGCGCCCAATGCCATGTCACCTATAATATTCCGAAGGACAAAGACATGAAATCAGTCGGCCTGTTCTTCCCGTGGCAGGGAAGCAAATACGGCAATATCACCATCGAAAACATTATCAAGAAGATACGGAGTGACCCTTCTTACGGCGAATGGAAACAGAACGTCACAGGGTTTAAGATGGGATACATCCGTCACCCCGAATATGAGCTGTTCTCGAATAACAGCGTCCACTGGAAGGCGGGCGCAGCTTGCCCGGATTGCCACATGCCGTACACCATTGTGGGAAGCAAGAAGGCCT
>Ga0210377_10001554_pt1 | contig 20952 bp, 20 predicted proteins | sample PLM4_65_b1redo_FD_155480 | JGI IMG/M metagenome (GOLD analysis project Ga0210377, IMG submission 155480) | Groundwater sediment microbial communities from an aquifer in East River, Colorado, USA - PLM4_65_b1 redo | ecosystem: Environmental > Terrestrial > Soil > Riparian zone | place: USA: East...
GCGGCCATGGCTTGAACAGGGCCGCCTTTTTCATTTGACAGGCGCCAGCGTCCATTCTATAATTTATCGCACAGAGATCGTTTCACCGATGAAGCAGTGAGGCCACATGCCCGAAAAAAAGAACCGGAGCGTTAAGAACTGGCCCGAGGACGAGCGGCCTCGTGAGCGGCTGATAACACACGGCCCATCAACGCTCTCGGAAGCACAGCTCCTTGCGATCATCATCCGGATCGGGAGAGCGGGGCGAAGTGCGGTAGACGTGGGGCGTGACCTCCTGACGCGCTTTGGGAGCCTTGCCGGTATCGAGCAGGCTGGTGTCAGGGAACTCTGTGAGGTGGACGGTATCGGCCGGGCCAAGGCAGCAGAGATCAAGGCCGCCATCGAGCTCGGTAGACGGCACCAGAAACCCTCCCTTGCGGGTTCGTCTTTTTGCTCAAGCAGCGACGTTGCCGCGTATTATAGGCCGAGGATGAAGGACCTGATGAAAGAGATCTTCCGCTGCGCGTTGCTGGATACCAAGAACAAGATCATCCGCGAAGAGGTTATTTCGGTCGGCAGCCTGTCCGCATCCATCGTGCATCCGCGCGACACCTTCAAGGCGGCGGTTCGCGAATCGGCAGCGGCGGTCATCTTCATCCACAATCATCCGAGCGGCGATATCAAACCGAGCCAGGAGGACATCCTGCTTACCCGGCGGCTCGTCCAGGCGGGTGAAGTGCTCGGCATCCAGGTGCTCGACCATATCATCATCGGCGACGGTGATCATTTCAGCTTTAGAGACAACGGCATGATTACACCTGCGCTGCAATGACATTCTTGTCGGGCGCATAGTATCCATACCCGATATTCCACACACCGAATACACTGTGAGTAATGCAAAATAAGGTCATAATAGTAATCATCATAACGACGATCGCAGCTCTGCTGCTATTGATTGCTGCCCTGTTTCTTACGAGTGTCATCCGGAGGGTATACAAAAAACGGAAATACCGGAAGCTTGACCATTTAAGAAAGGTCTTCGATAAAAAAATCCGCGAGTCGCTTGAAACCGGAACCGTGCTGAGTACGCAGAGCGAGTTCATCGCTTCTCCGAATTCAGAAGCCTGGCAGGCGATCGAGGGTGTCCTCCTGCAACTGATCGACGAGGAACGATACAGGGATGAGGCGCATACACTGTTCTTCTCGCTCGGCTATGTTTGGTATTATGAAAAGTACACTGACTACGGCAATGTCCAGATGCGTGCACTGAGCGTCGATAGGCTTGGCAGGATGAAAAGCGAATCATCAGTTCCAAAACTCATTGCCCTGCTCGACGAAAATAAACCGGAGATCGTTTCAGTTGTCGTTCGGTCGCTGAGTAGAATTGGAGGACGAGCGGCATTGCAGGCAATCGTCGAGCGATTACCGGTCATCCTTGACCGGTCGATTGTGACGCGCAAGGCAATGGGAATGGCCCTGCAGGCTTTTGGCGCGGACGCGATCCCCTATCTGGTCGAGCAAAAGTCGGGACTGGATAATCTCTGGATCATATCGTGCATTCTGGATATTCTTTCCCGATTACCTGCTGATCCACGATCGGTCCGCCTGGCCGCCAGGTATCTTTCGAGCATGAATGCCGAAGTGAGGAGCAAGGCGCTCAAGGTGGTGGGCCGGAGTGAAAATGTCCGCGCGGTCCACAATCTGCCAGAGCTGGTCCTTCCCCTGCTTCAAGATCCGGTGTGGTTTGTCAGGCTACAGGCAATACGGTCACTCAGAGCTCTGGGGTATGAAGCGTTCGCGCCATCGATAGAAAAACTGATTTTTGACGAAAACTGGCAGGTCCGAAATGAAGCAGCGCAGGCGCTGATCGTTCTCGGTGAGCGTTCTCTCGACATTTTTCTCGAGATACTGACGGGTGCCGACGGGTATGCGAAAGAAAGCATTTGTGAGGAGATCGAGAAGACGAATTTCTCCGGCCGACTCATTAAAAACCTCAAGGCCAGTGACCGGGGTCTCCAAGAAAAGTCACGCCAGGTCCTTGAGATCATGCATTCCCTCGGATTTTCAACACCGCTCAGTGAATACCTGGAACAGGAAGGCGACGAAACAGAAAAAGAGCTCATCCGCGGTATGATGAAAACGGGATCCGGCGCATGAAGAAAATACTCATCATAACGATCATCGGATTCAATTATTGCGTCGGGGTTTACTTCGGAGTCATGAACACGATTTACTCGGTCCTTCTGGCCCTTGCTCTTTTTGTGATATTCAGGCACCTTCGCCGTATAAAATATTCCCCGTACAAAGAATTTACCATCTCACAGGAGACCCCGCCTGTCACGATCCTGATCGCCATGCATAATGAGGAAAGGGTCGTTCTCCGGAGCATCAGATCCGCACTTGCCACTGAATACCCTTTTTTCGAAGTGATCATCATCAACGACGGGTCGACAGACGGGACATTGCAAAAAGTGATCGACACGTTCGGTCTTAAAAAGATCGATCGCGTCTATCGAACGTTTCTCAAGACGAAACCCGTAAAGGGTTTTTACTTCAATCTGGAAACACCGCATCTCCTCGTGATCGACAAGGAGCAGGGCGGCAAGGCCGATGCGCTGAACTGCGGGATAAATGTTTCACGGTCGCCGTATTTTTGTTCACTCGACGCGGATTCACTGCTTGAAAAAGACGCCCTCATACGGGTCATGACCCCGCTCCTTGACAGCAACGTGCCGGTGATCGCGAGCGGCGGGGTCGTGCGCATTATCAACGGCCTGCGTCTTACCAACGAGATCACGATCGAGGAGATCGATCTCCCTGACAATACGCTTCTCCTGTTTCAGATCGTGGAGTACATCCGGGGGTTCCTCTTCGGCAGGGTGGGATGGGACAACCTGCACTCGCTGCTTATTCTTTCCGGGACCTTTTCACTCTTTCAAAAAGCCAGTGTGGTGGAGGCGGGGGGATTCATGGTGGGCAACTTAGCGGAAGATATGGACATGATCGTCCGGCTTCACCGACATATGCTGAAAAAGAAAAAACCCTACCGGATACGATTTGTATCCGATCCTATCTGCTGGACCGAAGCGCCGGATGATTTTAAAATGCTCGGCAGACAACGGAGAAGGTGGCACCTTGGCCTGATCCAGACTATTTTCCAAAATAGAGAGATGATGTTCAATCCTCAATTCGGCAGGATCGGAATGGCGGTCCTGCCCTACTATGTTATTTTCGAGATCCTGGGCCCGGTGATCGAAGTCCTGGGATATTTCTTTGTCATTATTTCCTTTTTCCTCGGGATCCTGAGCCTTGATTTTCTCCTGCTTTTCCTGACTCTGGCGATATTCTATGGAGTGTTTCTCTCGACCGCCAGTATCTTTCTCGAAGAATTGACATTCAAGCGGTATCCGAAGTGGAGTCACTTGTTCAAACTTCTCATCTACGGAGTGCTTGAAAATTTCGGCTATCGTCAGATCAATTCTTTCTGGAGGTTCGAAGCGCTCATCCAGTACTTCATTGGTAAGAGAAAGTGGGAGTACGTCCACAAAAAAGGACACGAAGAACACGCGCCGGTTGCTGCTGATAGTACTAAATGAAGAACATGCAGCCGGGCTTTCTGCGCTGCCACGCCAGAAACAGGCTGGGAAAAGTAATACGTGCATTATAATAATCAGGAAGGGTTAACGAAATGATGATTCTCCTTGCATTGAGTCTTGTCGCCGCGTTAGCGGATGGCGACACAGCGATGTCAAGGGGTGACTATGACGCTGCAGCACAGTATTATCGTGCGGAGGCTGAAACTCATCCCAAATCGTATGAGGCTACGTTCAAGCTCGCGAGAGCCCTCTCTTTTTCGAAACACCGTGATGAAGCAATTAAGCTTTACACGGAACTGCTGGCAACGCGACCGAAGAATTCGGAGCTGCTTCTGGCGCGAGGGCGGACGTATGCGTGGGAGAACCGCTGGAAGGAGGCCGAGATAGACCTCACAGCGGTAACGAAGCGGTCACCGGACTACGGCGATGCATGGTCTGCCCTTGGGGACATGTATCTCTGGAGCGACCGGCCCAGCGATGCCGTGAACGCATATGGAAAATGGATAGCTGCGGATCCCGGTGACCCCGGCGCCTACATCGCCCGCGCAAGAGCCCATCGATCGGCGGGCGATCTCGAGGCAGCCGGCGCGGATTTTGAAGCCGCCCGCGCACACGGCGCGCCGGACTCCGAGATTGATCGGTATCTTCTTTCCCTCAAACAACGCAGATCTGAACCGGAATCAGCGGCGCCTGAAGCGTACAAATGGTTGGCGAGCCTGTCGTATGGCTATGGCAAATATACGCCGGTCCGCAGCGAATGGTACGATTACGGTGCTACTCTTCGGCATTACTGGCAACATGGCTCGCTCGGCGTTGACTATCTCGATTCCAAGCGGTTCGGATTAAGCGACTATGCCGTGGCACTCGATGCGTATGTTGATCTCTGGCCGAGGTCGTATGCGAATATTCGATATCAGTATTCACCGAATGCTAAACTTTTCCCCGATGATGCTTATCGCATGGAAATTTTTCAGGGGGCAGGAAAGGCGTGGGAGCTTTCCGGCAGCTACGATCACATGGATTTCGGGGGAAGCAACGTCGATATGTACGGCCTTGGTCTGGGGAAATACACCGGCAACTGGTATTTCCGATGGCGGACCCTCTTTGTCCCATCATCCGCCGAACTGAGCATTTCTCATCACGTTCTCGCACGATACTACTTTTCAGGGGATGGAGATGATTATTTCGAAATAAACACGGGATTTGGCCAGGGCGGCGAATTTCTCGCGGGAACGGACATCGTTAAAACAACAAGGAGTAAATCGATCGGAGCGGCATTCCAAAAATATTTCAACTCGCGTTGGGGCTTCAAAATATCGGCAGGTTACCGCGACGAGAATATTTACCCCTTCAATGAGCGAAGCATCTCGGCCAGTATTTCAAAGCGCTGGTGATGAAAGCGGCAGAGCGCATGCAGGATGAAGGTAGGTGAGCCATTTGAAGAATCAAAATCAACATTGATCCAATGAACAATCACGGGAACGTATAACGTAAACCGGTTGTTTGATAAGGATGGGATTCAAAGCATGAACAATGCTGTCCAGACGGAACCTGAACATTCATTCCTCGATACGTTGAAAAACTGCGCTGCTCTGTTTGTAAGTCTTTCATCGGCGTTATTGATCGCTTTCCTTGCGATGCGCGTGATGGAGTTCTTCTCCATTTCGATGACCACTAATCTTCCGGAGGATATCCGGACCGTAATTGTACAGGCACTCCTGTTCGATATTGTGGCCCTTCTGAAAATACTTCCCTTCCTGTTTGTCCCATTTCTTATCGTTTGCGTTATCACAAGGACGAAAAGCAACCGCTACCGGGCCTATGGGGTTGGTGGATCGATTGTTATCATCATATACGCAGTATTGATCAAATACTTCGCCACGGCAGCAATTCCCCTCGGCGCCGATTTATTCGGTTATTCCATGAAAGAAATAAAAACAACCGTCAGCGGCGGTCTCACGATTGATTCAATATCAATCTTCCTGTTTGTCATACCCGTAGCCGTATTCTGGGCCTTGCTTAAGGTTTTACACTCCCGCAAATCAATACAACCGGCATATGCATTTATACTATTAGGCACCGGGGTCGTGCTGGCTTGCACGGTATCCGGACTCCCCGCGAGGGCATCATTCGCATCGGAATTATCTTATAATCTGGCTTTGAACAAAATGATGTATTTCACCGGGGAATCCTATGCCTATTTTTCTCGCGCGGTAAAAGGGAGCAGTTATGCAAATGTCCGCCGCAGAGACGAGACGCGGTCTGATATGCCGCCGGTATCCAAAGAGGCCAGCTCTGCATATCCGTTTTTGAGAACCGACGAAACTCGTGATGTGTTGGGCGAATTCTTCAATGTCGATCCCACCCGGCCCCCCAATCTTGTGTTTATCCTGGTGGAAGGTCTGGGCAAGGCCTTCAGTGGACCCAACGCGTATCTGGGAAGCTTTACGCCGTTTCTCGATGAGTTGGCCGGGAAGAGTCTGTACTGGGAGAATTTTCTTGCTTCACAGGGGCGCACCTTTGCGGCGCTTCCGTCCATTTTGGCTTCCTTGCCCTTCGCAGAGCAAGGTTTTAATGAACTGGGGAAACAAATGCCCAAGCATCTTTCGTTAATGAGCATCCTGAAACACAGCGGGTATCGCCTCAAATTTTATATTGGCAGTGATCCTGATTTTGATAACGAACGGTTGTTTCTCCAGCAACAGGGCGTGGATGTATTGGTCGGTATTGACGACTATGACAAAACGTATATGAAAAGCCCCGGCACTACCTGGGGTTATCCCGACAGGGAAGTGATGAGGAAAGCGCTGGATATGGATCGTCGAGATTCGCAACAGCCGTATATTTCGTTCGTGCAAACCATGAGCATGCATACTGCCTATTCCATACCCGATCAGGCGGAATACATTAAGCGCTTTGAGGAACGCATGGACCGGTTGGGTTTTGATAAAACACAAAAGGAGCGCCATCGCACATACGAAAAGATATATTCCGCCATCATGTATACTGATGATGCATTGCGCTTCTTTTTTGAGCAGTATGCGAAACTTCCCGCTTACGGCAATACCATCTTTATCATTACCGGAGATCATCGCTTGCCTGAGATCGAGATGTCCACCAAGATCGATCGGTTCCATGTACCGCTGATCATATTCTCGCCCATGCTCAAGCGTACAGCGCATATCGAGTCGATCTCATCACAATTGGACATTACCCCTTCCTTATTGGCCTTTCTTAAAAAGAAGTACAATATAGCTGTCCCCTCCACTGTTTCCTGGGTCGGTTCGGGACTGGACACGGATCCTTCTTTCAGAAATATCCATAACTATCCGCTCAAACATACGAAAACCAACCTGATCGATTATATTTCCGGGATGTATTTCCTCGATCAGGATGTGTTGTTTTCCATCGGTAAGAGTATGGATCTGGAGCCGCTTCAGGACGAGGGGAAGAGAAAAGAGCTGATCGCGGAATTCAACCAGTACAAGTCGCGGAACGACCAGTTCACCCGTGAACTGAAACTGATCCCGGATAGCTTGTACGAACAATACCGCCCGTGATAGCACAGAAGGGGCATCCTGATCGCCATATCTTATTCGAACTGCCCGAGTTGCCATGAACATTCGGTGCATCATTTATCCGGAACACCGGCAAGATTGTGCTGATCCTCGCGGACGACGAAACGGTCTCCTTTATGGATTATGTATTGAACTCGATCGGGGCTGGACTAGAGGTATATTCTTAAGTTGAGGGAAGAGCCCATTCATCTACCCTCAGACAGATATCCGGGAGATAGTGGACGCGGCGCCGGATTTGTCGACGCCCATGTGCATTGCAAGGATACCTGTTGTCTGGATGCTGTTGTCGATGCAGGCGTTGTAGCGGTCCGCGATGCCGGCATGAGAGACAATACCCTGCGCGGAATTATTGCGATTGACCAGGACAGCAGTCTTCCGCTTATCATCTCCGCCCGATGGGCCCTCTATAAAAAAGGGGGCTACGGCTCATCGTTCGGCATACCCGTTGAAACCACGGAAGAAATAAAATCAGCAATTTACACGCTTAAGAAAGCCGGGGCTGGTATAATCAAAATAATGGCGTCCGGCATCGTGAGCTTCAAAGAGCCCGGCAGGGTGACAGCAGGAGGTTTTAATAAAGATGAACTCCACTTTATCGTGCAGGCTGCTGCAACATGCGGGCTCGATGTCATGGCGCACGTGAACGGCGAAGAAGCTCTTATTGACGTTGCTGAAGCGGGAGTGCGGTCCATCGAGCATGGGTTCTTCATGTCTGAGAGAGCGCTCGATAGAATGGCAAAAAAAGCCACATTCTGGGTGCCGACCGTGGGAGCGCTCAATCGCGCTGCTGAGTCCGGCAACGTGTCAAAAGGATCAGCGGCATTTGTTTCCGGCCTGATCCGTTCTCATCTCGAGATGATGCTGTATGCGCATGGTATCGGCGTTCCCCTTGCCGTTGGCACGGACTGCGTGCTCCCTGATTCTCGATACAGGGAAACCTATGATGCGGAGCTTGCCCATTTTGAACAGGCGGGGATCCCTTATGATGAGGTGAGGAAGATCGCCTGTGAAGGTGGGGCGAAGCTGCTGGGAATTTAAATGCGGGGTTTAGGGAGCAGGGGTCAGGGTTCAGGAATGCGAGGGCTTCTTAAATCCTATACCCGGTACCCTATACCCTGAACCCTTTTTTTACTGGAGGTAATTGTGCGAATCGGTGTTTTGTCAGGCGGCGGTGATGCCCCAGGCCTCAATGCGGTCATCCGTGCGGTCACCAAGACCGCTATTTTCAAGTACGGATGGCAGGTGACGGGCATCATCGACGGATTCGAAGGGCTGCTCACCCCAACGAAGACCCGCCAGCTCACCTCCTGGAACACGCGGGGAATCCTCTTCATAGGAGGCACCATTCTCGGGACCACGAACCGCGGCAACCCTTTTGCGCATAAGATGGTTATCGACGGCAGGGAAATCGTTGAGGACAGGTCCTCTGAAGTGCTGAATAACATCAGGGGACTGGGGTTGGATGTGCTTGTTGTCATAGGTGGTGACGGCTCCCTCAAGATCGGCGAAGGTATTCACCAGCGCGGTCTTCCTGTCATCGGTGTCCCCAAGACGATCGACAACGATCTCATGGCCACCCACGTGACCTTCGGGTTTCAGACCGCGGTGGATACGGCGACTGAAGCGCTCGACAAGCTCCATACCACGGCGGAGAGCCACCAGCGGGTCATTATTCTCGAGGTCATGGGCAGATACGCTGGCTGGATCGCCCTCGAGTCGGGCATGGCGGGCAGCGCCGATGTGATCCTGATCCCGGAGATCCCCTTCAGCATCGAGAAGGTGACGGAAAAGCTTCTGGAGCGGAAAAAAGCGGGCAGCAAGTCGAGCATCGTGGTCGTGGCCGAGGGCGCAAAGCCCGCGGGCGGAGAGATGGCGGTGCGCGAGAAGGCCTCAGACGGGTACGTTCTCCGGCTCGGCGGCATGGGCGAGATCGTGGCGAATGAGATCAGCAAGCGCACCAGCTTCGAGACGCGCGTGACCGTGCTCGGTCATTTGCAGCGCGGGGGCAGCCCGTGCTCCTTCGACCGGCTGCTCGCAACGCGGTACGGCGCCTACGCGGTGGAACTCATCGCGCAAAAGAGGTTTGGCGAGATGGTTTCGTACCAGCCGCCGGTCATCACCTCGGTGCCCCTCGAACAAGCGATCAGTCAGCTCAAACTCGTCGATCCCGACGGCGAACTCGTGAAGGTCGCCGAAGGACTGGGGGTAAGTTTCGGCAGATGATCTCCTTTATTTTCTTTGTCTTCGCCGTTTACGGCAGTGTCCATGTCTACGCATTCCTGAAAGCACGGAGCGCGCTGCAATTCGGTCCGCTTGCCGGCGTCCTCATTTCCGCATTCATGCTGCTCATGATCTTCGCGCTCTTTTTGGTACGCTCGCTCGAAGATCACGACTACGAAATTTCCGCGCGAGTGCTTGCCTACGTCACCTACTTCTGGATGGCAGCTCTGTTCTTGTTCTTCTGCAGCTCGCTTCTCTTTGATATCTACGCTCTTCTCACCCGCATTGCCGGATGGCTGACACGGACGGACGCATCCGCATATCTTCCCGCTGCGCGGCCGGCATTTTTCATCTGCCTCGGCATATCACTTGTCATCAACCTGTACGGGTATTTTGAGGCGAGGGACATTCGGCTTGAACGTGTCAGGATCGAGACAACAAAGCTTCCCCCTGGAATCGACCGGCTCACGATCGCGCAGATCACGGACGTTCACCTGGGACTGGTAATCCGGTGCGAACGCCTCGAAAAGATGCTCGATGTGGTCCAGTCCGCAAAGCCCGATATGCTCATTTCCACGGGAGACCTGGTGGACGCCCAGATCAACCACCTGACGGGCCTCGGTGAACTCCTGCGCGGGGTCAAGACAAAATACGGCAACTTCGCGATCACCGGGAACCACGAGTATTATGCCGGGGTCGAGAAAGCGCTTGCGTTCACGCGGGAGTCCGGTTTCACGGTCCTGCAGAATGAGGCAATGGATGTTGGACCGATCACGCTGGTCGGCGTTGACGACCGGACAGCGGTCCAAATGAAAATTGAGGAGCCTATTTCAGAGAGGGAGCTGCTTGCAAAACAAGATCATAACCGCTTCATCCTGTTCTTGAAACACCAGCCGCGGATCGATAAATCCACCATCGGACTTTTCGACCTTCAAATATCCGGCCACACGCACAGAGGTCAGATATTCCCCTTTACTCTGCTTGTCCGGATCACCTTACCGATGATCGCAGGCAACTATGACCTCGGCCAGGGTTCGCTGCTCCATGTCAGCCGCGGGACCGGCACCTGGGGGCCACCCATCCGGTTTCTTGCTCCTCCTGAAGTAACGGTGTACGAGCTGGTGAGGAAACCAGCTGTATGATCCATCCCTGTAAGAGCGGCGTATGCATGCGGGTCTGCGCAGTCATTTCCGTGTGTGTGATGCTGGTCCTGAGCGGCTGCATGACCGAACGCGTCAAGCCGCTTGTTGAATACCCGTCTGTTCCAAATCAAACCACGTTCATGGTGAAGAAGATCGAATACGACGAGCATGGCCGTCCGCTGTTTCGGGAAAAGCTCGGCACGCGTCCTGGCGGAGCAGGGGAGCAGTTTACGCTTGTTCATGCCGTAAACGAGAGGCCGGTGCGGTCATACGATATCGCGATCATTGAACAGCAGCAAGCCGATATGAGAAAGCCGCTTGCGATTGTCTACGAGTGGACGGGAAGGGGCTTCCAGGCAGGACTGGACATCTCAGGTCACTTAGGCGTGTCTTTTTATGGATCGGGCAGGGAAGCGGCCCTGTATCTCGCGATCATGACGGCCCCGATCGTCATTGGCGGGGTGACCGGATTTGTCGTCGGTATCGTTTCCAGCATCCCTGAAACGGCAATTGAGCTGAGACGCGTGATCGTGAATGCCCAGGAGATGGTGATGGGATACACCCTCTATGAGTATGATGAAAAGGGGAGGATCAGGTCTATGAAGCTGTATCCACCTGTGGAACATGCAGAGGAACTGGTGAATACCAAATTTCACTACGCGGGAGAAAGTGAGGTTCCGTCCAAAACTGAGGTGACCAGCCGGGTGGAACATAAGATAAGGATGGTCCCTTAAAGTCTGAGAGTTAAGGAATTCCAGTGAAAAGGTTATGGCTTGCCATTCCTCATCTGTTTTCAATAATCCCTTCCTTTGATTTTTCCAACTCGGGTATTGATAGGACCCCGATCCGGGAAAGCACATTAACTATATGATATTATGTAAATTATTTGCCACGGTTAGCCAGGGGCGATATAAACTGCCAAATTGGCCGCATCCACGTGATTTCTTAAAGGGAGATCCGACTGGCTGGTGTGGAACCGTGTCTTCTAAGAGAAAATCCTTGACAAGAATGGACTTATCTTATATATTTACTATTCTTTGCCGAGCGGGTGTATTCAATGTTTGATGCCTTAAGTGGTAAATTAGAGTCTGTTTTCAAGAAGCTCCGTGGCAGGGGATCTCTCAAAGAGGAAGATGTCAAGGAGGCCTTGCGCGAGGTGCGCCTTGCCCTCCTTGAAGCCGATGTAAACTTCAAGGTGGCGAAGGAGTTCATCGGCAAGGTCCAGGAACGGGCGGTTGGGCAGGAAATTCTCTCAAGCCTTACCCCTGGGCAGCAGGTTGTCAAGATCGTCCACGAGGAGCTTGTAGCGCTCCTGGGCGGAACGCAGGCAAAGCTTTTTCTGTCGCCGAACCCGCCGACCATCATTATGATGGTTGGCTTGCAAGGGTCAGGCAAGACGACCACTGCCGGTAAGCTGGCAAAGAACTTCAAGAAGGATGGACGCAGGGTCCTTCTGGTCCCGGCGGATACGAGCAGGCCGGCGGCCATTCAGCAGCTCATCACCCTTGCGAAGCAGGTCGGGGTCGATGCTTATTTAACGGAAGAGCGGGACCCCGTTGTCATTTGCCGCGCGGCGGTCAAACAGGCAGCTTCATCCTTGTATGAGGTGGTGATCCTCGATACGGCGGGCAGGCTCCAGATAGACGAGCCGCTCATGGATGAGCTCCGGCAGATCAAGGCCGGGGTCAAGCCGAGCGAAATACTGTTCGTGGCCGATGCGATGACCGGCCAGGAAGCCGTGAATATCGCCGCGAAGTTCAACGCCGACCTGGGGTTCGACGGCGTGGTCCTGACCAAGCTCGATGGAGATGCGCGCGGCGGCGCGGCGCTCTCGGTCAGGTCCGTGACCGGAAAGCCGCTCAAGTTCGTCGGCATGGGCGAGAAGCTCGATGCTCTCGAGCCATTCCATCCGGACCGCATGGCTTCGCGTATCCTCGGCATGGGCGATGTGATGTCGCTCATCGAAAAGGCGCAGGAGAACGTTGACCAGGAAGAGGCGCTCAAGCTTGCGAAGAAGCTCAAGAAGAACTCCTTTGACCTGGACGATTTCCGCAGCCAGCTGAAGCAGGTGAAAAAACTCGGCGGTCTTGAGCAGATCATGGGAATGATCCCCGGGATGGGCAAGATGAAGCTCCCGGACGCGCAGGTCAATGAGAAGGAGCTGACGAAGGTTGACGCCATCATCAGCTCCATGACCCCCAAAGAGCGGGCCGACTACATGGTCATCAACGGCAGCCGCAGGGTCCGCATCGCCAAAGGCAGCGGCACCCAGGTGCAGGATGTGAACCGGCTCCTGAAGCAGTTTGCCGAGATGCGCAAGATGGTGAAGGCCATGTCGGGCGGCAAGATGGGAAAGATGGGTAATATCGGCAAGATGCTCGGCGGGAGGATGCCGTTTTAATTCGTTTCCGCAAAGATACGAAGACACGAAGTAAGGAAAAGAACGTTTCAATTTACGCAGTAGTTTTTCTTCATGACTTGTTGCCTTCGTGGTTGAGTTGTTATAGCATTATTGAGAAGAAAGAGGTGGACACATGGCTGTAAAGATCAGACTGAAGAGGATGGGAACCCACAAAAAGCCGTACTATCGGCTGGTGGTGGCAGATGCCCGTTCGCCGAGAGACGGACGCTTTATTGAGATGGTCGGCACCTACGATCCTCTTAAGAAGCCGGCGGAGATCAAGGTTGACCAGACCAAGGCATTGGACTGGCTCAAGAAGGGCGCAATCCCCTCTGATACAGCGAGGACCCTGCTCTCCAAGGTCGGGGTCATGAAGCAGTTCGCAGAAACCGCGAAGTAGTCTTAGTTCGGAGTTCGGAGTGCGGAGTGAATACCGCAAAACCGTGAAGACATAATTCCGAATCCGCGACCACGCGCTCATGCTCATAACCATCGGCAAAGCGGTTAAACCTTTTGGCGTCAAGGGCGAAATGAAGATTGAGCCCATGACAGACTTCCCGGAGCGCTTCAAGGACCTGAGCCGGGTGTATCTGGTCTCACCAGCAGGCAAAGAGATCGTTTGCGAAGTGAAGTCCGTTCGGTATGCCGGTGAGACGCCGCTCCTTGTTTTTAGCGGCTACGATTCTCCTGAGACGGCCAAGGTACTGAACGGGTGGCTCGTCAAAGTTCCGGAGGAAGATGTGGTTCCGCTGCCCGAAGGGCGGTATTACTGGTACGAGCTTATCGGCATGGACGTCCTTTCCGAAGGCGGCGAAAAGCTCGGAGCCATCGTGGATATTTTTGAAACGGGCAGCAACGACGTGTACGTGATGAAACGCGGCAGGCAGGAAGTCTATCTCCCTGCGACGAAGGAAGTGATCAAGCGGATCGACCGGAAGGCAAGACAGATGGTCATCCATCTGATGGACGGCCTGATGGAATAAAGGGATACAACGGTCCCGTCACTTTATGCGAAGACTGAATTTCGAGGTACTCACCCTGTTCCCCGGGATACTTGAGGGTCCGCTGAACGAGAGCATTCTCAAGCGGGGCCGGGAAAAAGGGCTTCTGAACGTGGCGGTCCGGAACATCCGGGACACTACGGAAGACAAACACAAGACCGCCGACGACAGCCCCTATGGCGGCGGCGCCGGTATGGTGCTTAAACCCGGGCCGATCTTCAGTGCCGTAGAAGCGATTCAAGAAGAGCATCCCGGAGAAAAGCTGCTGACGATCCTGCTCTCGCCGCAAGGCAGGCTTTTTGATCAAAAACGGGCGGAAGAGCTTTCCGGGGAAACGAGGAGGATCGTTCTGCTTTGCGGACACTACGAGGCCATCGATGAACGAGTTATCGTAGCCCTCGTTGACGAAGAGCTCTCGATTGGCGACTACGTGCTTACCGGAGGAGAACTCGCGGCGCTCGTGGTGATTGACGCAGTAGCAAGGCTCTTGCCCGGCGTTCTGGGCGACGACGAGTCGGCGTACCGGGATTCCTTCGGCGACGGGCTGCTTGACCATCCGCACTATACGCGGCCCGCAGAGTTTCGCGGCAGAAAGGTCCCGGACGTGCTCCTCTCGGGCAACCACGCGGACATCGAAAAGTGGCGCAGGCGCGAATCGCTCAAGGCCACTCTCATGAAAAGGCCGGACCTGTTGGCAACAGCGTATCTCACCGATGAAGATCGGAAGGTACTTGATGTGTTGAAGAAGGAATTGAAATCGCAATAAGCACTAATGCTAATGATCAAGCACCAAGTTACCAATAAGCTCCAATAAACAGAATTCCAGGATATCAAACCTTGTAGTTTGGAATTTAATTGTGATTTGGAATGTGAACTTTGGAATTTAAAGCAGGAGGGTTGCCATGAACATCATACAGTCGTTGGAAAAGGCGCAGTTGAAAGAAGTGATCCCGAACTTCCGCGTGGGTGATACCATCCGCGTTCATACGAAGGTGGTGGAAGGAGATAAAGAGAGGATCCAGGTCTACGAGGGCGTGCTCATCGGCCGCCAGGGTGCGGGCGCGCGCGAGCTCATCCGGGTCCGGAAATTGTCCTACGGCGTGGGTGTCGAGAGGCTCTTTCCAACCCACTCTCCCATGATCGATAAGATCGAGATCGCCAAGCAAGGCAAGGTCCGCCGAGCAAAGCTGTATTTCCTGAGAGAGCTGCGCGGCAAGGCAGCCAGGATCAAAGAGAAAGAGCGCGTTTATGCAGCCGCGGCCGGCGCAACGCAGGTCGAGCCAACAGAGCAGAAGTAAGACTTCACGCGCCAAAGCCCAAAAGCAAGCTCCAGATAAATCCCGAACGACAAATAAGAATTTCCAGCGCAGCAACATTGGAAATTATTTGAGATTTGGGATTTGTTATTTGGTATTTTATTATTTGAGGTCGCTATGCCTCATGGACGGTCACGCCTGCGAGAACCTCATCCAGACCGCACTGCTGATTTGTTCAGCAATGAACTGGAGCGTGACCCCCTGTTCTTCGAACGAAGCACGCGCGAGGCCGGATATAGGTGTATCGCTGGGCTGGATGAGGCCGGCAGGGGTCCGCTGGCCGGTCCCGTGGTGGCCGCCGCCGTTGTGCTGCCCGACGGCCTGCTGATCCCGGGACTCACTGATTCCAAACAGGTCCCTGAACAAGAGCGGGAGAGACTTTTCGAGGTGATACGAGCTGAGGCGGTATGCTACGGCGTCGGCATTGCCGATGAGCAGACCATCGACCTGGTGAACATCCTTCAGGCGACCATCATCGCCATGGAGCGGGCGCTTCAAATTCTCAACCCGCAACCCGATTATCTCCTCCTTGATGCAATTTCCCTCCTGCGTGTTCCGCTTCCGCAAAAACCTATCATTAAAGGTGACTGCCGCAGCCATACCATCGCAGCAGCGTCAATTATTGCCAAGGTGACCCGGGACCGGATGATGCAGGAACTCCATAAAAAATATCCCCACTATAATTTTCAAAAACATAAAGGCTACGGCACAAGGGAGCACCTCTTGCTTCTGCGAGAGCACGGCCCCTGTGATGCGCATCGCAAGACGTTTAATCCCGTCGCCCGGATGCTCAAGGGAGAGACCCGTTGAGCCTGTTTACAAAGCTTCTCGGCAAGGAAGGAGAGGACCAGGCCGCACGGTTTCTGATGAGACAGGGATATCGGATCATAGAACGGAACTATCGTACTCGAAGCGGCGAGATCGACCTTATCGCCCTGCATGACGGCGCTGTGGTGTTCGTTGAGGTAAAAACGAGAACGAGCGGCGCCTTTGGCGCGCCGGAACTTGCGGTCAATCCCCGGAAGCAGCAGCGGATGGTCAAGGCGGCGCTCGGGTACATCAAATATAAGAAGCTTCACCAGGTCCCGTGCCGGTTCGATGTAGTGGCCATCACCACGGCAGCGGAAAAAGAAGTGGAACTTATCCAGAACGCATTCGAGATGGACCGTACGCATCTGTAGTGGAGGGAACGTGAGTGAACTTCTCAAGAAGATACACCTGTTCGATAGTCTCTCTGAGCGGGAACTGGAAAAAATTCAGAATATCTGTGTTATGGAAACGCATGCCAAGGACGCGATTTTGTTCCACGAAGGCGACCTCGGCAACCGGTGCTATCTCATCACCAAGGGGGCGGTGCGCATCAGCAAGTTCATTCCGAACATCGGCGAGGAGGCACTGGCGGTGCTGAAGGCGGGCGACTATTTCGGCGAGATGGCCTTGATCGACAATTTCCCCCGGTCTGCGCATGCCATCGCCAACACCGACATCGAGGTCCTTGCGATCGACAAAACGGAATTGGACTATGTACTGAACATGGACCATGAACTCGGGTATAAACTGCTCTGGACGTTCACGGAGACTCTTTCGAAGCGTTTGCGGGAGACCAATGAAAAAATGGCGGGTTTTCTGGCCTTGAGCGTCGGATATTAGTTTTTTCCATTGTCCGCGCCGGCGCCGAGTGGTATAGTGTCGTCACCGCAGTAATCGCGCCTGTTTGAGTTTATCTGCGCTATCGTGCATCTTCAGGTCCGTGACAAAGAAACCATATAAAATAGGAATGGTCAGCCTCGGCTGTCCCAAGAACCAGGTGGATGCCGAGCAGATGCTCGGCATGCTCGCGGGGTCCGGTTTCGAAATAACCTCCGAGCAGACCGAAGCGGACGTGATCGTGGTGAACACCTGCGGGTTCATTGAATCGGCCAAGGAAGAATCCATCGAAGCGATCTTCGAGGCCGCGAGAATGAAACAACAGGGGAAATGCGCGAAGGTCATCATCGCGGGCTGCCTTGCCCAGCGCTATAAAGAGGACTTGTTACGGGAGCTTCCCGAGGCCGATGTCGTGATCGGCACGGGAGAGATCAGCCGGATCAGCGAGATCTGCGAAGAGGCGCTCTTGGGCAAAGAGCGCCTGTTGAAAGTATCCGCGCCGACGATGGTCTACGGCCTTCCTCGCGTCAGCACCACGCCGGCCCACTACCGCTACCTCAAGATCGCCGAGGGATGCAGCAACCGCTGTTCGTTTTGCGCCATTCCTATCATCCGCGGAAACTTCACCAGCCGGCCCTGCGGGTCCATCCTGGACGAGGCGCGCAGGCTTGCCGACGATGGAGCGAAGGAACTGATCCTCCTGGCCCAGGATTCCACGGCTTATCGGGACGGAGAGACAGATCTCCCGATGCTCCTGAAAGCACTGACGCGCATCAACGATATCGCATGGGTGCGACTGATGTACGCCTATCCCGGCAGGATCAGTACTGCGCTGATGACGGTCATTGCTGAGGAAGAGAAAATCTGCAAGTACCTCGACATCCCGATCCAGCATTTTGACGACAAGGTGCTTGCGGCAATGAACCGGCGCGGGACGCCGGAAGATATTCGGAAGACCATCGAGCAGCTCAGAAAGCGGGTGCCCGGCATTGCGCTCCGCACGTCGCTTATTGTCGGCTTTCCCGGTGAGACCGACGCCGCGTTCAAGCGGCTGCTATCGTTTATCAAGGAAGTGGAATTCGAGCATCTCGGCGTGTTCACCTATTCACCTGAAGAAGGTACGGCGGCTTTTGACCTGAAATCGCAGGTCCCGGCATCGGCTGCAGCTGACCGGATCGACAGGATCATGAAGGCCCAGGCGAAGATATCGCTTAGGAAGAACAAGGCGCTTATCGGAACGCGGCAGCGCGTGCTCATTGACGGCATGGAGGACCTGGCGCTCATCGGCAGGCTTCAGACCCAGGCGCCTGAGATCGACGGCGTGGTGTATCTCTCCGAGACCGAGGCCGGGCCGGGCGAGTTCGTCGAGGTGACGATCACCGATGCCGCAGAGTATGATCTGATGGGAAAAGCAGAAGACCAGGAGTCAGAAGCCAGGGAGACAAGATAATTACAGCCGGTGCTGTGAAGAAAGATCTAATCATCTAACCACGGATTGACGCGGAGAAAATCTACGTCATTCGCGAATCTATAAGAAGAAAAAATAATAGTGCAAGGGGACTTTATGGATACCGATAATCAGGCAGCAAACGCAGCAAGCGGCGAAGAGAGCTTCGCGGAAATGTTCGAAAAGAGCTTTGTGCAGCGCAGCAGGCTTGAGGCCGGACAGATGGTCGAAACCATCATTGTCAAGATCTCGGGGGACTGGATTTTCCTCGATCTCGGCGGCAAGGGTGAGGGCTATCTCGAGAAAAAAGAGATGCTCGATGAGACCGGGAACCTGAAAGTTAAAGAAGGTGATCGGGTCCGTGCTTATTTCCTGTCCTCGGAAAATAATGAGATGCATTTTACGACCAAGATCGGATCGGGTCCGGGCAAGCAGAGCCAGTTTGAAGATGCCTGGAGGAACAAGTTGCCGGTGGATGGTACGATCGTGAAGGAAGTGAAGGGCGGTTTCGAGGTCAAGCTCGGAGGAAGCGTACGCGCCTTCTGCCCCTTTTCCCAGACGGGAATGCGACGGAACGAAAACCAGGCCGAGTTCATCGGCAAAACCCTCCCGTTCAATATTGCCGAATATGAAGAAGGCGGCAGGAACATCGTTCTTTCCCGAAGGGCCATCCTGGACCAGGAGAAACGGGATAGAAAAGAGGAATTGAAAAAAACGCTTCAAGAGGGCGCGAAGGTAAGGGGGAAGGTGACCTCCATCCAGAAGTTCGGTGCGTTTGTGGATATCGGCGGTGTGGAAGGCCTGCTTCCGGTTTCCGAGATCGCCTGGACAAGGACCGAGAATGTCGGCGATCTTCTCTCGGTCGGCCAGGAAGTCGAAGTGATCATCAAGAAGCTGGATTGGGAGAGCGATCGATTCTCGTTCAGTCTGAAAGACGCGCTGCCGGATCCGTGGGACCTTGTTTCGGACACCATCCTTGTCGGATCTTACCACACCGGGACCGTCTCCCGCCTTGCAGCCTTCGGCGCGTTCGTTACCCTGAAAGAGGGTGTGGATGGACTCATCCATATCTCGAAGATGGGTGCAGGCAGAAGGATCAACCATCCCCGAGAGGTGCTGAAAGAAGGACAGAGCGTCGAGGTGCAGGTGGAAGCGGTTGACCGAGCACAGAGAAAGATTTCGCTTGTCCTGGCGGAGATCAGACGCGCAGAGGAAGAGGAAGCCGCAACCCTGAAGGAGTACAACCAGCAGGTGACGGAAGAGCCACAAACCATGGGAACGCTGGGAGATATGCTGAAGACGAAGACGGGGCAAAAAGGGAAGTAGGATTTCGGACAGGTAGACTCGTATCGGTTCGGAGAGAATAGGTCCTGAGAAACGGAAAAACAGATGATAGATAGTATGATCAAACAAGGCAGGCCGAATGGCTTGCCTTGTTTCGTTTGAGAGGAAGCTTTGCCGGGATGTGCCGCCGGCAACAACGTCAACGGGCAGACTCAACGACACGGCAGCAAACATGAGAGAAGAGCAACGGAGCGCTTAAAAATCTGCCGGTCATTTCGACGCGGAAATTTACCATGTAGCCCCGAAGTTAAGAAGTTCCGCAAGGTGATATTGATCACAGATTATTATCTCTCAATCCGATACTATCATCCTGAAAGAACAGGCAGGATTCTTGTATGACGTGGGCTTGCATGATATGGCGGTGGAGCCGGCCGTCCGGTCGAATACGGATATCGGAGGATAAAAGATGCTAAAACAGGAAGAGATGATCGAGGTCAAGGTAGCGGAGAAGAATATCGTGGCGAGCACAGTTAAAACCGTCGAACAGGGAATTAACACGATCTTCAAGGGAAGCAAGGTTACCGGCAACATGGTCGTTAGCCAGGACCTGCAGATGAACGGCGACCTCGAGGGGAATATCACTGCCGAGAATAATGCCAGCATCTTCATCAAAGGCACTTACAAGGGGAACATCGATGCCAAGGGCGGCAGCGTCGAGATCGACGGCGAAATGAGCGGAGGGAATATCAGCGCCGGAGGGTACGTGAAGGTAACCGGCAAGTTTCTCGGCGGCAAGATTCAGGCAAAAGACAAGATCCACATCAACGGTGAGTTCACGGGCAGCCTAGAGAGCAACGAGGTGGAGCTCGGGGCCGCCGCGCGAGGCAAGGGGGAGATTTTGTACAAGGAGACGCTCTGCATCCAAAAGGGAGCGCAAATGGAAGGCAAAGTCACTCGTGCCGAAGCGGAACGGATGCCCGGGCCGGAACAAAAACCCGAACAAAAAGAGGAGCCGAAGCCGAATAAGAGTTTTTTCTTGTATAAGGAGCCGAAACCGAAGAAAGGTTTCTTTAAGTCTTAGGAGCATGAGAAGCTAAGGCATTGCGATGCTCCGAGCTTTACCTTTTCCGAACGAAATCCCGCTCGCACCTGGAGTGGGCTTTTCACTTGTCAGGAAGACATGTGTCCAGAGTACATCATAGGGCGCCCATTGGCAGGATGATGTCAAGGGCAAAAAAGCCATGTCTTGACGAGTGTCTGCGACAATGTTTTTGGGAGCGAATCCGGCATCGGATTAAAGCAAGTACTTCCCAGCACAAGTACGATTTCAGAGGTCGTTGG